>OLQM01000269.1_pt1 | contig 58481 bp, 57 predicted proteins | sample 1673161 | NCBI WGS metagenome assembly OLQM01 (sample SAMEA3136761, study PRJEB25190) | human gut metagenome | reverse complement strand
TAGAGGTAGCTGTTGAGAAAAAAGTGCCTTATGAGAAATGTGAAAAATGTGACCGGACTGCTTACCAGAAAGCAAAAGAAAAATGCGATAATCGAAAAAGTCAGTTGGAAAAGAAATATAAAAATATGACGGTTGCTTATGAAAGTACCCTGTTCCTGCTGGCATGGTACAGCATAACAACAACACTGTTTGCTGCTATTCTTTCGCCAGTTTTCCTTAACGATTTTATCACCTTTTTCGGTGCGATTGGAAAAGGAACGAGAAGCTTGTTTCGAGAGTTTGTGACAGGTGCAGATTCTTTTGGGCAGTTAAGCAGTGGAATCCCAAACAGTATCCTTTCTGGGATTATGTACTGGCTGATTGCCAGTGTTGTTATGGGAATTTTATTCGTAATAACAGGATTGCTGATAATCGGGATTGGTTACCAGATAGGAAAAATTTATCGAAAATATTGCTGGGATATCATCAGTATCATGGTAGCAATAATGAGTACAGCTATTGCAATTTACTTTGGAGATTGGATAAAATCTATTATTTCTATAAATCTCATTACACTATTACTATTGGTGCATGTGGTTTATATTGGAATCCGATGCTATGTGAAAGATTGGATGGAAGAACGGGGATATTATTAAATTGGAATATAAGCAGGAGTGCTCCTGCTTATATTTTATTTATCTACCGTAATGTGAAGAGAAAACAGACGCAGAAAGTAAATCCTATGATAGAGATGAAGAAAGAAGAAATTTATGAACTCTGTGAAAAGGGACATAAATTATTGTTGTAGAGTTTTCAAATCATTCAGAAAAGGGTATAGAATATAGACAAAAGCAAGGACGGGAAATTATAAAGAAACTAATAGAGATGTAGGAAAGAACAGATAAAATTGGCATTATTTCATAATACAAAATGCTAGTATGAAACAGCAGTCAAAGCTGGAACAGAAAAGATCCATCTGGAAAACAACAGCGATGGAAAACTTCCCTGTGAATAGCAGACGACTTAAGACTGGGATTTTACCAATTAAATTAGTGTAGTGACTCTTACAGAATTAACAATGCAGAACACAAAAAGCTATGTTAAATTGTATAAGTACCCGTTCCAGGAGCAGCTTTTGATTTATGTACAAAGGTTATGAAGGCATCCTTATTTGATTCCATGAATATTTCGATATTCTCTTGGCCCAAGTCCATATGCCTTTTTAAATAGTTTTGCAAAATGTCCGGAATTGTGATAGCCAACTTTAGCCGCAATCGTGGCAATTCCATAATCGGAGTTTTTTAATAAAAGCAGTGCCTGATTCAGCCTCATTTCTTTGAGATATTCATATGGAGTTGTTCCGAAATGTTTCCTGAATGCCAATTGATAACGTGCGGGACTCATACCGGCAATCCGGGCCAGTTCATCACCGGATGGATAGGCAGATAAATCGCTTTTCATTACGGTTATGGTCTTTTTCAGGTTCCGGATATCCTTATAATCCAGTTTTACAGAAATATGTTTTTGCTCCTGTTCTATTCCTTTTACAACCAGAGAAAGAAGTTCCATTACTTTACTCTCCAGATAGAGTTTTAGAGTAGTTCCCTCTGCCTGGCAGTCCCGTATCTGCTGAAATACGAAATTGAGTTCCGGGAGGTTAGGATTTTTGAGAAGATAATCCCTTGCAGAACTGAGAAGTCTGGCATTATTTTCATCGTGCAGCTTGAAATAAGTCTGGAAGTATTGAGGGGAAAGAATCACCTTAGTAAATCGGACGGCCTTGCCACCTTCACAATAGGTATAGGTTTTCTTTTGGGTATTAAGATAGCAATAAATTCCTTTGTCAACCTGATTCCTTTTTCTTCCACCAATTTTGAAAGAACTGCTGTCGGTTTCAAACTGGCTGATTTCCATATAGTCCTCTGAAATTTCCGTGATTTTTTCAAATGTATCTTTTGGTTTATAATCACCAATCAGAATTAAAAGAAGATTATTTTCAAATTCTATCAGTTGGAAAGTGCCACTACCATAGTCGGAAAGCATACGGTAGGAGGAAATGCCATCACTGCAAAGTTCATGAACCTTTGCAAAGTGCATAGCTTCCGGAAGCTGTAATAAATAGTCAATTACTGATGGAATCATTTCTGTACTCATCCTTTCTGGGTTAATCTGCTGTATTTCATTGGCTCTGAACACTTGTATTCTAGCATATACTCCCCTTTAAAAAAAGGTGACAATCCAATATTTATTAGTCACGATTTTATAAAAAAGGAAGCAGAAAAACAACAGAATATGCTGAAAATACAAGGATTTTCAAGATGAAACAAAATGCACAGAGCAATACAGGATTGATATTGATTTTTGGCTTTCTTATGAGTAAAGTAGGTGTAGTTAGAAAGATGTAACTCACCTAAATTACACTATTAAAGAAAGGGGTATCGTTTCATGGAACAAAAACGAACCGGATTACCATACGTTTTTACACTTGCAAAAGAAGAACGTGGAAAACTGGGACTGGGAATGCTCTTGGCGGTTTTCTCTTCGGCATTATCCCTGGTTCCGTATATGGTAGTCTATCAGATCTTGCTTCTGATTATTAAAAATGAGGTAACACTTCATACGATTTTAAAGTGGGCTGGAATCGGTATTGGTGCAGCAGTGCTGCAGGCGATTTTTACAGCATTAGCCGGAATCTGTTCCCACACTGCAGCCTTTAATACCATGCATAGGATCAAGGTTCGGGTGCTGGAGCATATGTCAAAGTTTAACCTCGGATATTTTCAAGAACATGCACCAGGACAGATCAAGACCACATTATTTGATGATGTGGACAGAATTGAGAACTTTCTGGCACATAGTACGTTGGAGCTGGCACAGGCTATTGTTGTACCGCTTATGATGTTTCTTTTCATGTTGCGGCTGAATTGGAAGATGGCACTCATTATGCTGATACCCATGATCCTGGGAATTGCAATCCCGATGGCACTCATGGGCAGATATCCGGATCTGACGGACGAATTTGCAGGTGATACGGAAAAACTGAATGCTTCCGCAAATGAATTTATTACGGCAATGCCGGTTATCAAAATGTATCACCTGACTGCTGAGAAATTTGAACAGTACCGGACTGCTCTCAAAGTATACACAGACTGCTGGATAAAGATGTGTGAGTCCTCCTGCAATCCATTGTCAATCGCACTTGTTGTACTGGATTCCGCAATTCTGTTTACCCTGCCTGTGGGTGGCTGGCTTTATCTTCAGGGCTCTTTATCAGTGGCATCATTCCTTTTATTTATCCTGCTTACCATGTGTTTTTTTACTTCCTTTCTAAATCTGGTAACGATTGCCATGCAGTCGATGGAACTGGGCAGTGGTCTTGACCATGTGAAGCAGATTATGGACATGGAAGTAATGCAAAGCGGAAATAAAGAGCTGCCGAAAACGGGTTCTTATGGAATTGATTTTGCCCATGTGACATTCCGTTATACAAAGGAAGGTGAGGAAGTATTATCGGATATTGACCTGCATCTGAAGGCTGGAAGCATAAATGCATTTGTTGGTCCATCCGGAGCCGGAAAGACAACAGCGGCACAACTGATCGGCAGATACTGGGATGCAGACAGCGGAACGGTCAAAATCGGAGGAGTTCCGGTAAATGAGTTAAAAGCAGAAAATCTTTCTGATCTGACAGCTTTTGTGTTCCAGGATGTATTTCTCATGGAGGACACCCTTCTGGAAAATATCCGGATGGGAACAAAAGCTACGGAAGAACAGGTAAGACAGGCGGCTAAGGCGGCACAGATTGATGATTTTATTATGAGTCTGCCAAATGGATACATGACCAAAATCGGTGATGCGGGTGTGAAACTGTCCGGAGGACAAAAGCAGAGAGTTTCCATTGCAAGAGCAATTTTAAAAGATGCGCCTATTATTGTATTCGATGAGGCAACTTCCTATTCGGATATTGAGAATGAGCATAAGATACAGCTTGCACTTCAAAATCTGTTGCAGGGAAAAACTACGATCATGATTGCACACAGACTGCATACCATCCGCAATGCGGATCATATTGTTGTCTTTGAAGATGGAAAAGCAGTGGAACAGGGAACACATGATGAGCTGGTTGCAAGAGAAGGACGATACAGCCATATGTGGGATACTTACATCAGAGAAATGGTGGGAAAGGAGTGAATACAGGATGCTGCATAGTATTAAGAAGTTAATTGGTGATAAAGGCAGACAGTTAATCGTACCGATTGTTTTGATGTCACTGGATGCGATCGGAAGTCTTGTGATGTATCTGATGCTGTACTTTACTGTGGTTCATCTTTTAAGCGGAACGCTTTCAGGTACACTTGTACGGAATTATACCATTGTATGCTTGATAAGCGTAATACTTCGGCTGATCATATATAGAAGTGGATACTTTCTGTGCTTTTCGAGAGGTGCTAAGATGTGTAGTAATCTGAGGCTGCAGCTGGCAAATCATTACCGCTCGTTAAGTCTTGGCTATTTTAATCAGAACAGCAGTGGATATTTGCTTACGACGCTGACAAAGGATTTGAGCAATTTTGAACTGGTACTGACACATACCTTACCATCGATTATTAAGACTCTGGTAATGGGAGTTTTGATTTTGACTGGTACATTTTTTATCAACTGGAAGCTGGCACTTGCGGAATGTGTAGTGATTCTAATCGCATTGCCAATATTACACCAGGGTAACGTTCTGGTTGAAAAATATGGAAAAATGAAACGTGATCTGACCTCTAAAATGGTATCTATCGTACTCGAATATATCAAAGGCATGAAAGTGTTTAAGTCTGCCAATATGACAAGTACACATTTCGCAAGAATGTCGGATACATTAGAGGATATCAGAAAAACAAATGTACAGGCAGAAGTAAAAACTGCTGTCCCGACCAGTATGTATTCCATCGTTGCAAACTTTCTCCTGCCCTTCGTACTGCTGATTGGAAGTTACCTGTTTTTAGGCGGATCAATCGCTTCCCAACAGCTTGTGGCATTTATGCTCATGAGTCTTGCTTTGTCAGCACTTCTGATTGCGTTTGAACATTCTTATGGCCTGTTGAAGGAACTCAGACTTGCAGCATTCAATTTGGAACAGGCATTTGACACCAAGCCGCTTCCTTACAGGGAAGAACAGGTGACATTAAAGCACTTTGATGTTGCATTTGATCATGTAAGCTTTTCTTATAATTTACAGACAGAAGTATTACACGATATCGGTTTTCATGCAAAAGAAGGAAGTACTACGGCTCTGATCGGACCATCCGGCTCCGGTAAATCCACGGTAGCAAATCTTATCGCACGTTTCTTTGATGTTACAAAAGGAAGTATCCGTATCGGAGGAAAAGATATACGACAGTTAAATCCGGATGGACTTCTGCAATATATCAGTGAAGTATTTCAGGAGAATACATTGTTATCTGATACCATCTACAATAATATCAAAGCCGGACGTGAGAATGCGACAGAAGAGGAAATCATTTCGGCTGCAAAGGCGGCTCATTGCCATGAGTTTATTGTAAAGCTACCAAAAGGATACCAGACAAAGCTGTCTGAGGGTGGCAATACATTATCCGGAGGAGAAAAACAGCGGATTGCGATTGCAAGAGCAATTCTGAAGGATGCGCCTATCCTGCTTTTAGATGAATCCACCGCCTCTTTGGATGCAGATAATGAGGCAAAAATCAATCAGGCACTTGACCATCTGATGAAGGGAAAGACAGTATTTGTAATTGCGCACAGGCTGAATACCATACAGAATGCCGACCAGATCATTGTTCTAAATGATGGAAAAATTGAAGAAATGGGAACACATGATATGTTGCTTAAAAAACAGGGACATTATTATGCAATGGTGCAGGAGCAGCAAAAAGCAAAGGAATGGATTGTGAAAGGTGCATGAGTTTAAAAAAATTATGAACAGGAGAGAAATTATATGAAAGATTCAAAAAAAATGATTGTCGGTGCTGTTTTGTATACGCTGTTATATATTGGAATCATATATGCTTCCCTTTGTCTGGGATATATTCACCCATTTTTCTGGGTATATGCTTCGTTGGTTTCTTCTGTGTTTGCAGGGATTCCGTATCTGTATTTGACGACAAGATGGCAGAAGTTCGGTGTTGGAACACTTTTTGCATTTCTTGTGGCAGGTGCTTGTGCGCTCATGGGAGAAGGGACGATTCTAAACTGGGGATTGATTTTGTTGATCGGAATATTGACGGACATTATTCGCTGTGCAATCGGTAATAAAAGAATAGCCGGAGTGCGTATCTCATATCTTCCTTTAGCTTTGATTCCATTTGGTCGTACAATTGTAATATGGACAAATCGTGCAGAAGAAATCGCAGATCAGGCAGCAGAGATGGGAAAGGCATATGGTGATACCATGGAGGCAATCACACCAATATGGATGCTAGTAGTTATGATTATTATTACGGTAATAGTAGCATTTCTTGCAGAACGGATGGTAGAAAAATGCATGAAGAAATCTGCTTGTTTAATGGAAGCGTAATATATCAGTAATAGTGATTTTAGAGTGAAATGGATAAGACGCAGAGCATAGCACAAGGTGTATCGCAAAGAAGTAAAAAACTTTAATGCGATACACCTTTTTGATATAGGAAATTATAATGTATTCCGGCTTTGAAAGGTAAATTTAATTTATATCGAGAATGGAATTTGTACAAAATCCATAAAATGTCCATTTATGGAATAGTAGCTGATATTGTTTGTTGTGATATAACATAGTTGTAGTTTGCAATATAGTTTGAAATCAAGCTATATTGCAGTAAGAATTGCTTGAAGATTTACATTTTTATTAATGCGTTGTTTAACAATAGCCATGGAAGTGAACAATATGGGTATACAGACTGTCTGGAAAAAATGCATTATAAATTTTGAAATAATCAGTGCATATTTTACTTATCAAGGTGTATCGAAATGAAGCGAGGCCTTTTTTGATGAAAAAGGAAAAATGTTTTATCTCAATCCAGTTGTTCCACAGCTTTTTTTCATGATGACAGTTGTACTTCTCATCCGTAACCACTTTCTAACTATGTTTGCGTAATCTCCTGATAGAAAAAGTATTCGAACAGACCTAAATATTAAGCTGTCACCTTTTTCAAGAGTGACAGCTTAATTATTACCACAATTCTAATGAGTCTTCTGCATCAATCCACATCTGTAAATTTCCATCAAGATACAACCTTGCATATTCAAGCGGTTCATCAATAGCAAGTGAGTTCAATGCACAGTCTGAACCAGGTGTAGTCTTTAAAATTTTTTCAGCTTCCCAGCAGTCAATGCGAAGCATATAGCCGGCACTGGTATAAACATCAATACTGTTGCACTGTGGATTGTATTCTGCAAATATTGTTCTCATCGTATCCCATCTCCTTATCATTCAATCAATCATTAGTTGTAAAAAATTAAGAAGCATTTCAATCAGTTCACCATGTCACTTTTATTTCGTGTTATAATATGTTATCAGATTTTCTTGCCCTTGTATTTTCCCTTATCAGAGTTCGTAAACTTATATGGGAAGATATAACACAAGGGAAACAATAAGGGAAAGCTCACCTGCGACAAATCCAGTGTTTTCAAGGGATTGCGGAGAATTTGATAACAAAATATAACAGTTATTAAATCTCTTAAAACAGGTGAAATCTCAATCGAAATTTGATAACGGTAATAATGAAAACGGAGGACTTGCAAGCGCCTGGATGGATACGGGCTATTTGTTAAAAGACGGAACGCTTTTTTGCTTTATGGAAGTAACGATTTTGAAAAGCGCACAAGCAAAAATTACGAGTATCCACAAAAGGCTGCTGACTTTTGCGCCGGACATTGACAAATCATAAATTTATCTTTATTCCATATAAGAGCCGCCACGACTTCTGTCATTATCCAACCACCCTTGACGAAAAAGGGGGAATGGGTAGAGTGAAACCGATTGGAAAGTTTTTTAGAGAGACAAGAGGAAGAACAGCAAATCAAGGATTACGACGAATAGCAAAGCAGAAAGCCACCGATCATCGGTGGCTTTCTTATGTTATACGGGGGAGTAAATTGCTGCCTTCGTGGAATAAAACAGGGGAAATTGTGGGGAAAGGGGGCACTTTTTGCCGGGGACGGCGAGTGACAGGATCTGCTAATTTTATAGGTTATACTGGTTCAAAAAGACCGTTGAGGACAAGCTTATGAAATTACTGGAAAAGCCAAAATTCACCACCGCCCACAGCCGCGCCGGGACCAAGCGCGCGCTGCTGGGGTGCGCCGGGCACTTGCTGGGTGGGTTTGTACTATCCGCCGGGGCGGTAGCCGGCGGGTGCAGCCCCTTTGCGGTGGCACTGGTGGCGGTATCCGGGCGGCGGGATTTTCTCTTTTCCGCCCTGGGTGCCGGGTTGGGATATATGATCTTTGGTACCGGCACGGCTCGTGTGCGGTACTTTGCGGCAGTGCTCATCGCCTTGGTAGGCGCGCTGGCAATGGCTGCCTTTCTCCCCCGGCGAGACGCCCGGCTGCCCATGGCGCTGTCTTGTCTGGCAGTGGGGCTGACCGGGGCGGTGTTGCAACTGCGATTGGGCGGCGGCGCGGCAGATTATGCGCTGGTGCTGGGCGAGAGCATTTTGGCCGGTGGCGGCGGATATTTCTTCTTCCGCGCAGAGCACTGCAATTATCGCCGTCTGCGGTGCAAGGCTGCGCCTACCGGCGACTTGGTATGCGTGCTCATTAGTGGTTCGCTACTGTTAATGAGCCTGTCTCGATTGACGATTTTCGGCATTGCACCGGCGCGGATTGCGGCCGTGCTGCTGATCTTGATTACCTTACGCTTTGGCTCGTCTCGGCTGGGGGTCACCCTGGCCCTGTGCTTGGGATTCGCCTTGGGTCTGGCCGGGCAAGACACCATGTTTTTGCTAGGGGCCTACGGCTTTTCCGCCCTGCTGGCGGCGCTGTTTGATCGTTTTGCCTCCCTGGGCTGCGCCGGGGCGTTTGTGCTGTCTATGGGCTTTTTCTCTGTGGCGGCCAACCTGGGGCATTTGAGTGTGTGCACCTTTGTGGAGAGTGCGGTGGCCGGCGTGCTACTGCTTCTGCTGCCTGCCGCCTGGGGCGATCGGTGCACTGCCTTTTTTGAAAACGGTGCGGATATTGCCCCGGAGGGCTCTCTGCGCCAAAGCCTGGTGCTGCGGCTGCGATTTGCCGCCTCCGCCATGGCCAGCGTCAGCGACAATGTGCGGGAGGTGCGGGAGAAGATCGACCGCATTAACGGCAAAAGGGGGTTGCCTCCGGATCCGGAAAAAAGCGATATGCGCATGGTGGCGGCGGACCAGTTTTACTCCATCTCCGACATGCTGTCCGATTTGGCCTTTGAGTTTGATCAGGCGGAGTGCTTTGACGCCAAAACAGCCGGAAAGCTGCGGCGGCTGCTGGGCGAGAGCGAAATTTATCCCAAAAATATCTCTGTGATTTTAGACAAATTTGACCGTATGCGCGTGGAGATCGCTTGTGACGATCCGGCACCGGGATTGTCCAGTCCGGTGCTCCAGGCCAGGATCAGCAAGACCTGCGGGCGCTCGTTGGAGGCAGGCCAGGTGACCCGCTACGGCAGCGAAAGTCTGTTGACCTTTAACGAAAAGCCCCTGTATTGTCTGTCTGTGGGTTACGCCCAGTACGCAGCAGAGGGACGGCTGTGCGGAGACACGGTAAAGGTCGCCCGGGACGGTCGTGGTCACCAAATTCTGATTATCAGCGACGGTATGGGCCGCGGCTCTCGGGCAGCGCTGGACGGCGCTATGGGCGCCGGGCTGCTGAGCCGTTTGCTCAGTGCAGGCTTTGGCTTTGATGCGGCACTGAAAGTCGTCAACTCTGCGCTGCTGGTCAAGAGCAATGAGGAGAGCCTGGCTACCCTGGACTGTGCTTGCGTAGATTTGTTTACCGGTCGGTGCGCCTTTTACAAAGCCGGCGCACCCCGATCCTATGTGCTGCGCCACGGGCGGCTGACCCGGTGCGAGCTGGCCAGTATGCCGGCGGGCATTTTGCGGGGCATTACCTTTGCCAAGCGCACGGCGGTGCTGGGCGCCGGGGACACGGTGGTGCTGCTTAGCGACGGTATTACAGACGCGGATGCGGTAGGGCTGGAGGCGCTGCTTTGCCGCTTTCAATCCCAGGATCAGCAGGAGTTGGCAGATACGGTGCTGGCCTATGCCAAGGCCCACACCCCAGCGGATCGACGAGACGATATGAGCGTGATCGTGGCCCGGTTGCTGCCAAATTAAGGAGGAGCGAATACCATGTTTCTATACGGATTTGTCGGCAACGCCCCCTGTGGCGGGCTGCTGCTGGAGAAGTTGCAGGCCTGCACCCAGCCGGGGCTGGACGGTTACGGCGCCGCCCTAATGCAAGGAGGCCAGCTGTTGTGTGTTAAAAGCAAAGAAAGCGTGACGGCATTGGCACAGCAGCTGCCGGAGAGCGCAGCGCCCTGCGGATTGGTACACGCCCGGTTTGCCACCTGCGGCGGGCGCACCGCAGAGAATGTGCACCCCTTTGTGACCGATGATTATTGCCTGGCGATGAACGGCACGGTGGAGAACGCCGTTGCCTTGCGCAGTGCGCTGAACCTGCTGCCCTACCCGGACAGCGACGGTGCGGTGCTGGCGGCGCTTTTGCAGGCGTATGCAGACAGCGGCACCGTTGCCGCTTTGCGTCTGTGCTGCCGTGAGGCTCGGGGCAACTATGCTTTGGCCGTGCTGCGTCGGGGTGAGGAATGCCTGTTCGCCTGTGCCCACGGGGCGCCGCTGTATGCGGCGGTAGGCGGCGGCAGCGCTTGCGTTTCTTCGGATTTGGCGGCACTGGAACCGGATCAAATGAAAATCTATGCCCTGTCTGCCGGGGAGTGCGTGCAGCTACGCCCGGGTAAGCTGCAGTTTTGGAACGCCAAGGGCAAAAAAATCAAAAAATCCCCCTGCGCGGTGACTTTGCGACGGCCGCCGGCAGCGGGCTTTGCAGACCCGGGAGAGGCGTTACAGGCGCTGCCCGGAGATTTGGAGTTGCTGCTTCATCGCTTTGTGCGTGGGGATCAACCTCGGTTGGGCAAAAGTCGCCTGCGGCCTCGGGGCGTCAGTCGGGTGCTGCTGGTAGGCTGCGGCACTTCCTATCAGCTGGCGCAAGCGGCGGCTTGTAATTTTGAGTCGGTGTGCGATGTGCCCGCTTTTGCCTATTCTGCCGGTGAGTTCTGCGCCGGGGGCGTGGTGTGCGACCGAGGCGCGCTGGTGGTGGGCATTTCTGCCAGCGGCCAAACGGCAGAGGTGGCGGAGGCACTGCAAAAGGCGGCGGCCTTCGGCGCCCGCACGGCATCGCTGACCGGCGACCCGGACAGCCCCTTGGCTCGTGCCGGGGGCACACTTCTGTCCTTGCCTTGCAGCCTGCCCGGCGGGTTGCCGCCGGTGACCCACTTTGTGCTGGGCTATGTGCTGCTGGCGCTGGTGGCGGTGGACTGGGGGCTGCGCCAAAAGACCATTACCCCCTTGTTCGGCCGCATGGCGGTAAAGCTGTGCGCCACCCTGCCGGACAAGCTGCGGCTGATCTTAAAAAGCGGCAGCGAACTGGACGCTTTGGCGGCGTACCTAAGCGGCTATGATCGGCTGCTGTTTGTGGGTCAAAACATTGATCTGGCGGCAGCGGGCGCCATGGCCGGCGTGTGGAACCGTACTCTGGGCGTGCCGGTGGAGACGGTGCCTGCGGCGGAGCTGCGCCACACCTTGCTGCCTACGGTGGACAGTCACACGGCGCTGGTGGCGTTGATCAGCAGTCGGGAACTGACGGAAAAAACCTGCGCTGCCCTGCAACTGGCGGCCATTCGGGGCGCGGGTACAGTGGTTTGCACGGTAGAGAGCCTGGCAGGGCAGCTGTCCGGCGCACGGCAGGTATTTTTGTTTCCGGACAGCCTGCCTTTACTGGCGCCTGTGTGCCAGTGCGCTACCCTGTCTATGCTGCTTTTGCGGCTGTGTACCGCCCGGGAGCAGGCCGGGCGACCGGTGGAGCAGCCGCCGGTGCTGCCCCGGTATTTTGCCGGATAGGGCCTGTTTAGACCCAAGGGGCGCTTTTTCTCTATTTTCCTTGCAAAGCGGCGGGCTTTTCGCTATAATAGACCCGTATGAACGCGCGTTGCGCTTTGGAGGAATAGTATGGAAAAAATTCTTGTTTTGGATTTCGGCGGTCAGTACAATCAGCTGATCGCCCGCCGTGTGCGTGATCACGGCGTGTTTGCCGAAATTCTGCCTTATACCACCTCGCTGGATACCATTCGGCAGGGAAATTATAAGGGCATTATCTTTACCGGCGGTCCCAATTCCGTGTATGACCCGGCCTCGCCCCATTACACCCCGGAAGTGCTGGAGCTGGGCGTGCCGGTGCTGGGCATTTGCTACGGCTGCCAGCTGATGGCATGGATGCTGGGCGGCAAGGTAGAGACGGCGCCGGTGTCCGAGTACGGCAAGATCAAGTTGACCGTGCTGGGCGGCAGTGTGCTGCGGGATGTGCCCCAGGACTCCACCGTTTGGATGAGCCATACGGACTATATCGCCCAGCCCCCGGCGGGCTTTACCGTCACCGGTAAGACGGCGGACTGCCCCTGTGCGGCGATGGAGAACCCGGAACGTGGCCTGTATGCAGTGCAGTTCCACCCGGAGGTGACCCACACCACCTATGGTAAGGAAATGCTTCATCATTTCCTGTTTGATGTTTGCGGTTGCTCCGGCGACTGGCAGATGGATAATTTTATCGAAAAGACCGTAGCTGCGCTGCGTGCGCAGATTGGTGACAAAAAGGTGATTCTGGGCCTGTCCGGCGGCGTAGACTCCTCCGTGGCAGCGGGCCTGCTGTCTCGCGCGGTGGGCAAGCAGCTTACCTGCGTGTTTGTGGACCAGGGCTTAATGCGCAAGGACGAGGGCGATTTTGTAGAAAAGACCTTTACTTCCTTGTTTGATATGAATTTTGTGCGGGTCAACTGCCAGGAGCGCTTTTTGCAGGCGCTGAAGGGTGTCACTGACCCGGAGCAAAAGCGCAAGATCATCGGCACCGAGTTCTTTAATGTGTTTTGGGACGAGATCCGCCACCAGGATGAGCTGGGCTACTTTGCCCAGGGCACCATTTATCCAGACTGCATTGAGTCCGGCAAGGGGGATGCGGATACCATCAAAACCCATCATAATAAGGTAAAGATGCCGGAGGATGTGCAGTTCCTGGGCTTGGTAGAGCCGCTGTGCGACCTGTTTAAGGACGAGGTGCGCAAGGTGGGTACCATGCTGGGCATTCCCAAGGAGCTGGTGTGGCGCCAGCCGTTCCCCGGCCCCGGTCTGGGCGTGCGAATCTTGGGCGAGATCACCGCGGATAAGATCCGGGTGCTGCAAGAGGCGGATTGGGTTCTGCGGGACGAGATGGCCAAGAATGGGTACGAGAAAGAGATGGCCCAGTTCTTCTGCGTGCTGCCCTGTGTCAAGACGGTGGGCGTGATGGGCGATCATCGCACCTACGATCACCTGGTGGCCATTCGTGCCGTTACCACGGATGACTTTATGACTGCCGATTGGGCGCGCATTCCCTATGATATTCTGGCTACTGTCAGCAACCGCATCACCAACGAGGTGGAGCATGTCAACCGCGTGGTCTACGACATCACTTCCAAACCGCCCGGTACGGTGGAGTGGGAGTAACGCCGCTATCTCGATAAACGCCATATTTATAAGGCATTCGGGAGTTTTGCAACCCAAAATGGCAACATTTTGGCAACAATAAAATATTCACAAAAGATTAAGAGCTATCAGACATCAAGTCTGATAGCTCTTTTTGTTTTGTGTTTATGTAATCACATAATAGTCAGGATCTAAAATAAACTCGCTATCGGTTATATCAAGCCAATTTTGGCAAATTACGACTAGTTTGTATATTTTTTCGGCTAATGATTTAATATTGCTTGGTTTGATAGATAAGCAAATTCTTAATGAAGGGGCATTGTCCGTTGGATAGTGAGTTGTATTAATTACTTTGCCACCATCAGTATCTACATAACGTTTACCATCTTTAGTGGTAGTTTCTAAAACAAGAAATGAATTGTTTGGATTGTTGGGATTTATTGCTTTTGCACTAATTGCTGCAAGATAATCATATTCTGATGAATCAATTTTTTCGAATGGATAGGTTTTATTTCTTTTGGAAATGAACCAGTTATATTCTCGTATCCAATCGATTAACTCTAACACCGTATAGCTCCACTCTTTTGGAAAATAGGAAGATGAAAACAAGTCTTTTAATATATCTTGAAGGTTAGTGTTTTCTATATCAAAATCGTTTAGCACAATAAATGCCGGAAAATGAATGTCCGTAATATGCTTCTCAATTTCTTTTGTGGAGCATTTAAGTAAAGGCGAAACGTGTGCCAATCCTTCGCTTAACGATATAGTGCCATAAACCAAATTAGCTATAGGTTTAACAATACCTAATATAGATCTATCGATTTTACCTTTCATATAATCATTTAACGGATTAAACAATTGACCTTTTACATATAGATCGGAAATATTTGTTCCCAAAATTTTGCTTACTCGTGAAAGTTCATTTTTTCGATTAGGATAAAAAGGAGTTACTCTTTTTTGACGTAAATCAAATGGTAAATCCTCAACATAACCAGTATCCCCGTCAAATAGGCAAACAATCCTATCCCAACCAAGTTTGCTTGCGGCATATCCCAATTCAACTAAAACATTAGGATTTGGCATTTTGCGTCCTTCAGCATTTGAATTAACAATACTTACATCGCAAACAAATAAAACACTTTTGTCTATTTTATCAAATATTGTTGTAGTGATGTCAGGACTTCCATTAATCCCTTTTGTATCTCGGTCGTAGTTCATATATATATCTGCATCTTTTTCTAAGTCGGTCAACGCTTTTTTTAAACATTTTTCGATAAAATATCTATGAGCGTTACTATCCAAATCGTTTTGCCACGAGTAAAAAATTGAACGAGCCATAATATCATCTCCGTCAATTTAGCCATTTATGGCGTTGTTTGAAAGTTACTAATATCTCAATTATTGCCGAGTTCCTATATTATTCAACTATTCTTTTGCGAGTGTTGATTAAATTTTTGGATAGTTATAGCGCCAGTAATTATATTTCTCTTTAGTAATTGCACCGTTTTTGTATTTCTCGGCTTGTTTTTTTCACGCAGAGAACATCTCGAACATCGTTATGTAATTTGTACCCATTCCCTTGACCAAATGCAGACACACTTCTCCGTCAAGCTCGGTGATTTTTAGACCGTATAAATCTTCAAGCGATCTGCTAATAAAGCACTAATATTATAACTGAAAATAAAAGGTTTTGCAACTGACAAACTCAAAGGGTATATTTGCAGTCGCAGACTGTAGCGAGCATAGGCAATGTATTGCCGGATAGATAGGGAGTTCCCTATAACCCCTAAAGAAAGGAGAACAAATGAGAAAAAGAAATTTATTAATAAACATCAGAGTGACCGAAAATGAAAAATCAAACATTTGCAGTAAGGCAAAGCGTTCGGGAATATCGTTATCCGAGTATATTCGTAAGTGTGCGTTAGGTCAAAGTGTAAGGTCGGCACCCAACAAATATTTGAAACAGGCTTATCAATCAATTTGTCAAATGAATGACAGCAGGCTTGATAAAATAAAAGAACTTCTGCTCAAGGCGTGTTACGGTGATGACGGATAATGGCTGTAACAAAAATTTGGGCAATCAAGGACAGTCTGTCTCGTGTTGTTGATTATGCCGCCAATCCAAACAAAACAATTTACTCTGATTTGAAAAATGCAATTCATTATGCCGAGAACGGAGAAAAAACAATCAGTGAAGAAGCGTGCTATGTCACAGGCGTAAATTGCAATACCGATACAGTCTATGAAGAAATGAAAAATGTTCAAGTTCATTTTGGTAAGACATCAGGCAATGTTGCCTACCATGCATATCAAAGTTTTAAGACAGGCGAAGTAACACTCGAACAATGTCATAGGCTTGGCGTTGAACTTGCAAAGCAAATGTGGGGCACAGATTATCAAGTGCTTGTGGCAACGCATTTTAATACAGGTACTTATCATAATCATTTTGTAATTAACTCTGTCAATATGTGGAACGGCAAAAAATTTAATTGCAATAAGAAAGCATATTACAAATTCAGAGATTTATCCGATTTGCTTTGTGAGCGTGAGCACTTAACTGTAATTGCAAATCCGCATAATAAAACTCCAAGAACTTTGTATTATGCAGAGAAAAACGGTGGGCCTACAAAATACAATTTAATGCGAGAGGCGATAGACAAAGCGTTAAGTATCAGCTGTTCGCCAAAAGAATTTATCTATGTGCTCAAAAAGCAAGGCTATATTGTTAATCTCAATCCTGATTTGAAATATGCAACAATTCGTTCTGTTAACGACATTCGTAACACACGCCTTTAGCGATTGGGTGAAAAGTATGATAAAGAGCATATTTTTCAAACGCTTAAAGAAAATGACTTTTGGAAAACTGCTCCCGAATTTAACACATTCCAAAAATCAATAAAGCCCAAATATGTTGTTTCAAAGAAAGTTAGGCTCAATGGTTGCTTTGCAAGAACGAGAAAAATAACCGGTCTGAAAGCACTGTATTTGCATTACTGCTATTTGTTGGGATATTTGCCAAAAGCAAAACAGCACAAACCGTTGTCACCCGAAATGAGGGCGGCTTGGAGAAAAATTGACAGGTATTCAAAGGAAATACGATTGATAGATTCTAAAGAATTGACCACGATTTCGGCTGTTAATGAATTTATTTCAGCAACAAACGAGCAAATTGTTTATATTGAAAAGCAACGGCAACGTTGCTACAACAAAATGAGACGTTGCAAATAACCGAGTGTTATGGCAGAACTAAAATCAAAGCGAGATGATTTCACAAAAACTTTGACTTTGTTGCGAAAAGAAGTTAAAGTTGCGACCAATATTTTGGATGACAACTATGAAATCAAACGCAATATGAAAGCTGAAAAAGCAATACAACAAAAACGCTTTATTACAAAGCAAAAGACAAGACATAGGTATGATGACCTATGCAGATAAGGAGAATTTTATGAAAAAGTATATTACAGACGAAAACACGGGCATTAGTTACACGCTTGTAGGTGATGTATATATTCCAAATCTCGTATCAACTGATACGAATTATAAAATCGGCTATTGGGGCAGAAAACATAAGGAATATATTAAACAATATAAACCGGCATTTTATATAACCCTGCTTACTCAATGTGAACTAAATTCATACTTGCATGATGTAGATGTCAGAGCAACTGAAATGTATGATACCCTAGTTAAGAAATTAGCAAAACAAGAAGGCATAACAGAGAAACTCAAAACCGAAAACCAAATGCTTTGGGTGCAACAAATGAACAACATCACAAATCGTGCAAGAGAAATTGTTAGCAAAGAGATTATATTTACTATATAAGCAAAATACGGCAGGGATGACCTGCCGTATTTTTATAGGTTTTTTATCAGCCATTTCAGCATTTTTGTATTTATATCTGTCAAATCAGCGTGTTTATCATACTGACTAAAATACGAAATGCAGATTATTTGAATTGAATAAATCACATATGGTAATGCTTGTTTTTCACTATCAGAAAGTTTGTTGATACTGTCATATCCTGCTATAAGATTTTTAAGTATTTCAAGCCACTTGTTTATATCAATATTTGGTTTAGAAAAACATTCCGATAATATTGCAGGTGCACAGTAACAGATGTCAAATATCCTAACATTAACCTCCGTCAAATCAAAATCGATAAAGCCTTTAAACTCCCTATTGTCAAAAATCATATTTGACGGATTAATGTCACGGTGAATAAGTTGTGTAGGTAATTGATTTATGATTTTACCAAAGGTGTTTTTATAATCATCTATAAATTCTTGGGAAAGGTTTTGTATTTTATCTATACTTTCCACACAGTCATTATATATGTTTACCGACTTGAAATCAGCATTATCAAATTCTTTCAATTTATTATGCAGTTTTGCGATATTGATACCGATTGTATAGGCAATACCTGTATCTGCAAATATATCTTCGCATTTAAGCTGTTTACCTTTTATTCGATTTACTATTAAAAAATACAAATCGCCGCATTGCAAATAATCATCACCGTTTTTGAGCTTAACTACATCTGCAAACATAATCGTCTTTTTGATTGATGCAAGATTTGCCGAATATTTTATCACATAATCATTACCGATATAAAACGCATTTTCGTTTTGTTTGCCGGTGTTTTCATTAATGATATTAGTGACCTCGCTATCCTGCAAATCCCAATTGGATAATAGTTTTTTAATTCTTGTTTTTGAAGCCATAATATGTTCCGCCTGCAAAATATTAATCTTATATGGCTTACTGCCGATATAAGATTTGATAAATTCAGAAGGAGAGCAACCAAATTCTCGTTTAAAGGCTTTGTAAAATCCTGCATAGGTATTAAAGCCATAATTCATAGCAACATCAATTTTTGATGCACCACTGCTAATTTCATAAACTGCAAACAATAGTTTTCTGCGGGTTATATGTTTATTTGGCGGCATACCAATATGGATATTAAACAATCTACACAAATGCACATATGAATATCCTGCAAGGTTACATAAATCGTCAACAGTAAATTCTGCAGTTATATTATCGTCTATGTAATCAAGCGCATTTTGAATTATTTCATGAGAATCCATCGCAATCCTCCTTTCAATTTCACTTGCAAGTTTAACAGTATTATATCATATCCTTTTTAAAAAACATTTCCTATTATATCAAAATGCAGCCGATTTCTCGACTGCATATTGATATTTAATTTAAAAATTTTATTGCCACAAAGAAAATTTTCCGGAAATTTTATTTACATCCTCGGATTTACCATATATTATATAACCATAATATTCAATTTGTTCTGATGTTTGCTGCGAAATAGCTTTTGATTGATAATGAGCAAGGTGAGTTTTATAATGTTTTCGCTGAAAGAGTTAACAAATACCTTATGAAAAAGGCTGTTAAAACTGTAAAAGTAGGCTGTAATGTTATTTTAGATTGGGTCTTTTGGACGAAAGCAGGAAGACAGGAAACAACCAAAATTTCAATCAATTCTGCATTGATGTTGAATGGCATTATGTTGATATAGAGCAATTACGATGGGAACAGCTGATAGAAGAACGAAATGTCAAAATTCAAAATGGTAACGGTGGCTATGACTTTTATGTTGATGAAGGTCTATTGAATAAAATGTTGTCAAAATTCGAAGAACCAAAAAGAGAAGAAATGGATATTTGGATTGAGAATAAATAAGTGAATGGGCAGAACTATGATTTTATATCACGGAATCAATATAGCAAATATAAAAATACTTGAACCAAAACAAGCAGACCACGACAGACCTTGTGTGTATATGACTACGTTTGAGATTGTATCTTCATTTTATTTGTGTAATGCAGTTGAGCGACCGTACTATTTGTTTCCTTATGGATTTACAAAAGAGAATATACCAATTTATCACGAACTCTATCCTAATGCTCTCAAAGAAGTTTCGGACGGTGTTGCCGGATACATATATAAAGTTGAAGCAGATGAAAGCCAAGTTATTCCGTTCAAGAATATTCCTACCGCAAGACTTGCAACAGAACCTATTGAAGTTGCAGATGTAAAGTTTATTGACAATGCCTACGATTATTTTCTTCAAAATGAAAGCAAAGGTTTACTGAAAATCGGAAGATTTGAAGATAAGTCAAAACAGTTGTTAGAAAATTGGTACAATATGATTTATGAATATATCAAAGAGAAAAATATGATGACTACTTCTGATTGTTTATATGCAAAATTTGTACAAGTAAAATTTCCACAGGCTTGGGGAAATATTTGAAAGAGAACTAAAATGATAAGTAAAGAAACATATATGGCAAATCCTTGTGGCACTTCTTCGTTGCCTTTTTGGAAAGAGAAGCAAATTGTTGTACCTGACAATATGCTAATTTTGCACGATAAAGATTTTAACGAAAGCTATTTAATTCAATATAATGACGAGAGATATTTTAGATTAAAACATAATTTGGTAAATGTAAATGAGCTTGTTCTGCCAAACGGTTTTGAGTTATGTGATGCTACATTGTCCGACTTTGCGAAACATATCAACAAATGCTATAAGGGTAGTAAATTAACTGTTGACGAGCTTGAAAGTTATTGCAAAAGAACAGTTTATGCTCAAGAACTATGGATTGCTGTTAAGGATTGTAAAAATAATAAGATTATTGGTACAGGCATTGCTGAATTGGATACAGAAATCGGCGAAGGTATTTTAGAATGGATACAAGTGTCTGAAAAATATCGTGGTAAAGGCATAGGAAGATTTATTGTAAATGAACTATTGCAAAGGATGAAAGGCAAGGTTTCATTTGTTACTGTATCCGGACAAGTTAATAATTCGACAAATCCGGAAGCACTTTACAGAAAATGCGGATTTGAGGGAAATGACATTTGGAATATATTAACCAAAAATAGTGGAGATAAATAATGAAAACAGAAGAATCAAATGGAATAATATTAAGTAAAGAAACAATAAATCGAGTCGCCAAAGAAATCGTTGCTTCCCAATCATTTGATTTTTGTAGTTTTACAGAATCCAAAAATAAAACATCATTAAAAGAGTTCAATTGTATTTATGACAGATTGACACTGCTAATATATGAGCATGATTTTTCAAATGAATCTCAAATATTGTTATACAAAAATATCGCTGAGCTTGCTGAAAAGCAATTTAATAAAGAAGACTTAAAACAACGCAAAGAGTTAATATCATTGTATAATTTTCTTCAATGTAATAGTAAATACACTGGTTACAAATTCAGAAAAGAACTTAGACCTGATTTTATTCTGACAAATGACAAAGAAAAAATCGGAGTTGAAATAACCGAACTGACAACACAGGATGATAAAATCATAGATGCAATCATGAAAGAATGTTCAAATAAAGGTCTTTCCGAAGCTCAAATAAGAGATCAAATAAAAAAGTCGCACGGACGAAAAGTTGAAAATTTTGATTTAGCTATGTTTAATAATAAAATGGCTGTAGGCGTCCTGTAAAAAATATAACAAAAATTAAACAAGTTTTTGTTAGACAAATATTGAAAAAATATAGCAAATACAAAAATTCTATTTGCAATTTTGATGATTTTATTATACTTTGTGATGCAAGGTTTGGCATTGAAATTACATGCACAGGTGATGCTGAAGAGATACTTAATGAAAAGATACTTAATCTAATAAAATGTAATAGTGAAATAAATGGAGTTACAGTATCTATAATTTATATGGATAATAACAGCAATAATATTTGTTGCAGAATATTAAATTCTGATTTTAAAAATTAGATTATGAGGTTAAATAATTATGTCATATCTATTTTGACAAAAATATAAAACTACACGAGAAAAATACTCAAAATAAAACGGAGTTTTGCAATAAGTATATGGACAAAAAATGAGTGCAAAAGGGATGATTTCTGGTTCACTATAAAACCAATGTTTCCACATAACAAAAAATTGGTATAATCAAAAATATTGCAATAATACAGTTGAAGAAAAAATCTTAGTGAGTGTTTCGCAGTTCGGATTTTAATTGAAATAGCATTATGCGCACGCTTATTCATGTTATTTTGAGTAGAAATATGGACAGTTTCAGACATACAAAGTGGATAATAACTACATTGATTATTTGGGCCATTATACACTATATTTATGTTTAAACAAAATTCTAATCAAGCAAACGAAAGAAAATACCTCGGTGTTGTTATACATATCACTAATTTTAATTATTTCACAATAGTCATTTGTGCGTAATTTGTTCTATTTGCAGAAATATTTTGTGACAGTTTATTCATTTTTGGACCTTATGGTATTTAATTATTATTAGAGTTAAAACACATTTGTTATAATGCATAAAATTGATAAATACTATAGCAGCTCAAATTATTATATTTATGGCTTAAGCCTAATTGTCATTTTGCTATTAGGGCTAATAATTATATGGTAGGTTGTCCGGCGTAACGAAGATCTTCTTAGGACATTAGTATGCTTGTTAAAAGCATAGAATTTTATATAATTGAAGTTTTGACAAGTTGTCGTGTACATGATACAATGTATATAGATGCTTTATTAAGCATAGCTTTAAAATTATAAAAAACATGTTTTTGAACGTGACAAGTTTTACAATACAAATAACTTTACTTTTTAAAGAAATTTATGGAAGATCAGATGTTATTATAAATAAAATTGCACCATCAAATTTCGTGAGATTGTATGGCTGTGGTATAAGCCACATAGCCACGAAAAATGCAGACTTTTCTTTATTCGTTTAAATGCAAGTTGTGCTTCATTCTTTGTTTATATAATTTGCGAAGAGTTTTGTTAAATGCTCTGTATTAGTAATCTCTTCTTGGTGACTTATATTTTTTATAAAAATGGTAGGCTGCATTCCACGCTGATTCATGAGAAGCTTCCCAACCTGCATTTTCAGTACACCATTCTTTTCCAGAGCATGATTGTAAACACCAAAAGAATGGTTCAGAAACATCTATATCGTTATTAGAGTTTAGATAGATTTCTATTTTATAAACTGTTTTCATTTGATAAACACACCCTCTTCTATATTATAATCCGTTCAAGGAGGATATATAAATGCTTAAGGAAAAAACATTAAGAGAATTAGAAGCATTGAAAGAACTTGCAGAAAAGCAAGATAATAAAATCAATTTATCTGTGATTTTGATTACGCTTGATAATTTAAAGGATGAGTTGTCTGAGGTATTGGATTACTTTGAACAAAATGGTATAACAATTGTTAATGAGGATGTTGAACCCGATAGTGACATGTCAGACGATTCCTCAAGAGTAATTCCTTTTGATCCGTCAAAAATTGATATTAAGATGGATAAAATTACAATTTCATCGATAATAAGTCGAATTAAAAACGACGAATTAGAATTCGATTCTTCTTTTCAACGAAAGGCGGGTTTATGGAATAAGAAGCAAAAAAGTCAACTGGTTGAGTCAATTTTTTTAAAGATTCCACTACCTGCTTTTTACTTTGATGCTTCAGACGATGATAGGTGGCAAATAATCGATGGCTTACAAAGAATCGCAACTATTAAGGAATATGTTGTAGATCAAAGTTTCGCTCTTACAGGTATGGAATTTTTACAAGATTTAAATGGATGCAAATTTGATCAACTACCAAGAGCACTACAAAGAAGAGTTGAAGAAACTAATTTGAATGCTTATTTAGTAAATCCATCTACTCCTAAAAATGTTAAGTTTAATATTTTCAAAAGGATAAATACAGGCGGTTTGGTATTAACATCTCAGGAAATAAGAAATGCACTATATCAAGGGCAAGCTGCAGAATTTTTGCTTGAAATGTCACAAAGTGCCGAATTTAAAAAAGCAACAGATCACAGCATTAACCCAGAGCGAATGCTTGATAGAGAGTTCTGTTTGCGTTTTGTTTCCTTCACTCAAATTGATCTTGAAAATGAGTATACCTCATTGGATGAATTTTTGAATAAGGGTATGGAATTTTTGTCTCTTGCATCAAGAGACACTTTGGATCAAGTGTATTTAGAGTTCGAATATGTTATGAAGGTTATTTATCAACTTTTTGACAAATTCGCTTTTAGACGCTTAAATACTGAAGAACGCAGAGGTCCTGTCAATAAATCGTTATTTGAAGCATGGTCGTTGGTTTTATTAGAACTAAATGAGGAAGAGATAAATAAACTGAATGAACAAAAATATGTACTTAGGAAATCTTTTGTAAAATTATGTGATGATTATGATTTTCAAAATGCAATTCGTGCTTCTGATAAAACATCCGTTAAGTCGAGAATCAACAAAATTCAAAACATGGTTGATGAGTTGATTGGGGGGAATGATATTAATGATTAATAATCTTAGAATTAAAAATTTTAAATGCTTTGAAAATTTACAGGTTGAATTATCTAATCTAAATGTTTTTGCCGGCATAAATAGCATGGGTAAGTCTAGTGTAATTCAGGCGATGCTCCTTCTAAGACAATCATATGAGATGGGGACATTGGCCAAAGGCTTACACTTGAATGGAGATTTAACACAAATTGGAACTGGTTTTGATTTGATGTATCGAAATAGTGACAAAGATGAAGTATCAATAGAATTAGCGGTAGAAGATGATAATATACTTTGGCAATATAAATATAATAAAGATTCGGATTATCAAGAAATAAGTCAGACTAACATCAATCAAGAAAGGATTGATAAAATTAATATTTTTAGTCCTACGTTTTCTTACATATCAGCGGAAAGAATTGGCCCACAACGATACTACAAACAATCCTACCATGAGATATACGAAAGAAATCAGGTTGGGTTCAGGGGAGAATTATTTGCGGATTATTTAGCAAAACGAGGATTAGAAGACAAAGTAGAAAATAAGAGCGTTCTTTTTGACAAAGAAACTAGTGAACATTTGCTCTATCAAACTGAAAAATGGCTTTCAGTTATTAGTCCGGGAATTCATATTAATCCAAAGCAATATCAAGAGGCAGGTTTGGTTGGAATTGAATACAAAGTTTATGGTTCTGACTATACCCCCGTTAATGTAGGATTTGGCCTTAGTTATGTTGTCCCTATTATTATAAGTTTATTAAAAGCCAAACAGGGAGATCTTGTAATCATTGAGAATCCAGAAGCCCATCTTCATCCCAAAGGACAGCGGAAAATGGGAGAATTAATTGCGAGAGCTTCAGCAGGAGGCGTTCAAGTAATTTTAGAAACTCACAGTGATCACATACTCAATGGTATAAGATTAAGTGTAAAAAAGAGAATTATTTCTAGTAATAATATAAGATTAAATTACTTTTATCAAAAAGTTGTATCTGATTTGGCATTAGGAGAAAGAGTTACTCATCAAAAATGTTCTCCAGTTATTCTTGATGATGGAAGTTTGTCGGATTGGCCTGATGGGTTCTTCGATGAATGGGATAAAGCACTGGATGAGTTATTTTAAGGAAGACATATGTTTTTAACATTAAATGAATTGTCCATCTATAACAATCATATTGATACGGAGTATAGTACAAAAGCACAGATTGAAGAGTTTGTGGTGTTTTGCAGGGATTTGAATACCAAGTCTATTATTGATGAAATCATATTTCCAGAATCATTGTTCTCAATTCCGATTTATAAAAGTTATGGGCTTGCTCAATGGCTGGCTGATGACAATGTTTCTATAAACCATCGACAGTTTTTTAGGCGTTTTCTAGATAAGCACCGTAGATATTATAATAATCAAAGTGTTGATGGGGAGTTTAATGTATCCATAGATGGGAAAGAATATACTGCTGTTGGGTGTGCTTTCGCTTTGGAACATAGCAATATATTGTTGAGTTTACCTACAAACACATTTTGGAAAAACAGAACTATATTTGGAGAGTATTCCTCGTTAGATGAGTATGGCGAAATGCAAACCTCAAGTCGTTTTATAGACAACATTTGGACAAGTATACCACAGGAAGAGATTGTTACAACTTGTAGAAAAGAACTTTCCGCCGATATTACATCTGGACAAGATTTATGGGATAATCGAGAGCAATTATATCCAAACCTTGTTTTTTGTGAAAATATTAAAGATCAATTGTTTGCTGATTCTGAAAAATACCACATAATGGCTGTTATGAAAAAATTAGATCGTTTTCAAGAGTATTTTTTTAGTTGCGGCAATTCTTACGATCCAAGAAAACTAGGGATGAATGCAAGAACAGAATCGGAAACAGTAAAATCTAATGACGAATTAAAAAAACTTAGAAGATTTAAAATGCCAAACGGAAACGAAGAGTATTTTTTTGATCATGTGAGTTTTGCCGGGAAGTATAATGGTGGTAGAATTTATTTTTTGCCAGATAACCCTAACAAAAAATGTTACATCGGATATATTGGGAGACATTTACCCACAAAGAACTACTAAACTATAAAAATCAAGTGTTTTTTACAGCATTATATAAAGCTCTAATATTTTTAATACTTTGAATTGTTGACAAGTTATTTAGTCATAATACAAACTATTTGAAAGACGTACGATTGATAATTGTTGTAATTATGATGTTTTTTTATCATTTTATATTGTAGACCAACATGAGCAAATATTTTTCGTGTTCTATGTAAGTCTTTACACTACAATCTTTCGTATTGATTTCTAAATCGATGACATGAAGATCTTTATCAAGTGTAATAACAAAAAGAATTAAAGGAATTATATCTGTTAAATAAATTCACTTGTTTAAGTATAGAACATGGTTGTTATAATAGGTGTGGCAACGATATGGCAACAGGAAGTATTATAGTCAATGAATTTTGTATAATACAAGTGATTGAAATAATACGAACAATATTACCCCTGCGAAAATGTTACGGTTTTGAAAACAGGGGTAGAGTGGGAATAATAAAATCTTAAACAATTAACTCCCGAAACCCTGCAACAAAGCGGGTTTCGGGAGTTTTCTTTTTTCTCTTGATAACAATTTGATAACAGGAAATTGAAGTCAATTACTGCGAGATACCGATGGCTTACGAGTGGCGCCACTTAACCCTCGGATCTTCTCCCGCAGTGCTTGGCCAGTTCAATTTCCATTCCATATATTCGGACTTGCTGATAATACCTTCAGTAAGTTCTTTTTTGCGTAATGCCCATTCTTCAAAGAATTCATCAAGCAAAAAATAATTAAATTGAACGGCTTTATGTGTTTCATCAGGATACTCTTCGTCAGGAACATCGTGAATAGTAATTCTGTAATGCTCGTCAAGGTCAAAGAGTGTAAACATTACATCCTCTGCCGCATAGTTGTAAGGCTCATAAAGTGAACGGAAATTAATCTCTAATGCGTCAGCGATTTTGATAAGTAACTCTTCTTTCGGCTTTCTTGTATTTGATTCATATTGAGCAATACGAATATCCGCCGTCTTTTCATCAAAGCCCACAAGCTTACCAAGTTCTTTTTGAGTTAAGCCACGGAATTGACGAACTCTTTTTATTCTATCTCCAACAGCCATAATTGCTTTCCTTTCACAATCTGTTAAGCACATCATAGCATATTTGTTTAGGACAGTCAAGAAAAGCTAAACAAGAATGTTTAGTATAATACGAATTAAACAAATATGTTTAATATAGAAAAGAGAGGTGATTTTATGAAAAACCGATTTATGAGAGTAAATGAAGTAGCTGAAGCATTAGAGGTATCCGTTCCCTATGCGTACAAAATTATACGCAAGCTGAACGAGGAGCTTGAAAGCGAGGGTTATCTGACTGTTAAAGGCAGAGTTAACAGAGATTACTTTTATGAACGAATTTACAGCAAGGGAGGTGAAAAATAGTGCCTGTATTCAGGAATGAATCAAACGGAACTTGGTATGTCATGACAAGATATGTTGATTGGCAGGGCAACCACAAACAAAAATGCAAGCGTGGCTTTAAAACAAAGCGTGAAGCATTAGAGTGGGAGCGAGTGTTCCACCTGCAGCAGAGCACAGATATGGATATGAGTTTTGAAAGTTTCGTTGATATATACAAGAACGATATACGCTCACGAATCAAGGAAACAACTTGGCTGACAAAGGTTAATATCATTGACAAGAAGATACTTCCGTATTTCGGCAAAAGAAAAATCAGCGAGATACAGACAAAAGAGGTTATTGCTTGGCAAAATGATTTGCTTCGGCAGAAGGACAAAACCGGAAAGCCATATTCTGAGTGCTATCTCAAAACAATTCATAACCAGCTTAGCGCAATCTTCAATCACGCTGTAAGGTTCTATGCTCTCCGTACAAATTCCGCTGCGAAAGCGGGTAATATGGGAAACGAAAAAAGAAAGGAAATGCTTTTCTGGACAAAGGAAGAATACCTGAGATTTGCAGATGTGATGATGGATAAGCCCGTATCATATTACGCATTTGAGATGCTCTACTGGTCTGGGATGCGTTTAGGTGAGCTGCTTGCATTAATACCGAGTGATTTTGATTTTCAAAACAGCACGGTAACCATTAACAAGTCCTATCAGCGTTTACACGGCGAGGATGTGATTACCACGCCGAAAACAAAAAGGAGCAATCGAACAATTAAGATGTCGGAATTCCTTGCGGAAGAAATGCAGGAATATATTAAAATGCAATATGAGATTGAACCGACGGACAGACTGTTCCCGATTTCAAAAAGCTATCTTCACAGAGAAATGGAAAGAGGTTGCAAGGAAACAGGGTTACAAAAAATCCGCATTCACGATTTACGTCATTCCCATGTTTCACTTTTGATTGAACTCGGTTTCTCAGCAGTAGTGATTGCAGACAGACTCGGTCACGAAAGCATAGAGATAACTTACCGCTATGCACACCTGTTCCCGTCAAAGCAAAATGAAATGGCAAACAAATTAAACCATGAAAGGAGTGCTTAATATGTCAGTGAAGAATTTAGACAAACACAACCGTTGGAGAAGCAAGACAGTAGCATTTCGTATGTCTCCCGAAGAAGCAAATACCCTTGACGAATTCGTTAAGCTCTCGGGATTAACAAAGCAGGATTATTTGATTGACAGAGCGCTGCAGCGTGATGTTAAAGTGCAGGGTAATCCAAGAGTGTATAAGGCGCTGAGAAATGAGTTGATGAGCCTCTGCGATGAGCTGAAAAGAGTGGAGACTGTCAGTCAGGTTAACGATGATTTCTTAAGCGTGATGAATATGGCGCTGACGATACTGTCTTGTATGAATGAGGTGTCTTAATGAGTTCGAGATGTCTTTGCCTCGCAGAGCGCAATGCACTTTTGATGCGAAGTGTCAAAAGTGCTATTGTTTTACTCTTGACAAGAGTAACAGAAGCTAGGGAACTTGAACTTATTGAGATAATAATATTATGAAAGGCAGATGAAGTAATCATGTATTTATCAAGCATCAGTATCGAACTCGGTACGGACATTTTGGATCACAACAATCGTAAATTTATCGCCGAAAATGTTGACCGAGAACGAACGAAAAACAATGTAGAATTTAAAAATATTTCCCTTGAAGAAGCGTATCATATTCTCTTTGATAATGCTCTTCAAAGATACAATGACCGGCAAAAAAGAGCCGACAGAAAGATAGGCAACTATCTTGAACATATACAAAAAAGCAAACAAGAAAAGCCCTTTTATGAGATAATTGTTCAGGTTGGCAATCACAACGATATGGGTATTGGTTCTCGAAATGAGCCCATAGCAAAAGCCATTTTAGAGGACCATATGCTCTCCTTTGAAAAACAGAACCCGTACCTATTTGTGTTCAATGCTACGCTCCATATGGATGAAGCAACGCCACATCTGCACATTGATTTTATTCCCTTTACTATCGACAGCAAACGTGGATTAGATACCCGAGTTTCTATGAAACAGGCACTTGAAAAGCAGGGCTTTCGTGGCGCTGGCAGGAGCGATACGGAAACAATGGCGTGGTTACAATCCGAAAAAGAATCACTTGCGAGTATTATGGAACGTCACGGTGTTGAGTGGGAACAACAGGGTAATGAGCGCGAGCATCTCTCTGTTCTGGAATACAGAAAGGCACAACGGAGCAAGGAAGTGGATGAGTTGGAAGCGCAAGTTTCCACCTTGAAAGGTCAAATTGAAAACCTCACAACAGCGATTGAAACGGTAACGGTGTTATCCACTGATGAGGAGTTTGATGAGGAGTACAAACTCCCAGTGCCTCAAAAGTTGGAATCTGCAAAGAGTTACAAAGAGCGTGTTGAGGAAAAATTTGAGAAGCTGAAGGCATTTGTTAAGAGAGTTCTCGTTGAACTAATGCAGGTGAGAAGTGAGAACAAAGCCCTACGAGCCGCAAATCAAAATTTTGCCTTTGAGAATTTTGAACTCAGGGATACAAACAGAAACTATCAAAAGACAAATAGAAAACTGCACAATCAGTTAACAGAATACCGTCTGCTTCGCAAGGTACTCGGCAGTAAAAATGTCGAAAGACTGCTTGAAGAAGCAAGTGGCAAAAATCAAAATGGAAAGAAGATAACACATTATGAAAAAGACAATCACAGATAAAAACAACGGACTTGACTACACATTGGTTGGGGATGTTTACCTCCCTAATCTCATCTCACCGAAACGAATTATGAGATTGGTCACTGGGGACAGCAGCACCTTGATTATATCAAGCACCACTGCAAGATCTTTTACAATTCTCTTTTGGCAAGCTGCAAGCTAAACTCATACCTGCATGATATTGACGAATTGGCACAGTCAATGTATGATAGGTTAACTGAACTATATATTCAAAAAGAAGGCATATCAGAAGATATGAAAAACTTGTCCGATTTAGTGTGGGTAAGGAAAATGAATATTGTCAAACAGCAAGTAACCGAAATAGTAAATACTGATATAATATATAAATGACTAATGGCGGGATGAAAATCCCGCCATTTTTAATACATTTTATGTTCTTTTATATGTTTCCTTATCTCTTCATCATTAAGTATTTTATCGAAATATGCAGCATGTGCTCGTTTGGAATTGATTGAATCTTTTGTAGCGATGATAAAACTATTAAAATCAGAATTTGTGTCTACAAGTCTGTCTACAGTATCCCAATCTAAATCATCTTTTTGCTTTGAAGGAACCAATATTTCGCTTTGCTCAATATCTTCTGGATTCAGTTTTATAAAGCCAATGCCAAAGGCGTTATTCAAACGTAACATTTCTTCAAGCAATTCTGCACTGTCATCATAATCCAAAGCAACTAAATATCCTTCATTAGCCCAACTCGAATTTGATACAGCTTGGAAATAGTATTCTCTTAATGATGAAAAATTAACTTTGATTTTCATCTCAAAAGAAAATAGTTTGACTCTACTATTGTTAATAGAGTCAATAAAATCACGAGTGTTTTCTGAATAATCACTAAACGGAAAGTATACGCCTACAATATCAGGATGGAGCCATTCGTTTGCGCCCTTTGTCTTCCTCTTTGACTTCTCGTGGAAAATTGTCTTTGCAAAACACTTGAAATGTCTATCAGAATAAACAAAACTAGTCAAAAGCGGATGCAAATCTCTTTCGTGAAAATTAGAATTTTCAGCTTTTTTATTTTCAACAGTTTTCAAGGCCTCTTTAGAAACATCCGTATTCTTCAAGTAGAACTTAGAAGGACGTTTACTATATTGATAAAAGTTTGATTCCGAATTGTCTCTTATATCAATATACAATCTTGCTTCCAAAGTTTTTAGTGGTGTTTTACCATTCGAGTTTAACTGTTTTATGAAACCAAATTTATTTGCATATTCCCATATTTCTTGAGTTGTTAAAGGGATTCCAGCCTTTTTTAAAGTTTCGTATGTAAGTTCTAAAAAAGTCATTTGCTACTCCTTATAATTTTGGAATTAGACTTTGCATATCGGGAGCATTTGTATCCATGTTCCAAATACCGACCTTCATTTTCTTTATCTTTTTTCCGTCTCCAAAGTCCAGCAAATCTTCACGGTGATACACATTTAGCAACTTATTAAGGCTACCTAAATCAGCGGAAGTCAATAAAAACGCTTCTTCCGGATCAACAAGCTTACAATATGCCCATAATTGGCCTAAATCTCTCAGGGTAAGTTTTGTTTTCTTTGCTTCAATAAAAAACAGTTTAAACTTGTCATTGTTTTTTGCAATACCCAGTACATCAATTTGTATATCAATGCCTGTTGCAACATCATAAACAATCCCGTATCTTGACAATACACGATCTAGTCTTTCGCTGTGAGCATCAACAACAATGATTTCACTTCGTTTATATTTGCTTTTCAAGTAATTTTCAAGCCACTCACACATAGGTGGATATAAATCAAATTCTCTCACAGTTACGCTCCATATCCTAAATCACTAGCTATTTCTTTCCATGAGTTATAATGATTTCCTCTTATTTCTTCAGGAATAAACTCATCAATTTCTCTTGGATGATGCGGTTTTATCTTGTTTCTTCCTCTTCCTTGCCAGTAAAATTTATGTGTTTCGTCACTTGCATCTTTGCCAATATGAGAATAACCGTTAATAAGTTCTTCAGCGAAGGCAAGAAGGGCTTCTTTTTTGTGTAAAACAGCAAAGCCGATAGGGAGAAATTCATTGGCATAAATCTTGATTTGATGCTCCTTTTTCCAGAAGTCAGTCTTGCCTTCATTGTATTTCTTTAAATTGCCATCTCTCATATTGGGATGAGCCCAATCTATTGCTTGAACAGGTACATCTACATCCTTTAGCAAGTTACAAATATCAACAACCAAGAACCAGTTTTGCGGAACCTCTAAATATACTCGATGTTTGAAGGGGGCAATAAAGTAATTACTTCTTCTGATATAGCCTGTAACATCGGCAAAGCCTTTTAAGAAGGCAATTTTCTCATCGCGAGTAAAATTGAACACATCTTGCGCTACCCTAATGTTTTCATGAGAAACAGCACTGCCCATATATCTTAAAATTTCCCTTATCAGGTAGTCCGAGTTTGGCTTTGTAAAAGACATTATGGAATGGTTATCTTGTTGTGTGAAGTTAAGTCCAGTTCCAGTAAGAGGTTCAATAATATTTCTAATATCCGTAATAGAGGCCCTTACATAGATTCTAACATCGTTGTTGTTTTCTGTTTGTAGCTTTTTATGAGGAATATCAATTGCTATTGTTGTTTCGGTTGCTCCTCGTTTTATTTCACCATTTCCGCAAATTAATCCGAGCAAATAAGCCATCTCTGTATTCATGCAAACACCTTCTTTAGTTTAATCCAATAGCAAAACCACGATCAAATAGCTCATAAATTATTTCATTGTTATTAAGCCTATAAGGATATTCGTTTCGATAAACTGTGTTGCGTGTAAACATACGACGTATAGAAGTTGGCGGAGTACAAGGAACGTATAATCGTAACTCTACGCCCCATTTATCAACATCATCAGATAAGGTTCTAATTCCATCGTTATGTATTGTAACTGCAGGATGAGTTCTGTTATAATTGTTTAAAAAACGATTAATTGATTCTGGACGACCTTCTGCCTCAATAAAGAAGCCTTCGTGATTATCGCTTATATCTGCTAAAAAATCTAATAATTCTCTCATAAATTCTCCTTCTCTTTACAGGTTGTATCCTTCATAAAACTTATCAATCTTGTTTGGATGTTTCTTTTCAACCTCTGCGATGATGGCATTAACATCTTGATAATTTCCAAAAGAAAAACCATAGTGTTTTACAATTTTCTCTACAAATTTTCCCTTGTTAATGCGCTTAACATATGAGCCCGTCCCCACGCCTAAAAATGGAAAAAGAACAGAAGGACAATTGTCAATATTGTTAAAATAAATGCGCAATTGACAACCTTGTTTCATAACCTTTCCTCCGCTTGTTTCTCCTTGAGTAATGGGGAAATAAGGCTCGTTTGGAAACTCAGCTTCAAATTTAAAGCCTTTTTCCTCAGGAATTTGAGCTTCAATCAACCCGATTCTGTTTGGCGAGCATAAATAACCAAGTATTAAGCAAAAATCTTCTTCAGAAACATTTATGTCCAGAGCATTATGCCCCAATAAAGCCATATTAGTCTTTACTCCTTAATAAAGATTAGTAAGTATTCGTGTACTTTGTTGATTCTAAACTTATAGGGATAACCAAGCGGTCTCATATTGTTATAATCAGACTGCCTGTCCCATATTATAATATCATCAAAAATGTATCCTATTTTTTGCATTGCGGTTGCTAAGTCGCTATGTAAGGGATAAAAATTGCTTTTTTTGCGTATATCCATTACATTAACTATACAGTAACCACCTTTTTTTAAGGTTTTTTGTACTTCTGAAAATAATTCTGATAGTTTTTCAATGAACTTTTCGTAATTAGGAATGTTTCCGACATCGTTTTCTTTGTCTGAATAGTTAACGGCTTCTTTTTTGTCTGCACTTCTTTGCATATTAAGAATATCCCAATACGGCGGAGAAGTAATACATAAATCAAAATAGTTTTCCGGCAAGGATTTTAAGACCTGAAAACTATCACCATTTATGATTTTGATATCAGAATCACTTGAAGAGTTTAATTTTTGTTGAGCGATTCTATGTTCGGCAATAGAGCAAAATTCAGAAGATAAATCAATACCAACGGCCTCACAGCCTAAATTGTTAGCCGCTACAATTGTTGAACCAATGCCGTTAAAGGGATCAAGAACTTTGCATTTTTTTCTAGCAAAAGTCTTGATTAATTTCTCACAAAGACAAACCGGATAAGAAGCTGGATGCTTCAAGTCTTTTTCGGCCTTTGTTTTAGATAAATCTCGCCATATACTAAATGAATTTTGCAACCATTCTTTTCCTGTAAGGTCGTTGCAGCGCTTTTCCTCATTCATTTATGTACCACCTTTTAGATTGAATCTTTTTGATTTCAGTATTAATATAGTTTTCTTCTTTGTCACTTATGTTGTAAGCTCTATAAACAATTTGATTTAATTCTTCTAGTTTATTAAACCAGTTTTGGCTCATATATTCAATTGTTTCAAGATCATTTACTAAACGGAGTATTGTATCAAAATACTTTGTTTGGAGCTCGTTGTTTGGCAGAGGAATCTTTTTTAGATATTTTGCATCCGTATGCATTGTTAGTTTAGAATGATTATAGCAATATTTTATCAAATAGAGATTGATGAGTTTAGAGTGTAATATACCTAAAATATATCTGCACATTTTTTTGTCACCATCTGTAAAGATAGTTACCGTTTGGGAAGCCTCAAGATTTCCACCAAAAGTAGCTATTACACCCGCTTCAGCACTATAAATGTTCTGAAGAAAAATGATATTACCCTCGGTCGGTATTTCTCTGTTCTTATATCCGAATTTTCTAATATCTTTTCCTGATATAGCATCTGAAGAAGCAGACTTACCTCTTCCAACATATCCGTTTCGTAAATCTCCTAAGTGTTGATAAGATCTGGTGAGTTTTTTATATGTAGAAAAGTCTTCAGAGCAGGTAAACAACAGTATCTCGTCTTTGTAAAACTTCTGTGGAATTTTTACCATATTTACAAATCTGTTGTTTGAAAACTTTTTCAGACTGATTTTGTGCTTTTCATCACAAACGCAGTTTTTGATTGTTATTATTATTTGTTCTCCTCTTACATTTTTGAAGTAAGCGCCAATATCAATTATAGATAAAATAGTTTTATCAGAGAGCAATTCTTTTCTGAGATTACTGTATGAAGAAACATGAAGAAAATTTTTTGGAATAATATAAGAGATGATACCGTTGTCAGCAATTATTTCTAATGCACGCATTATTGCTGCAATGAATAAATTGTTGCCCGTATCAGCAACTTTTCTTGTAAAGAGATAATCGCTATCCAGTTTAGTATCACCAGTGATCGGAGCATAAGGAGGATTGCCAATTATGTAGTTCGGTTTTTGATGTAACCCTAATTTTTCAAGTATATCCTTAGGCTTTTTGCCTAATGTATCAATAGTAGCAAAAGTTCCACCCTGCGTGTTTTCAATACAGAATTTTATGGCATCTGCATCCTGATCGGCGCCAAAAACACTATCATATCCACGCTTTTTTGCGGCAAACAAAAAGACTCCTGCACCACAACAAGGATCTAATATTATAGAATTTTCAGGAATTTTAAGTTCAGAGATCATCTTTTCCGCAAGAGAAACATCTGTGTAAAATATACCGTTATTCTTTTTGTAATTCTCTTCAAGGGAAGTTTCATAAACATTGGAAGCTTCGATATATGCATTCTGCGCTAATCCCATATTTTTTCTCCTTCCTAAATATTCCTTACATATATTAACAAAAAAAAGATAAAAAGGCAATTAAAAAATATTAAAAAAATACTTTATACAGAATAAGACCGAATAATCGTACCGTGAGTTGCACAAAAACAAGTTTTGTTATATAATTCGTTTAGGTGAAAACTATGAGATACAATAATTTAGAAGTTTTTAAAGCTAAGTTTATTTCGGAAGGGAAAACTCGGTTTGTTTGTAATATCGAATATCAAAATGTAGTTATTGAATGCTATGTTCCAAACACTTGTAAATTAGGCAAACTCATCACATTAAATAAAAATGAAGTACTAATTACCAAAAATCTTAACAAGACGAAGAGAACACGATTTACGTTGTTTGCAATCAATATTGATAACAAATATATTATTGTAAATACGGCATTAACTAATAAGCTTGTTTACCGTTATATAACTAATAATAACGAATATTGTTTGTTACCTGAAAAGACAATTGAACAATATAAATGTGACTTCTATATATCTGACAAGAAAACACTTGTCGAAGCAAAAAGTATTATATCTAATGAAGAGGCACTATTAATTCCAAATAGCTTTTCAAATAGAGCAATTGAACAATTAGAAAAACTATATAACATAATTCAAAAGGATTATTTGGTTGAATACTATTTTGTCATATTTAACAATAAATTAAAGTCTATAAAAATAAATGAAAGCACTAAATACGGAAAACTGTTATTAAACAATCAAGCGTGTGGGATGAAATTAACTTTCCTTCAAGGGATTTATAATGAAAAGGATAACTCAATTGAAGTTGTTATAAATAATGATATAGTTATAGAATAAGTATTTAGAAGCCGTTTTTTGAGGGCACAATGATATATCATTGCTACCCTCATTTTGATGCTTTGAAACGCAGTATTTATGTGGGATTTAGAACCCTAAAATGCTGACATAATAGTATAACTTTTTAAATGCTATTTTGAATTAATCTTGCGTTATTATAGTATGTTTGTTATAATAAGCTTGCAAACAGGTTGTGAAATATTACGGCTGTTATCAAGATTAATAACAAAATGATAACAGTATATCGGCAACGATGGATAATATGGATACATCAAATAATCAAGAACAAAAGAAGGTAAAATTTCTAAACAAAAAAGTTTAGAAGCACATCTTTGTTGCAGAGTGGGAATAACTCTGCAACCTCGATAAACGCTTTATTTATAAGGCATTTGAGAACTTTGCAACCCAAAATGGCAACATTTTGGCAACAATATAATATTCACAAAAGATTAAGAGCTATCAGACATCAAGTCCGATAGCTCTCATTATATTTAATATATAATTAAATTAGAAAACGCCAATGAACAAAATAATCTTTCTAACTTTAAATTGCGATTTCAATAATAAATTCCAACTAAAAAACGCATTAAGTAACAAGCAATACTTATATCCAGTTTATCTAAAACATTTATATAAAACTTAACAATCAATTATTTGTTTGTTTTTTTGGAAGTGTTACAAGCATTACGGTTCCATTTTTGTCGCTCTTTTCAGCTTTTACCGTACCGTTGTGCAAAAGTACAATTTCCCATACAAGTGATAGTCCAAGACCTACACCGCCGTATGCTCTGCTACGAGATTTATCAACACGGAAAAATGGTTGAAAGATACTTTCTCTGTACTGCTCGGGTATACCATAACCGTTATCTTTAACTCGTATATAAAGCTGATTATTCTTTTCGTCAACAGTTATAATTACAGAAGCGTTTTCTCTGTTGTAGCGTATTGCGTTTTCAGTTAAATTGAATAATAAACGATAAATTAAGGTGTCACTGCCTATCATCCTACCATTGCCGTTGTATTCAAGGCGAATATTCTTTTTTTCTGCAAGGGGAGCAAGGTCGGTAAATATTTCTTCAATCATAGGGGCAATTTCTATTGTATCTTTGCACTCGACTGTACGAAGCTCACTCATTTCAAGCAGAGTTTTTGTCATTTGTGACATTCTTTCGTTTTGCTCTTGTAGCAGTGCAAGAAATTCTGCTGTATCGTTGCTCATATTTGGGTGCTCAACAGAAAAAAGTTCAATTTGTGCTTGAGTTAAGGCAAGTGGTGTTCTTAACTCGTGCGCTGCATTTCCTGTGAATTGCCGTTGAGCAGTAAAACCGTTGTCGAGTCGGTCAAGCATATTGTTAAAGGATTGACAAAACTGTTTGAATTCAGGCAAAACATCGGCGCTTATTTTCATATCTGCCAAATTGTTGGGCTGTACATTCTCTACTTGAGAGGCAAAACTTTTTAACGACTTTAAAGCACGACCACTGACAAAATATGCAAGTATACCACCAAGTACGCTTACGGCAATTGTTATGTACCAATTAGTCGTATTGAATGAAGCTTGTGCACCACTGATAATAATGGTAAGCTCACGGTCGAGATTTTCATTTTCCGGATTAAATGCACTCGGTTTGCCTTTATCAATTTCACTATATGCTGATATTCCGCTGCCTATTGAATCCATATATCGTTTGCCTGAAAAACCGATTAAACAATTCATTAGCACACAAGTTATGCAAATTAAAACGGTGGTCATTAAGGTTATTCGCCATTGTAAAGAAAGTTTTTTCACTTTTTCTCCTCCATTACATAACCCTCGCTTATACGGTTGTGAATAGGGTCATAGCCTAATGCATTACGAAGCTTTTTTCTTAATGATGAAATGTGCACTCTTATTGAGTTGCTGAAATTGTCAACACTGCTGTCCCATACGTGTTCAATCAACTCCTCTTGACTGACAGGTCTGCCTTGATTCAACATTAGATATTCAAGTATTCCTGTTTCCTTGCGAGTTAAAGATAATTCTTCATCATTTACATCTGCTTTGCGTGTTTTTGTGTTAAATGAAAGATTTGAACATTTTAAAACAATATCGTTTTGAGTGAACTTTCTAAGGGTAAGGTTTCGTATTCTTGCCGAAAGCTCATCTAAGTGAAATGGTTTTGTTAAATAATCATTTGCACCTTCATCTAATCCTAAAACCTTGTCTGCAACCTCACAACGGGCCGATAAAATTAAAACCTTTGTGTCAATGTCTGTTTGCCTCAGAGTTTTCAATACGGTCATTCCGTCAACATTAGGTAGGTTTAAATCGAGCACAACAAGGTCGAAACTTTCAACACTAAGCATATCTAATGCCTTTTGACCGTCATAGCAATAATCAACACTGTAAGCAAGACGCTTAAGACTTCTTACGATTGTGTCACAAAGAGCAACCTCGTCTTCAACAACTAAAATATGCATAAATATCTCCTGTCACTTGGAAAAATATCTTTATTATAGATTATAACATAAAAAAATAAAATCTATGTTAAATTTCTTTCTTAACAAGGATTTTATATCGCTCGTGATATAATAAGGCAAAAAATGAAGGGAGTGGTTAAATTGTTCAAAGTAAAAAAAGCAATATCTCAAATCGGTTTCCTTGCTGCCGGAGTGGTTATGCTGTGCTATGGAGCAATGCGTGGTGAGGCAGACACTGTGCTTAGTAAAGCAATAAGATTATGCTTGGAGTGTATTGGAATTGGATAAAAGAAAAAAGAATGTTTCAAAGCTTGTAAGCCGTTTTCGTACTTGTATTCAGGCAGGTGCAACGCTTTTGACAAATATTCATTTACCTAATTTTTTTAAAGGCGGAATATATCAGGGCAATGGCAAGGCTGTGTGCGTACCGGGGCTAAATTGCTACTCTTGTCCTGCTGCGTCGGGTGCGTGTCCAATCGGTTCGTTTCAGGCTGTTGTAGGCTCATCAAAATTTAAGTTTTCCTACTATGTAACAGGATTTTTAATTTTGCTTGGCGTGTTGCTTGGTCGATTTATTTGTGGCTTTTTGTGTCCGTTTGGTTGGATTCAAGATTTGCTTCATAAAATACCGTGTAAAAAGCTTTCAACAAAAAAACTAAAGCCTTTAACATATTTAAAATATGTCATCTTGCTGTTGACGGTTGTATTGCTGCCTGTACTTGTGGTTAATGATGTTGGAATGGGCGACCCGTTCTTTTGCAAATATATATGCCCACAGGGTGTGCTTGAGGGTGCAATTCCATTGTCTGCTATTGATGAGGGTATACGCTCGGCTTTAGGAAATAAATTTATTCAAAAGCTTATTATTTTGATTATTGTAGTTGTACTGAGTGTGGTTTTCTATCGTCCGTTTTGCAAGTGGATTTGTCCACTCGGTGCTTTTTATGCATTGATGAACAAGGTGTCGTTGCTTGGCATAAAGGTTGATGAGCATAAATGCGTGTCTTGTGGCAAATGCGCAAGAGCGTGTAAAATGGATGTTGATGTAATAAAAACACCAAACAGCACTGAGTGTATTCGTTGTGGTAAGTGTATAACTGCTTGTCCTACGGATGCACTAAGCTTTCACTACGGATTTGGTATGCCTGAAAAAAATCTTTGCAACACTGTAAAAGAAAATAACAAAACAGATATGAAAACAAATAACAAAAAAGATATAACAACGGAGGAATAATAATTATGAAAAAATCAAAAATATTAACTATACTTATGGTTTTAGTGCTTATGGTTAGCCTTTTTGCTTGTTCAACAACTAAAAATAACGACAAATCTAAGTCAAATAATACGGCTGATATTTCATCTTTAATGAAAAGTGAACCAAGCGATTTAGAGGACGCAACTGCACTTTATCAAAAGCTTATGCAAAAAGAAAATGAAATTTTATCAAGTAATTCACAGCTTTGGGAAAAAGTGTTTATGTCAGCAAATAAGGACTCTTCTAAGATTGAAGACGGAACAAATTATGGCGACTTTTTGCTCAATACTATTGAAAACGGTAAAGATAACTTTACCGCAGATGAGTTGAAAATTCTTAAAGACGGTGCAAATCAAATTAAAGAAATTGAGGGTAAACTCACAATTTTAGAACAAAAATATCCGGGCTGTGGCAGTAAGCCGAGCGAGGGCGAAAGTGTTGACGCTGAAAGTTCAGGTATGGTAAGCAACAATAGCAAACTTACTAAGTTCCCAAGCTTTAAGGGTAAGGACCTTGACGGAAATGATGTTAACAGTGATGACATCTTCTCATCTAACAAAGTAACTGTTATTAATTTTTGGTTTACTACTTGTAATCCTTGTGTAGGCGAACTTGGCGATTTGGAAAAGCTTAATAAAGAACTTGCACAAAAAGGTGGTACCGTTATAGGTATTAACTCATTTACTCTTGGCGGTGACAAGACTGCTATATCTGAGGCTAAGGATGTTTTGACCAAAAAAGGTATTACCTACAAAAATATTTGGTTTGATTCAAACAGTGAGGCCGGAAAATTTGCTTCAGGTCTTTATTCATATCCAACAACGTATGTAGTTGATAAAAACGGAAATATTGTAGGTCAGCCAATTGTTGGTGCAATAACTTCATCATCACAAGCAAAGCAACTTAATAAACTTATTGATCAAGCAATTGAAAACAGTAAAAAATAAAGATTTTAAATATCTCGGTTCGGGGGTGCAGACATATTCTTGGACTGTTTAAACAGCGAATCCAAGACGATGTCTGTACTTTACCGGGCTCTTAAATCCCAGAGATTGTTTCATACTTTGGTGTTATACCGGATGATATAATTATTAATTTCATCTATAAAAGTCTGCGCAAAAATTCTTTTTGACAAAAGAGTTGTAGGGAAAGTTGATCACTTCTTCCACTTGCCTGCGCCTTATTCTTTAATCGGGAATAAATGGTGCCCGATGACTTGCAGGTAAAAACGATAATGCATTTAAGGCTTCCGCTTTTGCGGGAGCCTTTTTTGTGTGGATTTATTGCCGGTGGTTGTTTTTTTGTGGCGAAAAAGTGGCGAAAAACAGAAAAAATTCTCCAAATCCCTTGACGAAAAAGGGGAAAATGGGTAGAATAAAACCGATTAGAAAGTTTTTTAGAGAGAGAAGAGGTATGGTTATGGGTCGGCGGATTTTGGCTGTGTTGGCGGCGCTTTTGGCGCTTTTGTGGGCAGCGGTGCCGGCCTACGCAGCTTCGCCGGCGGTGGACAGCGCCTACCTGACCCGGGAGCCTTGGCAGAATGTGCCGGTTACGGAATTCCGGGCGGATGGTGCGATGGGCTATTACCAAATCTATGCCGACACGGACAATCATTGTCTGTATTTTGCGGTGAGTATGCAAGATCAGCAGGTGGAACCGGGGGCGAATACCGCCGCCGTTGCGCTGAATTTGCAGGTGTCCTCTGCAAAATTCTCCACTAGGAAATTTACATTTACAACCGGCGCAAACAAGGCGCTGCAAAGCTACGACGGCATTGCCAGCAGTTGCAATATGCAGGTGGAAATACTGGAAAACAGCGGCGGTTACGGCATCGCAGACGGCAATGCCTACTTTGCCATTGCGCTGGATAAAAGCCTGTGCGGACCGTTGACGGTGCGGCTGGATTACAACTGCGGCGAGCGGGGCATTTGCCTTTTGAAGCACGCTGCTTTCGACTACACTTTGCCGGAAAAGACGACTGCAAGTCGCAATGCGCGCGCCAGGACAAAGCAATCAACCCGGCAAACCACAACGAAAAAGAAAAAAGAGACCACCACCAAATTTACCTACACCGGCACAGTGCCCCATACGGCCAAAAGCGCACGGAAAAGCAGCGCCCAAACGGTGAGTAAGTTTGCGTACACCGGCGGGACAAGCACCGGTGATACGGAGGAAGAACTGCCAGTACAAACCGGCGGCACAGCCGTGCTCACCGACGGTACATACACCGCAGCGGTGGCGCCTACGCACCGTTCCACCGTAGCGAATATTTTAATTTATCTTGCCATTGCCTTAGCCACAGCAGCTGTGATTGCATTGGTTGCAGGGATCATCAAATCCCGCAAAGCCAAGCGGGAAGAAGCCCGGGAAAAACAGAGACAAGAGGAAGAACAGGAAATCGAAGATTACGACGAATAGCAAAGCAGAAAGCCACCGATGATCGGTGGCTTTTTGTTTTGAGAGTATGTATCAATCCCTCCGTCAATGCCTGGCGGCATCGCCACCTCCCTTTACAAGGGAGGCAAATCGGTTGAAATTGTAGAGCACGATACCCACAGTATGCCCCACAAGGTTTTGGTATCCGGATTTTACAAATCAAAATGCGCCTTGATCTGCGCGGCGGTAGCGGCGGCAGACAGGTGGGTGTTGTCGATCTTCATCTAATTGGCAAAAGGCAGCTCGCCGGGGCGGCTGACCATTCAATGGTTGCGGTTGTCCCGGCGCAGCAGCTGGTTGGAGAGGGCGATATTTCGCTTAGACGGTTTGTGCCGCAGCCGGTTCTCCGTGGTGTTGCGCTGCAAGCGCACTTTCTGGGGCGCCACCAACTCCACATAATACACCTCTGCCCCATGCCGCTGAAACAAATCGGCGATCTGCGCCGTTTGTGCCCAGTCCTCTCGGCAGTCAAAGGCCCACATAAAGGTGAAGATCAGGCCATAGTGGTCTGTTTTTACAAATGACTCAAACACCGTTTGCCGCAGTTTTTCGATCACCGCCGGTTCGTATGTGCCAAAGATCTCCAGCACCGGCTCAATGGTCATGTGGTTGTGAAACAGGCGCAGGTCCGTGATCTTGGCCAGTTCTTGTCCCACGGTCATTTTGCCCACGGCGCAGTCGCCGAATAAAAGTACCAACTTCATACATTTCCTCCAAAAAAAGAACCCGTTGATGATAGTTCATCAACGGGTTTTGCAGTTTAACAGATCGTCTACACCGAAAATGAACGCAGCAGAAGAAGCCCATACGCATAGCGCATCGGCTGATACAGTCTGCTTTGGTCAAAGGCGGGTGTAAACATGATGGAACGGTCCTTTCCGGGTCACAGAGAGGACAGGGCGCTGAAAGCGGCGGTGCCGACGACGGCATAAAACAGCGACATTGCCACTACGGAGATGACCCACACAATAATGTTGGCCCAAATAAAGTTCTTTTTGTTCTTATTGGTGTTGGGGCTGCACAGCCACACGATCCAGCAGATCAAATTCACCACCGGCAGGGCGGAGAGAATGAACATACCCACATACTGGCCAATGCTCATCACCTGGGTGGTGGGATCATAGGCCGGGGGCGCCGGTTGATAGGGCGGCTGATAGGGTTGTTGATAATTGCCCTGAGGGTTCGGGTTTTGCTGATTGTACTGGTCCATTTGGTACTTCCTCATTTCTTAAAAAATGTGCAGAACGCTGCACCCATAGCATACCATACCTGGCATTAGCTGTCAATTCTTGCCTTTGCCGGGCAAATTTACGGCGCAGATCCCAATGGTAACCAGTGCGCCGGACAGCAGATAGCGCCAGGAGAAAGGCTCCCCCAGCAGCAGGCAGGAGAGCACCACCCCCAGTACCGGAATGAAGGCGTTATAAATGGCAATCTGCCCCACCGGGTGGTAGCGCAGCAGTTGATTGTAAAACGAAAAACCCACGGCAGACACTGCCACCAGCGCCGCCAGGATCAGCAGTCCCTTGAGGTGTACACCCACCGGGTGGGCGCCCATCAGCAGCCCGGCAGGGATCAGCAGCGCACCGCCCAGTGCCAGGGAATGGCCGGTAGCCACCAGCGGGTCCATTTTGCGGGTGACCACCCGGGTCAGCAGTCCACCTACCATGGCGCACACACTGCTGCACAGCAGCATACCGTCGCCGGAGAGGGTGAACTGCCCGGCGGTGCTGCCCAGGTTGATGAGCACAATGCCGGAGAACCCCAACAGGCAGCCAAAAATCGACCGTAGGGTGAGCTTTTCCCGGAACACCACCGCGGCTGCCAGGATCAGCAGAAAAGTGCCCAGGCTGTCCAGGATAGACGCCCGGCCACCGGGGGAATTGGATACGCCCAGATAAAAGAAAAAGTAATGCAGCGCCGTGTTGACCAGACCAAAGAGCACCAGCTGCCACCGTGTCTTGCCCCGGGGCACCGCAAAGGAGCGGCCGCACAGCTTGGCTACCGCCAGCACCACCAGACCGGCCAGCAAGAACCGCGCTCCGGCGAACAGTGCCTTGCCGCCGGTGTCTGTGCCGGCGATGCCAAAGTCCGCCAAACCCAGCTTGATCAGGGGAAAGGCGCAGGCCCAGCTTAGCGCCGCGCTGCCGGCAAACAGGGGCACCCATTTTCGATTTTCAAACACAGAGGCTCGGCCCATTTTGTTCTCCGTTCTCGGCACACAGCCGCAGATCATCCTTTGCTTTTGCCGGATTATTGTATAATAGACGCCGCCAAAAGTCAACAAACGCGCACCGTCGCCTGCCGGCAGCGTCAGTTATACTGCCGTTCAAATAATTCTTCATAGGTGGTGCTCAAAATCTGCCGAATGTGGCTGATCTCGTCCGGATAAATATGCCGCTGCCCCACCTCGATCTTGGCCACGGCGCTGCGGGTGATGTCGCACCCGGCCAGCTGCAATTTGGCGGAGAGCAGCTCCTGGGTCATGCCCTTTTCTTCCCGAATATGGCGGATATTCCGCCCCATCTGCTTTTCAAATTCAATATTCATGGTCAACCTCTTGCACCTATTTAAGAACAATTTGCGTTGACTTTATTGTATCTTTGTGCTATTCTAAGATTGCACCTGTATAGGTGCAATTATGCGGAACCAGAAAGAACAACAGAAAGAAGGAAATGCAAATGAAAAGAAAAATCAGTATTCTTTTGGCGCTGATGATGGCCGTCTGTATGGTAGGCGCCGTGCAGATCACCGCCTATGCCGCCACTACGGCCAAGAGCGTGTCGCTGTCTACCACCACTTACACCTACGACGGCAAGGTGAAGAAGCCTAAGGTGACCGCCAAGGACAAGAAGGGCAAAAAGATCGCCGCCAAGTATTACACGGTCAAGTACCCCTCCGGCAGAAAAAATGTGGGCACTTATACGGTTAAGGTCAAATTCAAGGGTAAGTACAAGGGCACTAAGAGCGCCAGCTTTAAGATCGTGCCCAAGGGGACTGCCGTCTCCTCTGTGTCCGCCGGTAAAAAGTCCTTTACCGTTAAGTGGAAGAAGCAGGCCACCCAAACCACCGGCTATCAGGTGCAGTATGCAGAGAACAGAAGCTTCAAATCCGCCGGCAGCAAGACCGTAAGCAAGAATTCCACCACCTCGCTGAAAGTAAACGGCAAACCCATTAAAAAATACTATGTGCGGGTGCGCACCTATAAAAAAGTGGGCAAGACCAACTATTACAGCAGCTGGTCAAAGGCTTCCTCCGTCACCACCAAAACCGGGCTGAGCCTGAACGCCTACAAAATCACCCTCTTTAACGGTGAGGGTTACAAATTAAAGTGCACCGGCACGGATAAAAAGATCACCTGGCAGACCAGCGATCCTACCGTGGCGGTGGTGAACCGCTCCGGCGAGATCAGCGCCAACGGCTCCGGTCAGTGCACCATTACGGCCAAAACCGCAGACGACCGGATCAGCTGCAAAGTAACAGTGCCGGAGTATTACCCGGAGAATTACAATGTACCGGACTTTGGTGCGTACTTTAATGTGCCGCTGGTTGACTACGACAATAAAGGAGATGGCGATACAGTATTCTGTGTTTATTCTTATGATGCGGTGGTCAGTCAAAGCGCCGATTGGTTGAATGATTACTACGATATATTGCAGGATTATGGATATGAATTCTATAGAGAAGACGATAAGCGGGATGAAGATGGCTTGTATTATTACTCGTTTATAAATGAGGACACAAATGATTTGGTTATGCTTGCGGTAGCATTTTACAATAACACACCCGATCATATTATCGTTACTTACATCAATACAACGAATTATTGATTTTGCTGTTCCGAGCCCCTTTGCACAGCCGTGCAAGGGGGCTTTTCCTTTTTGTGCAGTAGCCGCTTTTTATTGCATTTTCAGCCGGGGTATGGTAGAGTTATAATAGGTATAGAAAATAGACAGACGGCGCGGGCCGGGAAGGGGAATGGTATGAAAGGTATAATTTTGGCAGGGGGCAGCGGCACCCGGTTGTATCCGCTGACCCAGATCACCTCCAAGCAGCTGCTGCCAGTGTATGATAAGCCGATGATCTACTATCCGCTGACCACGCTGATGTTGGCAGGGGTGCGGGATATTCTCATAATCAGCACGCCCCGGGATCTGCCCCGATTCCAGTCTCTCTTGGGGGACGGCGCCCGGTTCGGTCTGCGGCTCAGCTACAAGGAGCAGCCCTCCCCGGACGGGCTGGCCCAGGCCTTTATCCTGGGTGCGGACTTTATTGGCGATGACTGCTGCTGTATGGTGCTGGGGGACAATATCTTTTACGGCGCCGGGCTGCGGCGGCTGCTACAAAGCGCGGTGGAGAACGCAGAGCAAAATCATCGCGCCACCGTGTTTGGCTATCATGTAGAGGACCCGGGACGCTTTGGCATTGTGGAGTTTGACCGGGAGAACCGGGTGGTGTCGCTGGAGGAAAAGCCGGCGGTGCCCAAGAGCAATTATGCGGTCACCGGGCTGTATTTCTACGACAATCGGTGCGTGGACTACGCCGAAGGACTGACCCCCTCCGCCCGGGGTGAGCTGGAAATCACCGATCTGAACCGGCTGTACTTACAGGCGGGGGATCTGGATGTAAAACTGCTGGGGCGGGGCTACGCTTGGCTGGATACCGGCACCACGGACAGCCTGTTAGAGGCCGGCAACTTTGTGCGTACGATTCAGCACCAGCAGGGGGTGGAGATCTCCTCCCCGGAGGAAGTGGCCTATATTAACGGCTGGATCACCGCCGATGATTTGGCGGCGGCGGCCAAGACCTACGGCAAATCCGCATACGGCGCCTACTTGCAGGCGGTGGTGCGGGGCGAAATACAATACTGAGGTGCGAGGATGACTGTACTTGTGACCGGCGGTGCCGGGTTTATCGGTGCCAACTTTATATTTTACCAACTGACCCACCACCCGGAGGATCGGGTGGTCTGCCTGGACAAGCTGACCTATGCGGGCAATTTGGAGACCCTGGCGGATGTGATGGAGAACCCCAACTTCCGCTTTGTGCAGGGGGATATTGCCGATGCGCAGGCGGTGGAGCGCCTGTTTTTGCGGGAGAAACCGGATTATGTAGTCAACTTTGCGGCGGAGAGCCATGTGGACCGCTCCATTACCCAGCCGGATCTGTTCTTAAAGACCAATGTGCTGGGCACCGGGGTATTGCTGGACGCCTGCCGCCGTCACGGGGTTACCCGGTATCATCAGGTGTCCACCGACGAGGTGTACGGCGATCTGCCCCTGGATCGGCCGGATCTGTTCTTTACGGAAGAAACACCCATACACACCTCCAGCCCCTATTCTGCCTCCAAGGCGGGGGCGGATCTGCTGGTGCTGGCCTACGCTCGCACCTACGGGTTGCCGGTCACGGTAAGCCGGTGCTCCAACAACTACGGCCCCTACCACTTCCCGGAGAAGTTGATTCCCTTAATGATCACCCGAGCGCTGGCAGATCAAAGCCTGCCGGTGTACGGCACCGGCGAGAATGTGCGGGACTGGCTGTATGTGGAGGATCACTGCGCCGCCATTGACCTGATTTTGCGCCGAGGCACGGCGGGAGAAGTGTATAACATCGGCGGGCATAATGAGCGCACCAACTTGCAGGTGGTGCAGGCGGTGCTGGCCGCTTTGGGCAAGCCGGAAAGTCTGATCACTTTCGTCACCGACCGGCCGGGTCACGATCGGCGTTATGCCATTGATCCTACGAAAATTCACCGAGAGCTGGGCTGGCAGCCGGAGACGGATTTTGACACCGGGCTGCGCCGCACGGTAGAGTGGTATCTAGCCCACCGGGATTGGTGGAGCCACATTCTCAGCGGCGAATATCAAAATTATTTTCAGGCCATGTACAGAGAGCGGTTAGGCGAATAAATGCGAATTTTAGTAACAGGGAGCAGCGGCCAGCTGGGTACGGATGTGGCACAGGCAGCCGCGGCCAAGGGTTGGCAGGTATGGGCCCCCGATCATACGGAACTGGATATTACCCACCCGGCGCAGGTGGAGTCTGCCATCGGCGACTATCGCCCGGACTGGGTGGTGCACTGCGCGGCCTACACGGCGGTGGATCGGGCAGAGACGGAAGAAAAAATTTGTATGGCTGTTAATGCAGCGGGCACGGCGTATGTGGCGCACGCCTGCGCGGCAGCAGGCTGCGGGCTGCTGTACCCATCTACGGATTATGTGTTTGACGGCAGCGGCACGGCGCCCCATCCGGTGACGGAGCGCCCGGCGCCCCTGAATGTGTACGGTCGCAGCAAGCTGCTGGGCGAGCAGGCGGCGCAGTCGGTGCCCCGCCACGCCATCTTGCGGATCAGCTGGGTGTTTGGCCTACACGGCAACAATTTTGTAAAGACCATGCTGCGCCTGGCAGAGCGCCGCACCCGCCTGTCGGTGGTGGACGACCAGATCGGCTGCCCCACCTATACGGTGGATTTGGCCCGGCTCATTTGCCAAATGGCAGAGCAAAACGCACAGGGTGTGTTCCACGCCGCCGGCAGCGGTCAACCGGTGAGCTGGTACGACTTTGCCCGGCGGATTTTTGACCTTGCCGGGAAAGAGATAGAATTGGAGCCGATCTCTACCGCAGCGTACCCCACGGCGGCTCGGCGACCGCTGAACAGCCGGCTGGATTGCAGCGCCTTGGCGGCAGCGGGCCTTACCCCCTTGCCGGAGTGGCAAGACGCACTGGCGCGGTATTTACAGGCATTGGAGGAAGAAAAAGTATGATCCAAATGCAGGCACAGCAGAATGTGGGCGGCATTGCCGGGCTGGCAGTGCTCACCCCCACGGTGCACGGCGACGACCGTGGCTATTTTATGGAGACCTACAATCAGCGGGATATGGAGAGCCTGGGCTTTCATTATGATTTTGTCCAGGACAACCAGTCCGGCAGCACCTACGGCGTGCTGCGGGGGCTGCACCGCCAGCTGCGCTATCCCCAGACCAAGCTGGTGCGGGTGGTCAGCGGCACGGTATTTGATGTGGCGGTGGACCTGCGACCGGGCAGCGATACGTATTTGCGGTGGCACGGCGAGGTGCTCTCTGCGGAGAACAAAAAGCAGTTTTTGATCCCTGCCGGGTTTGCCCACGGCTTTTTGGTGCTGTCGAAGCAGGCGGAATTTTGCTACAAGGTAACGGACTTTTTTCACCCGGACGATGAGGGCGGCATTCCCTGGGACGATCCTAAGATCGGCGTGGAGTGGCCCATTCCCCCGGGTATGACCTTGCAGCTAAGCGAAAAAGACAAGCATTGGGAGTATTTGAAGTAATGGAATTTACCCACGCATTTTATGACGCTTTGCCCCCGGAGGCCGCGGCCATTCGCCAGGCGGTTTTTGTGGAGGAGCAGGGCTTTCAGGAGGAATTTGACGCCATTGACCGCCACGCCCTGCACCTGCTGCTGTTTGCAGACGGCCGGCCGGTGGGCACGCTGCGTGCCTTTACGGAGGACGGCGGCACCCGCTGGCATATCGGCCGGGTGGCGGTGATCCAGTCTGCCCGCCAGCTGCACTTAGGGCGGCGAATGATGGACTTGGCAGAGGCAGAACTGCGCCGCCGGGGCGCTGCAGGCATTGAGGTGTCTGCCCAGTGCCGGGTACAGCCTTTTTACGAAAAGTGCGGTTTTACCTCGGTGGGGGAGATCTATCTGGACGAGTTTTGCCCCCACATTCGTATGGTTAAGGAACTGTAATAAAAAACAGCGCCGTCGGGCAATTACCGGCGGCTTTTTTGAGGTGAATGGTATGAAAAAGACACTTGCACCCACCCCGCCTATGGGGTGGAACAGCTGGGACTGCTACGGCGCCGGCGTAACGGAGGAAGCCTTGCGGGAGAACGCCCGCTTTATGGCGGCGCACCTGCTGCCCTATGGGTGGAACACCCTGGTGTGCGACATTCAGTGGTACGAGCCGCAGGCAAAGGGCAACGAGTATAACAATTTTGCCCCGGTTTGTATGGACGACTATGGGCGTTTGTTACCAGCGGAGAACCGCTTTCCCAGCGCAGCCGGGGGCAAGGGCTTTGGCCCCATTGCGGACTATTGCCATTCTCTGGGTCTGCGCTTTGGTATTCATATTATGCGGGGCATTCCCCGCCAGGCGGTGCATCGGGATACGCCTATTTTGGGCACGGATTTTACTGCCCGGGACGCAGCCCATCACTTCTCCGTCTGCGCCTGGAACACGGATATGTACGGTATGCGGGACAATGCCGCAGCCCAAGCGTACTATGACTCCGTTTGTCGGTTGTACGCCGACTGGGGCGTGGATTTTATTAAGTGCGACGATATTTGCGTCACGGAATTTCGCAAATGGGACGATCCGTATAACGCCCGCCATGAGATTGAAATGCTCCACCGCAGCTTGCAAAATTGCGGGCGGGAGGTAGTCTTATCCCTCTCTCCCGGCCCGGCGGATATTGCTCATTTGCCCCACCTGCGCCGCCACGCCCAAATGTGGCGTATGACCGGCGATTTTTGGGACCGGTGGGACAAGCTGCACGATATGTTTGACCGGTGCAAGACCTGGGAGGGCGTGCCCGGCCCCGGCTGCTGGCCGGATTGCGATATGCTGCCTGTGGGCCGCCTGTGCAAGGACGCTCCCTACCATGGTGCGCAGAATCGTATGAGCAATTTTACTCCGGATGAGGTGCGCACCATGCTCACTTTGTGGGGCATTTTCCGCAGTCCGCTGTTTTTGGGCGGCGATCTGCCGGAGATGCCCGCCGATGTGCTGGCTATGCTGACCAATCAAGATTATCTGCAAATGCACGCTACCTCTTACGGCGCCCGGGAATTGCTGCGGCGAGAGACCAACGGTCGGGGCACCATTCAGTGGGTGGCCTGCGGCCGGGGCTGCAAGTACGCCGCCCTGTTTAATACCCAGGACCGCCCGGCCCGCCAAACCCTGGACTTAACGGCGCTGCTGCTTCCGGATACCCCCTGTACCGTAACGGAGATTTGGTCCGGCCAGCAACTGGGTACCTTCAAAAACCGCTTCTCCGCTACCGTCCCCGCCCACGGCGCCCTCCTGCTTCGCATAACGGCAGAGTGACGGTATAAAGTACAATATATAAAAGAACAGGAACGCATAGACCTGCGTTCCTGTTCTTTTATGTTATGCGTTTTGCTGTTAATACTTCTTCAGCTGGTCCTCGTCAAAGTCTGCCAGGAATTCGTCGTAGGTGCCCTTGCGATCCAGCAGGGTATTGCCGCTGACCTCGATGATCCGGTCGGCAACGGTCTGCACGAACTGGTGGTCGTGGGAGGTAAAGAGAATGGTCTCCGGGTAGCGGATCAGGCCGTCATTCAATGCGGTGATGGACTCCAAATCCAGGTGGTTGGTGGGTTCGTCCAGCACCAGCACATTGGCGCCGGAGAGCATCATCTTGCACAGCATACACCGCACTCGCTCGCCGCCGGAAAGCACATTAGCTTTCTTTAACGCCTCATCGCCGCTAAAGAGCATACGACCCAGCCAGGAGCGAATGTCCGTTTCCAGCGTTTGGGTGGTGTACTGGCGCAGCCAGTCGATCAGGGTCAGGTCCACGCCGTCAAAGTAGGCGCTGTTGTCGCTGGGGAAGTAGCTTTGGGTGGTGGTCACGCCCCACTTGTATTCGCCCTCGTCCGGCTCCATCTCGCCCATAATGATCTTAAACAGGGTGGTTTTGGCCATGGCATCTGCGCCTACAAAGGCCACCTTCTCTCTGGGATGGATCACAAAGCTGATGTCGTCCAGCACCTTGCGGTCGCCGATGGTTTTGGTCAGGTGGTCCACCCGCAGCAGGTCGTTGCCGCACTCCCGATCCGGCTTAAAGTCCACAAAGGGGAACCGACGGGAGGACACGGGCATGTCGATCATCTCCAAAGCGTCCAGCTGCTTTTTACGGCTGGTGGCCTGCTTGCTCTTGGCCGCGTTGGCAGAGAAGCGGGCAATAAAGGCCTGGAGTTCCTTGATCTTCTGCTCGTTCTTTTTGTTCTGATCCCGAGCCTGGCGCTGGCGCATTTGGGTGTACTCGTACCAAAAGTCGTAGTTGCCTACATACATTTGAATTTTGCCAAAGTCCACATCGCAGATATGGGTGCAGACCTTATTTAAGAAGTGACGGTCATGGGACACCACGATTACCGTGTTTTCAAAATCCAGCAGGAAGTTTTCCAGCCAGCGAATGGCGGACAGATCCAGGTGGTTGGTAGGCTCGTCCAGCAGCAAAATGTCCGGATTGCCAAAGAGGGCCTGCGCCAGCAGCACCTTGACCTTTAAGTTGGCAGGCAGTTCCGCCATGGTCATATAGTGGTACTCGTCGGTGACACCCAGCTTGTTGAGCATAAACTCCGCATCGCTCTCTGCGTTCCAGCCGTCCATATCGGCAAATTCCGCTTCCAGCTCCCCGGCGCGCACGCCATCCGCCTCGCTAAAGTCCGGCTTGGCGTACAGGGCGTCCTTTTCTTCCATAATTTCAATGAGACGGGGGTTGCCCATCAGCACGGTGCGCACCACCTGGTACTGGTCGTAGGCAAAGTGGTCCTGCTTGAGCACGCTGAGCCGCTCGCCGGGGGTGATGACCACCTCTCCCTTTTGGGGCTCCAGCTCGCCGTCCAGCACTTTTAAGAAAGTGGACTTGCCTGCGCCGTTGGCACCGATGATGCCGTAGCAGTTGCCCTTGGAGAAGGTCACATTGACCCGCTCAAACAGGGCGCGACCGCCAAACTGCACGGTTACATTATTGGCTTGAATCATAGAGAAATCCTCCGTTACTGGCTTTGTTATCTATTGTATCTGAAAATCCGCAACTATTCTACACCACCCCCGGCCAAAATACAAGGAGAATTTGGCCCGGCAGCGTTTTATTGGCGCTTTTGCACAAAAAGGGGCACCAGACGGCCAAAGATCGGGCGATAAAACCCTTGATAGGCGGCAAAATCCAGTGCCTGCCCGCCGGGCGTGAGCACATCCAGTGCCACGCCGCACAGCCGTACCGGCAAGTTGCAGGGGAGAAAGCCGTTTTTGGCATAGAAATCCAGCCGCCGTTGCCGCTGCCGGGCGTTGGGTGCCGTATGATCCGGCGGCTCCACCTCCAGCACCACCTGCCGATTGGGATAACGCTGCTGCAAGGCGGGCAGCGCCCGGGAGCCAAGTCCCATAGAGCGGCAGTCCGGCTCCACGGCAAAGTAGTTGAGCAGGGCGTAGCCGGGGGCAAAGGTGACGATCATCAGCCCGGCAAAGGCGCCGCCGGTGCGCAGCACCAAAATCTCCGCTTGCCCCTTTTTTTGCAGGGCGAAGAAGCGGGAGAGGGGCATACGCTCCGCTGCCGGGAACGCGCTGCGATACAGTGCCCGCAGCGCCGGATATTCTTTTTTGCAGATAGGGGAGAGTTCCATTTCAGTTACCTCCTGTTTTGTACTATTCTAACGAAAACCGGGTGCGCCGTCAAGGCATATTTCGTAGGCGTTGCTGTTGATTTTGTGCCCTTTTGGGCGTATAATAAGAGCACGAACGCAAACCGGCAGTTTTGCCGTTACCGAGAGGGGAATTCTGTATGGATATGAAGATTTCACCGTCTATGCTGGCCTGCGATTTTGCCAACATGGGCGCAGAGGCCAACAAATGCGCCGCCGGGGGCGCTCATCTGCTGCACCTGGATGTAATGGACGGGCATTTTGTGCCCAATATCTCCTTTGGCGCACCGGTGATCGCCGGGCTGTCCAAGGTGTGCGACCTGCCCTTTGATGTGCACCTGATGATTAGCCAGCCGCTGCGGTATATTGACGATTACGCCGACGCCGGTGCGGATCTGATCACTTTCCACCTGGAGAGCGACGATGACCCGAGCGCAGTGATCGACAAGATCCTTGCCCGGGGCTGTAAGCCTGCGATTGCCATTAAGCCGGGCACGCCGGCAGAGGCGGTGCTGCCCTATGCGGATCGGCTGGCCATGGTGCTGGTGATGACTGTGGAGCCGGGCTTCGGCGGCCAAAGCTTTATGGCAGATATGATGCCAAAGCTCACTTTGCTGCGCAGCCGCTATCCCCACCTGGATCTGCAAGTGGACGGGGGCATTAACCTGGAGACGGTAAAGGCAGCGGCCAAGGCCGGGGCCAATGTGTTTGTGGCAGGGTCTGCGGTATTTAAGAGTGCGGACCCGGCAGCCACCATTGCCGGTCTGTGCCGTGCGGCGCAGCAGGCTGCGGAATAAGGCAAGATGAAGAAAAAGCAAAAGCGATTTTACAGTAATGACAAGCGGGGTCAAAAATGGACGGAGCCGGAAGTGGGCCGCCCCATTGACTTTGCAGACAAATACATCGAACCGCGCACCCAGGCGGGTCAGGCAGAGCTGGATCGGGAGCGGCGTAAAAAAGGCCCGGCGTTTCAAAAGGCCACGCCCGGTCAGGTGGTGCGCCGGGTACTTTTGGTGCTGCTGGGGCTGGTGCTGCTGTATGCGGGCTATATTTTGATGGACGCCTGGATGGATCTGCACGCCATGCCTGCCGCCCAAACGGACACGGTGGACGGCAACACCATCAGCACTGTGGCGTTGGAGGCCAAGGCAGCCAAGGTGGACAGCCTGTCCCTGGACGGTGCGGTGATGTTGGATGCCATGATGGACGATTTGTCCTCCGGCGGCTATACCGCTGCCTGCTTTGATATTAAGCGGGCGGACGGCACCGTGGGCTACGCCTCTACCCTGGGTACTGTGGCGGCAGCCGGGGCAGTATCTTCCCCTGCCGGGGATTTGCGCTCCTCTTGTCAAAAGCTGGGCAAGAATGACCTGCTGGTGCTGGGGCACATTGTGTGCTATCCGGACAATGTGCAGACCGCTGCCAATCCGGCCTGGGCGGTGAAGAGCGGCAAAACCGCTTACACAGATCCGGCGGGCAACCGCTACCTGAACCCGGACAGCACGGAGGTTTACAACTACATTCGCTCGCTGGTGGAGGAGAGCGTCCGCGCCGGGGTAACGGTGTTTGTGCTGGAGGGCACGGAGCTGCCGCAGGCGGCGGGCACCTTTAACCACAATGGGTTTGCCGATTTGTCCAAGCGACTGACTGCCGACCTGGGGCAGGATGTAAAATTTCTGCAACCGGTGGCGGTAAACATCACCTCTACCGCTACGGCGGACCTGAAAAAAGAAGTGGCCGATAAGTGCACCCAAAACCCGAATGAAAACCAAATTTATGCCATTACCTGCCCGGAGAAAAGCCGTCGGGCAGTGAAGCAGCTGCTGGATGACCGTGGCTGCACCTGTTACCTGATCACGGAGTGACCTTATGAAGCGAAAGTTCTTATACCTGCTGCTGACCCTGTGTCTGCTGGGTCAGTGCCTGCCTGCCTTTGCGGCGCAGGCCCCGGTGCTGGAGCGCATTGCCTTTTCCGGCGCCACCATTGTGGGGCAGTTTAAGAGCGATGTGTACCAGTACCAGTTGGTGCTGGACAACGCGGCGGTGTCGCCAAAGCTGAAAAGCTACAAGGTGCAGGGGGAGGGCAACCTGTTCGTGACCTATGATACGGACAGCACCAACCATCAAACGGCGGTGGTGGTCACCCTCAGCTATGACACCGGCTCCGCCAAATATACCTTTACTTACAAGAACGCCGCAGCTTATGTTAAGAACAGCGAGAACCACCTGGACTCGATCACCTGCACCCTGGGTGAGCTGGTGCCGGAGATGAATGAAGACGATACCACTTACAAGCTGTATATTCCCGGCGACCTGACCTCGCTGATGATTACCCCGGTGACCAAGGATATTAACGCCTACTGCGCACCGGTGGAGATGACGCTGGCGCCGGGGCAGGAGATCGACCTGACCCTGCCGGTGACCGCCTCGGACGGCCAGGTGCGCACCTATACCATTAAGGTGCGCCGGGTGGACAAGACCGTGGAACAGGTGCGTGCCGAGATGGCACAGGAGGACTACACCTCCTTTGTGGAGGGCACCCGCTTTTACCAGCAGCCCGCCTTTCGGATGGCGGCGACTGCCGGCGTGGGCGGTCTGGCAGTGTTGATTGTTCTTTTGGCATTCCACGCCCGCAAGACTGCCCGGGTCACAGACGAGGACGAGCCGTCCTTTTATAGATCGGAGCAATAATCCGCTTATATCCGGGATGTAAAGAATAAAAATAAGTGCAGAAAGGAGCGCGCCTATGGAATTAGAAGAGCTGAAAGCAGAAATTGAGGATCTTCATACCAAACGGCAGTTCTCTGCCATTAAAACCATTTTAAACCAGTTGAACCCGGCAGATATTGCCCAGCTTTTAGAGGAGTTCAGCAACGAAGAACGGCTGCTGTTCTTTCGCCTGCTGGGCAAGGAAGAGGCGGCAGACACCTTTGTAGAGCTGGAGCCGGACAACCAGGAGGCACTGATTCACGCTTTCTCCGATAACGAGTTGCGAGAGGTGCTGGACGAGCTGTACCTGGACGATACGGTGGATATGATTGAGGAAATGCCCGCTACCGTCGTGAAGCGCATTTTGCGCAACACGGATGTGGAAACCCGCGCTTCCATTAACACCCTGCTGCGCTACCCGGAAGACAGCGCCGGTTCTATCATGACTCCGGAGTTTGTGGACTTAAAGCGGGATATGACCGTGGAGGACGCTTTTAAGCGCATTCGCCGCACCGGTGTGGACAAAGAGACCATTTATACCTGCTATGTAACGGACGCCTCCCGCCATTTGCTGGGCGTGACCACCGTGAAGGAACTGCTGCTCCACGATCAGGACGACCGGATCGAGGCGTTTATGGAGACCAATGTGATCTATGTGAACACCCTTAGCGACCAGGAGGAGGCAGCTGCCCAGCTGAGCAAATACGACTTTCTGGCGTTGCCGGTGGTGGACCTGGAAGAGCGACTGGTGGGTATCATCACCGTAGACGACGCGATGGATGTTATCCAGGAGGAGAACACCGAGGATATTCAAAAGATGAACGCCATCGTGCCCACGGAGCGGACTTATCTGAAGACCGGCGTGCTGGCGACTTGGAAGTCCCGGATTCCTTGGTTGCTGCTTTTGATGGTCAGCGCCACTTTTACCGGCTCCATCATCACCAGCTTTGAGGACAAGCTGGCCAGTATGATTATTTTGACCTCCTTTATCCCCATGCTGATGGACACCGGCGGCAATTCCGGTGGTCAGGCCAGCGTTACCGTAATTCGCGCCCTGTCTCTTAACGAGATCGATATGCGGGATATTTTCAAGGTGATATGGAAAGAGCTGCGAGTGGGTCTGCTTTGCGGCAGCAGCCTGGCGGCCATTAACTTTGTCAAGGTACTGTTGGTGGATCGACTGATGCTGGGTATGACCGGCGTGACCTTGAAGGTGGATCTGGTGATCAGCCTGACCCTGATTGTTGAGGTCACTTTGGCTAAGATGATCGGCTGTTCTCTGCCCATTATCGCCAAACGGTTGAAACTGGATCCGGCGGTGATGTCATCCCCCTTTGTAACCACCATTGTGGACGCGATTTCCCTGTTGATCTACTTTGGCTTTGCCACCGCCGTGCTGCATATTTAACAGCGTAAATGGGTATAAAAT
>OLQM01000264.1_pt1 | contig 58862 bp, 48 predicted proteins | sample 1673161 | NCBI WGS metagenome assembly OLQM01 (sample SAMEA3136761, study PRJEB25190) | human gut metagenome | reverse complement strand
GCTTGCCGTCACGCGGTCTCCGCCGATTGCCGTGAAGTCAGCAATATCCTTGCCTTTCTTTGAGTACAAGACTTGGTAGGTCTGCGGGTAAGCCTCGTTACCGTCCCCCGAATCATAGAAACTCGTGAAGAAGTTTACCGTCTGTGCGCCACCCGAAAGTTCGGGGCTGATGAGCCAGTCATCGTTTGATATTATTTCACCATTGGCATCCTCACAATATATGGATGCCAGTGTCTTGTCACCGCTGTGCGGCGTCATTGTCGGGTTGTCCACCGTTACGTCAGCGGTTCCGTCGCCAGTGAAATCCCTCGGGGTCCATACCGTGTATGCGAATTTCTCTCCCTGGCATGGGTAATCTACGTTATCGAATATATTTTTCGAAGCCCCTTGGTCTGCATCAATCAATGTCCAGTCACCTATGTTCTCATATATCCACTTGTCGTAGGACTCGAAATCTTCCGTGACATCAGAAGAGGGATTCTTCGGCGCATCCCATGTCAGTTTCACTGATTGCTGCGTTTCTGTCCCACGCAGGTTCTCTGGCGATGATGCTGTCGACTGCACGACTTTCAGTGTTGTCTTGGCTGTGTTGTTCTCTTCATTGAGGTCAGCACCGGTTGACACGACAACGGCCTTGAGGGTCACGTCGCCGGCATCGTCGAATATCGTCGTGGCGTAGTCGAAGTCAAACTCCTTCCTTCCGAACATATTCAGCGGCTCGCTCACTTTCTTGCTGGCAATCTTATTATCGTTGGCATATAAATCCACGGTGTAACCATCGCATGTGTTCTCGCCGTTGTTATCCACGGTTACCTTTGCAGTCACCTTGCCTCCGGCCTTTACGGTTGCAGGCGCGGAAATACTCACGCCAAGGTCATCCGAGTAGACGTCGCGTATCATTATGTTGTCGATAATGATGCTGTCGGCCTCATCTGCGAAATTGCTTACAAGGCGTACTGAGGCATACCTTCCGTCCTTTAGGCTGCCAAGGTCGACCCGCATATTTTTATACGTTTCCGGCAATTCCACGTCTTTTATTTTAGTGAACTTACCTCCGTCCTTTGAGCCCCATACCGAGAGGTTGGAGTTTGCCGTCGCCCTGTAGGCATCAAATAATAGGTACGGGTTTCTGGCGGTTTTGAGGTTCACCTTGCCCGTGGAAAGGTAGCCCTCGCCTGGACTGACATATTTTTTCAGATGGAAGTTGATGGCATATTTATCTCCGTCAGAAGAATTTGTCGACAGGTACAAGTCACCGACCATGCCATCGTAGTACCAGAAAGCATTGAAGCCTTTGTCCGCGAAATTCTCTACTATGGGAAGTTCGTCTGGCTTTCCAACTATTATGTTTCCAAATACAGGCTGCTCATTGAGACCCTGCCCGTTCTCCGTCTGTATTCCATATATCTTGTAATCCTGCTTGCCCTCATCGAGATTGAATGGATAATCGTATATTTGCTTGTCGGTGAGCATGGATATAGTGTCGGCAAGGACTGGGACTCTCGAGCCGTATATTTCCTGTATCACAACGTCCCGGAGTATGTACTTCACCTCTGCCGGGTTGACGTATCCACCATTATTGCCTTCTGAGACACGGTTCCATGTGAACTCCATCTTGTTAGCCTTGTCGGCAATGTTCAGGGCATCAACGGGCTTCGGCATGTCTGAGCCGACGAACACCTTGGCGTCATCGCTCTTCTTGCCCATTTCCCCTGATGCATCGAATGGTATGGCGAAGTATGTGTGGCAGCCGTCGATAAGTCCCTGGTTGTCCGTCATTGTCAATGAATTGCCAGGCGTGACATCAGTGAATTCCTTTATCTGTACCCCGTCGCGCACTACTATTACCTTCGAGAGGTTTGACGTGATGTTGTCACCTTTCAGGGTCTTCATAGGAGCAGTGACCTTAACCGAGGCATTCAGTTCGCCCATCGGCGCTGGCGTTACCTCAATGGAAGGTGCATCAGGAGCGGTCTCCGCAATCACAGCCTCAACCGTAATGTTCTTTGCCATGACATACAACGCGCCGGCATTGGATATTGCGTGAATACCAAATGCGAAATACCCGTCCTCCGTGGCTGTCACCTCCTTCTCGAAAGTCTTGAACTCATCATCCTCAAACTCTGTGGGCGGAATGACTGCCGTGCCATTCTTCAGCATGTCGGCGGTGACATCCCCTGTGAGTTTGGCCATCCTCACCTCAAAGCGTTCCTGAAAGGCGGTCGAGTAGCGGGCTGCATCCAGCCTGAAAATGTACTTCTTGCCCTTTACAAGCTTTATGCCGGGTGTCACCAGCCAGTCATCTCCAGGGTTATCATCGTTGTACCTGTACCTTGCACATTTTTTTGTCTCATAGAATTCCCAAGTGCATTGGTCATTGTTCGCATCGATTACCGTAAGGTTGTCAAATTCTGCCTGCGATGATATTGCGTTGGCGTATGGCAGGACATCCACGTTAGCTGCCTTGCGCGCGCCGTTGCGCATCACCGGCCTGCCGATGTTGCCATCCACAAGCCTGCAGTACTCCGACTTGCTGATTTCACCCTTCTCGAGAGCCTTCATCAGCATGCTTTCTCCCGGCATGATTCCAAAGGACGCTTTACGCGCCCCCATGACGTTACTTCCTGCGAAACGGGCTGCATTCCCCACAACCCGGTTCTGCGCACAAACTGGCAATGACAGCATTGCCGCCACAATTACCATTAAATACGTTCTCTTTTTAATCATAATACTTTTTTATTTAGACAAAATGTTAACATGTTAAGGCTTTTATCCACATTGTTATTGCCTTTAAATGAATTTCCATTTGGACGACATTGTCATTCATGGATATGGTTTGCATTCGTCATGGAGTGTTTTATTGACTTTATTAACTGAAGGCGAAATTAATGAAAAAAAACATAGCCTCCAATTTTTTGCACTTTTTTCAATGTAAATTTACATCCCCGTTACGAACTCGGTTATATTATGGCAACTCCTAAATGTTTTGCCCGTTATTGAGCGTTGCTTTTCATTGTTTTATGCTATCTGATTGTTTTGTTCAAGCATCTGACCAGAAACACATCTGTTTTTGCTTGTTGTTTTTAGATTGCTTTTAAGCATATATATAAATGAGAATTGGTATAAGAATAAAAAAGCCACCTCCACACTGCAATGATGCGGGACATGGCTTTTTTACTTTTACCCTTAATTTAAAGAACCGCCCACAATGTCAAGCAGTTCGCTCGTTATTGCCTGCTGCCTGCTCTTGTTGTACTGCAGGTTAAGGTCGCGCAGTATCTCGTCTGCGTTGTCGGTAGCCGTCTGCATGGCGACCATGCGGGCTGCATGTTCAGAAGCGATTGAGTCGAGCAGCGCGGTGTATAGCATGAGGTGTGCAAGTTTCGGAATCAGCCTTTCCATCACGGAGGTTAGGTCCGGCTCGACGATGAAGTTATCGTTGAGCGGAACGGCATCATTCTCATTTTTCTTCTCACCCTTGTTCATGTCACGCTTGCGCAGGTATTCAACCGCATCGCGAGTGGCGACATTCGATTTGAGGTCACGTTCCTTGTCAGAATTTAGTTCGCCCTCGATGTCAATCGGCAGGAACGTCTTTCTGGTAAGTATCTGTGAGCCTGCGCTCTTGAAATGATGGTAAATCATTTCCACTCTGTCAATCTCGCCCCTTTTGTACATTCCGCCGATTTCCCGCGATATGTCACGGCAGCCTTTCAAATTCGGCTTGTCAGCGAGCGCGTCGTAATTGCCTGCAATGTTGTAGCCGAGTTTCCTTGCTTTCTCCGCGATCTTCCTGCCGATAGGATATATTATTATATTATCCTTGCCAAGATGCTGGTATTCCTCAACCGCTTTCTGCATCTCCCTTATGACATTGGCATTGAAGCCACCGCACAAGGAAGAATTGCTCGAATACACAATAAATGCCACCCGTTTAACAGGACGCTCCGCCACATACATGCTGCGCACATCAGCATCGGAAGCAAGGAAAGTCTTCAGGATATGCTCGAGCAATGTCTCGTAAGGCAGCATGTTCTCTATCGCGACTTGTGCATGGTGCAACTTTGAGGATGCGACCATCTTCATGGCACTCGTTATCTTACGGGTGCTTTTCACACTTGCTATTCGACCTTTTATCTCTTTCAGTGACGGCATAGGCAATTACTTTTTGTAGGTTTCTGCGATGTCAGCCATTGTTGATTCTATAACGGCCGACATTTTGTCGTCAATCTTTCCATCCCCCAAAGCCGCTATGACATCAGGATGCGATGAACGCATCTTGTCGAGGAACGTGTCCTGGCACTCGCGTACCTTCTCAACCGGAACGTCTGCCATCAGCCCGTGTGTACCGCAATATAGTATTGCCACCTGCTCGCCAACCGGCATAGGACTGTATTGTGGCTGGATGAGCAACTGGTTGTTCTTGCGTCCACGGTCTAGTGTCATTGCCGTCACGGCATCCATGTCACTCGAGAACTTGGAGAATGCCTCAAGCTCACGATACTGCGCCTGGTCTATTTTCAAAGTTCCCGCAACTTTCTTCATTGACTTTATCTGTGCCGAACCACCGACGCGGCTCACGGAAATACCAACGTTGATGGCTGGCCTGAACCCCTGGTTGAAAAGGTCGGTCTCAAGGTATATCTGACCGTCGGTGATGGAAATAACGTTCGTCGGGATGTATGCCGACACGTCGCCGGCCTGTGTCTCGATGATCGGGAGCGCCGTCAGCGAGCCTCCGCCCTTGACATGTCCTTTCATGCACTTTGGCAGGTCGTTCATCCGCACAGCCACCTCGTTCTGGTCGTTGATGCGCGCGGCGCGCTCGAGCAGACGGCTATGCAGGTAGAACACGTCACCCGGATAAGCCTCTCGTCCGGAAGGACGGCGCAGGATAAGCGACACCTCGCGGTATGCCACGGCCTGCTTCGAAAGGTCGTCATAAACGACCAGGGCACTCTCGCCACGGTCACGGAAATACTCTCCTATGGCAGCACCTGCAAACGGGGCATAGTACTGCATGGCAGCCGGATCAGCCGCCGTCGCGGACACGACGATTGTGTATGGCATGGCGCCATGTTCCTTTAGGTTTGCCACGAGTGCGGCAACAGTCGATGCCTTCTGACCTATGGCCACATAAATGCAATATACCGGTTTGCCTGCGTCATAGAAACTCTTCTGGTTGATGATTGTGTCAACTGCTATGGCAGTCTTTCCCGTCTGGCGGTCGCCGATGATCAACTCGCGCTGTCCGCGGCCTATTGGAATCATCGAGTCAACCGCCTTCAGCCCAGTCTGCAACGGTTCCTTGACAGGCTGGCGGTAAATGACTCCCGGAGCCTTGCGGTCAAGTGGCATTTCGAATGCGTCGGTGAGGTCGATCTCACCATTGCCATCTATCGGCTGACCAAGTGGGTTGATAACACGTCCAAGCATGTTGTCGTTGACAAGTATTGACGCGATTCGCTTTGTACGCTTCACCACCTGACCCTCCTTTATGCCAGACGTAGGGCCGAGCAACACACAGCCAACGTTGTCTTCCTCCAAGTTCATCACTATGGCCATTGTGCCATTCTCGAACTCAAGCAACTCGTTGGCCTCAGCATTGCGCAGGCCGTAGATACGCGCCACGCCGTCGCTTACGGTAAGCACCGTTCCCACTTCTTCGAAGTCCTGTCCGGAATCAATGTCATTCAACTGCTGGAGCAGAACCTCTGATACTTCGCTTGGTTTTATCTTGTCCATTATTCTTTTTTATTTCAGCGTTTTCAGGATGTCGCGCAGCTGTGACTGCACGGAGGCATCCAATCTGTAAGTGTCATACTCAAGTATGAACCCGCCTATTATGTCCGGGTTCACCTCGGTGAGAAATTCCACCGTTCCTTTTGCCCTGTTCTGAACTATCTGCCTCATTTTTTGCTCTGTGTCAGGGCTCACGGTGGTAGCAGTGATTAGTTTGCCATGGATAATGTTCTTCTGCTTGCGATACAGTGTTATGTAGGACGAGGCAATGAACACCATCACCGTCTCCCTGCCCTCCTTTATAATCAGGTCTACAAAGCGGCGTGTGACCGGATTGATGTCCGGGCCACATGCGGTGATGAGTAATTGTTTCTTTGTTTCCTGATTTAAGGTAGGGTCGTTGATGGTGTGACGCAACTTAGGGACATCGGCGAAAGACTTTGCCAATGCCGCCATGTCGTTATACACTTTTTCATCGCACCCGGCCTGTATCGATCTCTTCAACAGGGCACGCGCATAGCGAATCGAAATTACGCCTATATCCATATCCCACAATTATTTATCATTAGAAGACAACTCATCCAGCAACTTATCGACATACTTCATCTGCTTTTCCTCGCCAGAAAGGCGCTCACGCAGTATCTTCTCGGCAACAGAGACGCTTAGCTCGGCAACCCGCCTGCGGATGTCGCTTATCGCATTTTGCTTCTCTGCCTCTATCTGCGCCTTTGCATCAGATATAATGCGCGCCCCCTCCTCACGAGCCTTTTCCCTGGCCTGCTCCACGATGGCCTCGCGTGTTGAAGCAGCCTCAGAGAGTATCTGTGCCTGCCGCTCGCGCGCCTCTTTCAGCAAGGCCTCGCCCTTCTGCTGTATGTTGGCGAGTTTCTCGTTGGCATCATGTGCCTTGCGGAGGCTTTCGTCGATGTACGCCTTACGCTCTTCCACCATCCTGGTAATGACTGGGAAGCCATACTTTGCCAGGAAATAGAAGATTACGAGAAATGCCAAAAGCATCCAGAAGAGGAGTCCCCAATCCGGAGTGAGTATGGATGGCAAATTCTGAAAATCCATTTGCAATTAGTTGTTGTTGAGATTAATAATATTGATGGTTTCACTTGCAGGAACCGATGGCACTCACCGGTCCCGTCACGCCGCGCCTTACTTTATAAGGAACGAACAAGCGACCACAGCAAACAGGGCGACACCCTCGATGAACGCAGATGTCAGAATCATGTTCGTCTGGATCTTGCTTGTTGCCTCAGGCTGGCGGGCGATGGCATCCATTGCACTGCTACCAATCTTACCAATACCCATACCTGCACCGATTGTGGCGATACCTGCACCAAGGCTGCAACCTAATGCGCCAAGTCCTTCTGCTGCTAATAATAATGAAATCATAATCTTAATTTTTAATTGTTATTAATAAATATTTTTCTTTTATCGTTTACACTTATAAATGATTTATGCGCTATGATGTTCCGGGTGTGCCAATCCTATGAAAACTGCCGAGAGCAACGTGAACACGTATGCCTGAACGAAGGCCACCAGGACTTCCACGCAGTTCATAAACAGAAGCATTATCAAACTGAAAATGTTCAACCCGACACCAATGCCGGCGCCAAGCGTCCATCCGAGGAATATCACGCATGTGAAACTCAGTATTATGGCATGTCCCGCCATCATGTTTGCGAAGAGACGGACCATGAGGGCAAATGGCTTTGTCAGTATGCCGACAAACTCAATTACTGGTATCAACGGCACCGGATAGGCCTTCAGGAATAACGGCACATCAGGCCAGAATATTTCCTTCCAATACTCCTTTGCGCCGAATACGTTGACTATCAGCATTGTGCATAGCGCAAGGAAGAATGTGACATTTATATTGCCAGTAACGTTGGCACCGCCTGGAAAGACAGGCAGCAACCCCATTAGATTTGTCAAGAGTATGAAAAAGAACACCGTAAGCAGGTATGGGGCGTATTTCTTGTAATGCTTCTCGCCTACACATCCCCTCACCACATCATCGTATATCGCCATGACAAACATTTCCATCGCGCCGACGAAACCACGCGGAGCCTCGCTTTTGCAGTCACGCTTCTTGTACCATCTTGATATACTCATGAAAACAGATATGAGGATTATTGCCACAATCCATATCTGGCATACGGATTTCGTCATGCTCAAGTCGAGCGGCCGCCTCACCGTTCCGTCAGACATCTTCTCGTATATCTTGCCATGGTGCGCATCGTCGAAATACAGTTTGTCATGCCCGGCGATTCCCTTCGACGTGCCGAAGAACCAGCCGTCTTCCCCATATACAATAACTGGCAACGGTATGCTGACGTTTCCGGCAATGTTCCATTCGTAGGAGTCAGACATGTGGTGGAGAACGACTTCCGGTATGTCCAAAGCCTTATCCTTTTCATCGGCATACAGGCTCAGGGGCAGTGACATGACAGCCAAAAGAAGTATAACGGACTTTAATCGATTCATTTGCTATATATTATAGAATTTAGTGACTTGATAAGATTTATTGACGGTTAACGATTTTGGAAAAGTAGATGGTGTGAAAGCCGACCATTACAAGGTAGAACACCATGAACACCAATACATAAGGGAACATGGCGTCCCTTCCAACCACGAGGAAGCAGACAAACAGAGTGAAAAGTGCAAGCACCATGCGGAAACCGGACACCAGGGAATAAAGTGTCGTCAACGACTCACTGTTGTTCTTGGAAATCCATCTCCACAAAAAGGCGAATGACAACATGAACACGACAGAGAAACAGGCACTTACCCATATCGGTGCCGCCATATTCCATTCCGGACGCAGTGCGGAGACAGTGACGCTGATTGCCAGAAGTAAAATGACAATGCAAGAGCCAATTCCCACATAGCGTCTGGCGACTCTGTCAACGTCCATCATACCTCAACACAGATATTCACTGCATTCTTCTGCACCGACACGAAACCTCCCTGTATGTCGAGGCTCTTCTTCCCGTCAGGGCCGGCGTAGGTTAATGTTCCGCATTCCAGAGACGAGATGATGGGGGCATGGTTGACAAGTATTTCAAACTCGCCTGCCGTGCCCGGCACCGTAACGCTCTCCACCTCTCCGTCAAATTCCACTCTTTCGGGTGAAATGATTTTAAGTTCCAGCATCAAATCTATCTTTATCTTATTACTTTAATCCCTACGTGCGGGGCTTTATCCCTTTGCGGCTTCCATGAGTCTCTTGCCTTTCTCGATGGCATCCTCGATTGTGCCGACATTGAGGAACGCCTGCTCCGGCAGGTAGTCAACCTCTCCGTCAAGAATCATGTTGAAGCCCTTGATGGTGTCCTCGATGTTCACCATCACTCCCTTCACTCCAGTGAACTGCTCTGCCACCGTGAATGGCTGTGACAGGAAACGCTGCACGCGGCGGGCACGGTTCACGGTGAGTTTGTCCTCGTCTGACAACTCGTCCATGCCCAGGATAGCGATGATGTCCTGAAGCTCATTGTATTTCTGGAGTATCTGCTTCACGCGCTGCGCACACTCGTAATGAGCCTTGCCGACTATAAGCGGGTCAAGTATGCGGCTTGTTGATCCGAGCGGGTCAACAGCCGGATATATACCAAGCTCCGTGATTTTGCGTGAAAGTTCCGTCGTGGCGTCAAGGTGGGTGAACGTCGTGGCAGGAGCCGGGTCGGTAAGGTCGTCTGCCGGCACGTAAACAGCCTGCACTGAAGTGATTGAGCCCTTCTTGGTGGAGGTGATGCGCTCCTGCATCGTACCCATCTCGCTCGCCAGTGTCGGCTGATAGCCTACGGCCGAAGGCATACGCCCGAGAAGTGCGGACACCTCTGAACCTGCCTGTGTGAAACGGAATATGTTGTCAATGAAGAACAATATGTCAGCAGCAGCGCCATCCTTGCCGCCTTTGTCACGGAACTCCTCCGCAACGGTAAGTCCCGACAGGGCAACAGAAGCACGTGCTCCGGGCGGCTCGTTCATCTGACCATAGACGAGCGTTGCCTGGGATTTCTTCAGTTCCTCGGGATCAACGAGCGACAAGTCCCAGTTGCCTTCATCCATCGCCTTCTTGAACTTTTCGCCATATCTTACGACACCAGACTCAATCATTTCCCGGATAAGGTCGTTTCCCTCACGCGTGCGCTCTCCAACTCCCGCAAATACAGAATATCCGTTGTGTCCCTTGGCGATGTTGTTGATAAGCTCCATTATCAGCACCGTCTTGCCGACACCTGCACCGCCGAAAAGACCTATCTTGCCACCTTTCATGTAAGGCTCGAGCAGGTCGATCACCTTTATGCCAGTCGTGAGCATTTCCTTCGTCGTGGAAAGCTCATCGAACTTCGGTGGCTCACGGTGAATTGCGTATGATCCCTCCATGTCCAGTTGCTTCATGCCATCTATAGGCTGACCTATAACGTTGAGCATACGTCCCTTGATCTGTTCGCCCGCCGGCATTCGGATTGGCGAGCCCATCGGCTCCACTTCCAGTCCTCTTTGCAGCCCGTCTGTATTGTCCATTGCCACGCACCTGACCGTATCCTCACCGATGTGCTGCTGCACCTCGATAATCAGCGGAGTACCGTCCCGCCTCGTGATTTTCAAGGCCTCGTGTATTTTAGGCAAAACATTCTCGGAATCAAGTCCCTCCGTATCGAAGAAAACGTCGATTACGGGACCAATGATCTGGGATATCCGCCCTTTGATTTGAGTCATAATTTTATATGTATTTAAGAGTTAAGCAAGTAATAACGGTGCAAAATTAAATAAAATCTTCCTCATGTACAAATTTTTCCAATATAATATGCGGATAAAACACATATCCGCATACTGGAATGAATTTATATACTCAATTCATCAAGCACTTTTATTAATTTCCTGTCAAAAGGTTTGTCGCTCCTGATTGCCTCGTTGAACGGCACATACACCACTTCATTGTATCTTATTCCTATCATAACGTTGCGCTGTCCCTGCATTATCGCCTCAATCGCCCCGACACCCGTCCTGGCGGCGAGTACGCGGTCGTGGGCAGACGGCCTTCCACCCCTTTGCAGATGTCCCAGTATCGACACCCTGACATCATAGTCAGGAAATTCCTTGCGCACGCGGTCTGCGTAATACAGCGCGCCGCATTTCTTGCTTTCTGATACAATCACGATGCAGCTCTTCTTCGATTTCCTTATGCCTCTCTCCATAAAGCGGGACAACTGGTCGACGTCTGTTGAGTCTTCGGGGATGATTGCGGCCTCCGCCCCACTTGCTATCGCACTGTTCTGTGCGAGAAAACCGGCGTCGCGCCCCATAACTTCCACAAAGAAGATGCGCTCGTGACTCTGCGCAGTGTCCCTTATTCGGTCAACGCACTCCATTATTGTATTCATCGTCGTGTCGTAGCCTATGGTGGAGTCTGTGCCATAAAGGTCGTTGTCTATCGTGCCAGGCAGCCCAATGCAGCACACGTCATATTCCTCAGCAAAGACGCGGGCGCCGGTGAGGGACCCGTTGCCGCCTATCACGACAAGCGCATCTATACCTCCCTTACGCATGTTTTCGAAGGCCTTTTTCCTTCCTTCCGGCTTCAGGAACTCGACCGAGCGGGCGGTCTTCAGTATCGTTCCTCCCATCATTATGATGCCCGACACGTTCTCGGTGGTGAAGTCACGAATCTCGCCGTTTATCAATCCATCCCAACCTCGGTATACAGCCTTTATCTTGAAGCCGTTGTATATGCCCGCGCGTGTCACCGCGCGTATCGCAGCATTCATGCCTGGTGCGTCTCCGCCGGACGTAAGCACCCCAATAGTCTTTATTCTACTCATTGTACTGTTATTTTTTATACAACTATTATAATGCCATGATCATCATGACGAACATTCCAATAACCCAAGCCGCAAGCGACGTTCCACCGACGTTTTTCAGATACCACCCTACATGTATGCGCTCCATTTTCATCAGTGCCAGTCCGCTCAGCGAGCCTGTGAGCATGAAGTTGCCGCCCATCGCCGCGCTGTATGCTATCACCCTCCAGTACTTTCCGTTCTGCACGAACGACATCATGTAGTCCGCGTCGGCCCATGTGCTCAGCGCGCCGGCATCGGCTATAGGATAGAGCGATATGAAACTCAGCGAGGTGGCAAAGGAGTCAACCATGCTGCCCATAGCTGCCGCAAGCGCCCCCATTATCCAGATGTTGTGTATCTGATAGTCTATATTCCGTGACAGCCAACTCATCGCCCCTGTCTCATACACCACTCCGACGGCAAGCATCATTCCCATGACGAAGAGCATCATCTGTATAACGCCGTACTGCAGTACGCGTGGCACCCTGCGCTGTATCATCTTGTCAACATTCATAAGTTTGCGGTTCACCACCTCATTCACTATCCACAGCAGCGACAGGACACAGAGCGCGCCGATAAACGGACTCAATTTTGTTATGTTGTGGAAAGTTGGTATGAACCACAGTCCGCCGATGCCGACAAAAAGCATCATTATGCGCTGCCATCTTGACAGGTTCGTGTCGTCTCCCCTGTAAGGCAATGCCCATTCCATGTCCATTCTTTCCGGCAGCATTCTGCCAAGCATGAACACTGGCAGCGCACACGAGACGAGGCACGGTATTGCCATCGATGCCGAGAACCTTGATGCCGTAACGGCGCCGTTGTTCCACAGCAGCAGCCCCGTCGGGTCTCCTATGACGGTGAGCGCGCCGCCGCAGTTCGCCGCCAACACTATGGCGCAGCCATAAATCATGCGGTGCCTGCGGTTGGGTATCAGCCCGTGCATCACCACGAGCATCATCGTTGTCGTGGTGATATTGTCAAGGTTGGCGGAAATCACAAATGTTATTCCCGTCATCATCCACAGCAGTTTCCTGCTTTTCCTCGTCTTCATCAGTTCTGTCAGGAAATCGAAGCAGCCATTGTTGTTGAGTATTTCCACAATGGTCATCGTGGCAAGCAGGAACAGCACTATCTCTGCCCCCCGGCCAACATATTTGAGGAAAATGTTCTGCGCGATATAGTGCTTGACCGCTGTGCTCGTTGGCACTGCCCCGCCGAGGAAATCGGTGTATTCGGCAGAGTGCTGGCTCATCACGAAGTCCGTTCCGTAACAGATATACAGCACCCATCCAGCCGCTGCGGCGAAAATGGCTATCGCAGTCTTGTTGACTTTTGTAAGGTTTGACGTGGCTATCAGAAGATAACTCAGGATCAATATGGTTACGATTATAAGTGTCATTTCAACCGCAAAATTACCACTTTATTGCCGAAGTTCAAAGTTTTATCTTACATTTTTCAAATTCTCCCGAGAAGTTTTTTCAAATTGAAATAAATCTCTTCCTGCAGTCTGAATAAATTCCATGAGAAACGAATGTGCATGTAGCCAAACTTGTGTCTCAGCGCACGGTCTATACTGGCGGTGTCAATTGTTTCCCACACCCGTTTTATTTCCCTTATGCCGAAACCGGCCTCTTCCTTTCCCAGTCGCCTGCGGTTGAGGAAATAGAACATGTATGTGTCAATCACCACGAGCCACCTGACATTCTCGTACATGCGCATAACGTCATCGCCAACACCCAAGGCCTCAAGTTGCCTCTTCATCGACTCGTTTGCCTTCATGTAATCAAACCGCCTCACACTCGGCTTGTGTGTCACGGACGCCGCGTTCCGGTGGTAATAGTAAATGCCGTCGCAGCATCTCACCTCCCTCGACTTGTAATAATGTATTCTCGTCGTGTTGTCGTCGCTGTATGCGCGGCAGGTGTCGTCGTAAGGGTATTTCTTGTGAAGTGACATCCGCGTCATGTAACAGCCATGTATCTTCCACGTCAGGGATGCCTCGAATGCCTCGTATCCAGTCATGGCGTCAAAACGCGCCATCGGATAATCGTCCTCCGCGTCGCCGTCAACCATTATCACACGGAACAGCACGCAGTCCGTCTGCGCATTATCCCCGAACACGCGCACGGCCTTCTCCAGCGCGTCTTGCGAGAAACGGTCGTCACTGTCAAGGAAGCATACCAAATCGCCGGTGGCTTCCTCAAGCGCCCTGTTGCGTGCCACCGCCTGTCCCTTGTTCTCCGCTTGCCTGAAAACTTTTATCCTGCTGTCTTCACTGGCGTATTTGCGCAACAGGTCATACGAGCCGTCCGTGGAGCAATCATCGACACACAGTATCTCAACATCACGGTGCGTCTGCGCAACCAGCGAGTCGAGACACCTTGTGATGGTGCCCTCTGCGTTATAAACCGCCACCAGCACGCTAACCTTTACCATCTTCCATGTTGGATTTTGATTTAAACATCTTGGAGAACTTGCTGGAAATCCTTTCCCATATCTGCACCTTCTGCCTCAACATCAGATACGAGAAAAGTGTGCTGTAAGCAACGAGCAGCGCGCCGAAGCACCAATACATCAGGGCGTTGTCAAGGAAAGTGATGGCAAGGGCGCAAAGCCCGAGCGGAATCTGCGCTATTGTGTACTTCAGGACATGGCGGCTGAACACGTAGGAATACTTTATACGGAGGTAAAGGACGGTTACGACAACATCCACAAGCACGACAAGCGTGATGGCCGCCCCGGCGCCGACGAGGCCGAAATTCATGTAGAGCAACGCCGTGGCGACGAACAACAGGACATCGTATATCGCCTCAAGGATGAGATACGACCGCGAGTCTCCACGCGAGAGCGGCAGATATTGCATCGGCATGACAAGTGCCCTGCCATAGAGCGACAGCACCATGACCTGCATCATGCCTATCGAAGGGACAAACTTCGAGCTCAGCAGCAAAGGCACGATTACCGGCATGAAGACGATGAATGCCACAATCATCGGGGAAATCAGCAGGACAAGAACCTCTATCTGGTTGTTTATAGCGATGTTGCGCGCCGCCGTGTCAGACGTTATTGCCGACAGGCGCGGGAAATAGTCTGACTCCATGGCAGAGAATATCATCCCCGAGTATGAAAAGGTTATCACATATCCGGCATTGTAAAGCCCCACGGTGTCGAGGTCGCCGAAGTTGTTGAGCAGCGACCTTATGGCAAAGTCAATCCCACTCCCCATTATCCCGGCAAGGACAAACGCCACGCCGAGCTTTATCATGCTGCCGCCTTCACCGAGGGCAGCCTTTGAGAAATCAAACCTGAACGGATAGCGCCTGACAGAGTATCGGATGGTGAGCAGCATCTGTATCACGGCAACGATTATCAGCGAGGGTATTATGCCTCGCTCACCCCATACATAATATATAGGTATGGTGGTGACGAGCGCGAGTATTATGTTGAACGTGGAGATCGCAGCAAGGCCGCGCAGTTGCTGGGTGCCTTTCAGTATTGCCGTCTCGCCGCCAGAGACCGCTGCCATGCCAACGACAGGGGAAAGCAGTATGAAGTGAAGGGTGTGGTCGCCCCAGCTGAAGGCGACATTGTTGAGCAGAGGGCCGGCAAGCATACATACCAACATGCCCAGCAATGCGACAATGACACTCCACGACCTCACTATCGAGACATATTTCTCCACCTCGCGCACATCGTTCTTGCTCAGCGCCTCGGATATGTTCTTCACTGCACTGATTGGGATGCCGAAATTCGTCGAGTCGGAAATAAGTTTGACGGTGGAGTTGAACAGCGAGACGAGACCCATGCCGTCAGGCCCCAGTATAAGGGCTACGAACTTGTTCCTGACAAGGGCGAAGAGTATATTGAAACCTTGTATGCCGCCAAATATGCCGGTATATTTCAAAATATGATTATAACTGCCCTTGTTGCCATCCATAATCTCATTTATCAACGGCGATGTTACATTTTTATTACGCCGCAGGGATATTTTATTGTGTTCTTTTTTTCACGCATCCTCGTACATTCTCGTTTGCACGCTGTCTGTCGCACCATATCACCGTTGTTTGTCAGCAACGTTTTGTCTGCGCCTCACTCCATATTTCTGTATAAACCCATGCAAAATGCCAGCGTCCATCAATATATATGAATAAGGATAGTCAAATTTGTAACGTTTCATCGATTGCACAAAATCCGGCAGCCCGATCTTTGGGTCTGCCAAGTCCTCTTCCTTGCATATCAGTATATGCCTGGAAAAGTCCACGTCATCTTCCAGTTTGCTGAAATAAACGATAATGTCAAAAGTTTCTCCCTGCGATAGAACCTTTACAAAAGTTTCGGGCGTAACCGCGCAGCCGTCGTCCCAAACGACATCATCCCACTCCAGCATTGCCAAATGAAAGTCCCCATAGTTGCGCAACACTTTCCGTCTTAGAAGTACTTTCTGCGGGAGGCTCGTGTTGTCATATTCCGTGAAGAACATGAAGATGCGGGAAGGCAAATCGTTCTTGACAGAATACCGGATTGTCTTGAGTCGGCGCAATTCGCCACTTTCATCATCAACACAGTTAATCGCCTCAGAAGTCTTGATGCTCTGGCAGAACACTGCATTGCCGTGGTATAATAGCAATCCTAACAGGACAACAATTTGTTTCATGATATAAAAGTAATCTCACACATATACAACGTGCGTAAAGATTGATTTATTTTATCTCCGCCACTGAATTTGCCTTTACCCAAAAAACATAAAACCAAAATCAAACGGACCAGCCGTTTGTACTTGAGCGTAATGTAAATACGGCGTTTTTGCTGTGTAAATACGGCGTATTTGCTCACCAAATACGGCGAATTTGCCGACCAAATACGCCGAGATTACATGACAGGCGGCACTCAAACGCAAGCCTGCTGACGACAAAAGGCCTGGCTGTTTGCCCCGAAACGCCACTTTGGAACAGAGTAAACGCTATGTTTTTCAAACCGAAGGATATAAATATTTCATAAAAAAGTAATCGTTTATTCAAATCAAAGTCGTAACTTTGCAAGCAAATAAAAACCACTGCAATGCCTAACAATTTTAATGCCACGGAACAGATTCCGCTCGTCAGTTTCATAGTCACGACATACAACCTGCCGGACGAAATGCTCAGGGAATGTCTTCAGAGCATAACGGCACTGTCGCTCAGCCGCCGCGAGGTTGAAATAATTGTTGTTGATGACGGCTCCGACGAGGACACGCTTTCTGCCATAAAGGAGGTGTGCGGAAATGCGATATACGTCTGGCAGCCCAACAATGGCGTAAGCACGGCAAGGAACATGGGGCTGAAGATTGCAAGCGGGAGATACATACAGTTCATCGACGGGGACGACAAACTCATACTCGCCGGATATGAGCACTGCCTGGACATCGTGAGGTTTCGCGACCCGGACATGGTGCTTTTCAACTTCACGGAAAAAGACTCCGACATTGACACGCCATATCTTTTCGATGGGCCTATGACCGGGGACGAATACATGCGCCGCAACAACATCAAGGCATCCGTGTGCGCATATATATTCAGCAGGAGGACACTGGCAAACCTTAAATTCAGTGCCGGAGTTGAATTTGGTGAGGATGAGGAGTTTACGCCACAGCTTATTCTCAGTGCGGAAAAACTTTACGCCACAGACACATGCGCATACTACTACCGCAAGAACACTTCGTCTGTGACGCGCAGGAAAGGGAAGCGGAGACTCGTGAAACGACTTGCTGACACGGAGCACGTCATATACAACCTGCATAATCTCGCCGGCACAATGCCGGCACTGGATTCCGTGGCGTTGCGCCGCAGGGTGGCACAACTGACCATGGACTATATATACAACATCATCACGCTCACACGTTCGAGACATCAACTGGAAAAAAGAATAAGAAGCCTCGAGAAGAAGGGGCTCTACCCACTTCCGGCAGACAAATATACATGGAAATACCGGATGTTCAACAAAATGATAAGAACAGAATCCGGACGGAAGGCACTGATGTTTGCCCTCCCGATGCTGAAACGTGAAAGATGAGGATTTTACTTCTGGGTGAATACAGCAACCTTCACGCGACACTTGCCGACGGGCTGCGGGAATTGGGAAACGAGGTTGTCGTGGCAAGCAACGGCGACTTCTGGAAGGATTACCCCCGCGACATTGACCTCGCACGCAGGCCGGGGAAATTTGGCGGCGCAAGGCTGATGGCAAAACTACTTTCCGTAATGCCAAAACTGAAAGGGTTCGATGTTGTACAGCTGATTAACCCGATGTTTCTCGAACTGAAGGCGGAGCGCGTGTTACCGTTCTACAAAAGGATAAGGAAAGAAAACGGGAAACTTTTCCTTGGTGCGTTTGGCATGGACTACTACTGGGCAAAGGTCAACTCATGCCAAATGCCACTGCGGTACAGTGATTTCAACTTAGGCTGCGAACTCAGGGAAAATGCTGACGCGGTGAAGGAAAGGGAGGACTGGACAGGCACGCCGAAAGAAAGACTAAACCGTATGATTGCGGAAGACTGCGATGGCATTATTGCCTGCCTGTACGAATACTATGCGACATACAGGCTCGTTTTCCCGGACAAGACGACTTTTATACCCCTGCCGATAGACACGAGCAAAATGCCTGCTGCCCCGATGTCGTCAAACAGCGGGAAAATCAGGGTTTTCATAGGAATAAGCCGTGGAAGAAGTGAATACAAGGGTACGGACATCATGCTGAAGGCCGCGCTCGACGTTGCCGCAAGGCATCCAGAAGAAATCGAGATAAGGAGAGCCGAGGGACTGCCGTTCAGCGAATACCAGAGAATGATGGACGGGAGCGACGCAATACTCGACCAACTGTATTCATACACTCCGAGCATGAATTCACTGCTTGCCATGAGCAAGGGGATAATATGTGTCGGTGGCGGCGAACCTGAGAACTATGACATCATAGGCGAACGCGAACTGCGCCCGATAGTCAACGTCAAGCCATGCTACGAAAGCGCCGTGGAAAAACTTGAATGGCTGATAAGCCACAAGAAGGACATACCGGCAATGAAACGCGACAGCATGGAATATGTCCGCCGGCACCATGACCACATAAAGGTCGCACGCCGCTACCTTGAGTGCTGGAATGCCGCAAGCTCGCTGTAAATACGCTGCACCGGCAGACCCATGACATTGAAGTAACTGCCTTTTATCGACTCGACTCCTATGTAGCCTATCCACTCCTGAATGCCGTATGCGCCGGCCTTGTCAAAGGGCTTGTAGTGTTCAACGTAATATCTTATCTCGCCCTCCGACAGTTCCTTGAAAGTGACATCCGTCTCCACCGAGAAACTGCGCTCACGCTCCTTTGTCGCCAGGCACACGCCTGTCATTACCTGGTGCGTGCGGCCGCTCAGCAACCTCAGCATGCGACAGGCCTCCCTCGCATCCGCAGGCTTGCCGAGAACCTTGTCCCCAACGACGACAATCGTATCTGCTGTAAGCAAGATCTCGCCGTCAGAGATGGTTTCCCTGTAGGCGGATGATTTCCTGCATGCGATATACCTTGCTATTTCCTGCACTGGCAGGTCGGCAGGATAACTCTCATCAATGCCCGGATGCAGCCTTACCTCGAAATCAACATCCAGTCCGGACAGCAGTTCCTTACGTCTCGGACTTCCCGAAGCCAATATTATTTTCATTGTAGGGTTTGTTTGTTTTCAATAAAACAGATTACCATCCGAATGCGTGTTCGTCGCGAAGCCATTTCCCCTGTGCCTTAAGCACCTGCTCAACGACATCACGGCCGCAGCCGTAACCACCGCGCCGGTCGCTTATGTATATGCTGGCCTGCCTCACCTCCGCACAGGCATCTGAAGGGCAGCACGGGCATCCGCATGCCCGCATCACCTCCAGGTCTGGTATGTCATCTCCCATGAAAATCAGCTCGTCATCGGAATATCCATGGCGTTTCTTGAAATCCTCGTATGATTCTTTCTTGACCGCTGCCTTCATGTAAATGTCCTCAACGCCAAGGCCTTCATACCTCAGCCGCACTGCATCTATGTCGCACCCGGTTATGACGGCGATGTGAAGCCCCACCTTCATAGCCAACTGTATGGCATATCCATCCTTGATGTTCACAGTTCGCATCGGCTCGCCGTCAGGATGAAGCGATATTGTCTCCGCGCTCAACACTCCGTCAATGTCAAACAGGACGGCCTTTATCTTGCTCAAGTCGTAGTTTATCATCTCTGTATCACACTGTCATTTATCAATTTGCATTATACTTCTGCTCATCATTTCGTATATATTCCTCACGTCAGGGGAGTTTATCAGCTCCAGGTGTTTCCGCATGACATCAACATCCCTCCTTGCGGCAGGCCCGGTCTGCGCCTCACGCGGAGAAAGCACATTGAGTTTATCAACGGTTTCCCTTATCAGTGGAAGCATCACGCTGAATGGTATGTCATGCGCCGAGAGCAAATCACCGGCAAGGGCAAAGCAATGGTTGGCGAAATTGCATGCAAACACCGCAGCAACATGAAGGTAACGGCGAGTGTCGGAATCAAGACGGTAAACCTTGTCTGTAAGTTTGCGCGAGAAACTTTCAAGCGTCTCACAGGTTTGTTCATCCGAAGCCTCAACGAATATGGATATATCATTGAAATCCACAGTCTTCTGCTTGCTGAAAGTCTGCATAGGATAAAACACGCCATGCGCTGCATCAGTGTTACCGAAAATGTCTAACGGAACACTTCCGGCTGTGTGAACCACTATGCCGCCTGCCGCTTTTTCAATAACCTTTGGAATAACGGCGCCAAGTGCGTTGTCTTTTATTGAAACGACATACAGGTCTGCCCCCACAATAATGTCGTTTAACGATGTCGTCCAGCCACAGCCGAGCCTCACTGCAAGAGACTCTGCTGATTTTTCCGTGCGGCTGAATACCTGCTCCACCTTTATACCCCGGCTATGCAACGCCACACCGAGATTAGTGGCAAGGTTTCCCGCACCGACTATCACCACGCGCCTAATATCGCCCGACATGGACATTCTCCCATTTCAGACTGTCTTCATTCTGCGCTTTCCTTTCATCCGCCTTGTGGCCGAAAGCCACTACGCACAGGCACGAAAGGTTTTCCGGAATGTCGAGAACGCCACGTATCACGGTGTCGGCAGACGTGCCGTCGGAAAGCCCGCGGCCACGCATCTGCACCCAGCAAGAGCCGAGTCCGAGGTCCGCCGCCTGGTATTGCATCGATATCGCAGCAATGGAGGCATCCTCCACCCAGCAGTCATTTGTCATGGGGTCGCCAAGAACGACAACCGCAAGCGAGGCGCCCTTTATGAGTTTTGAGCCAATATCTCTGGCATCAGATATTTTTTCAAGACTGTTCTTGTCGTCAACCACAACAAACTGCCACTCGCGCCGGCCCTTGCTCGTCGGTGACATTAGTGCCGCGCGGAGTATCAACTTAACGTCGTCGGCACTGATTTCCTCATCCGTGAACTTGCGGTGGCTGCGTCTTATCTGCACCAATGTTTTGAAATCTTCCATGACATACAAATATTTTAGATGTTAAACCATAATTGGTTGTTAAACTATAAAAGGTTAAAAGTCAATGGCAAAGACATATCCTGCACACTAAACTTCTAACCTTAAACCTTCCTGAGCCTCTTGTCGGATTCGAACCAACGACCCCGAGATTACAAATCACGTGCTCTGGCCAACTGAGCTAAAGAGGCGGGTGGGTAAGCGGTCTGCATCGCGCCGCTACAACCAACTACCTTTGCTACGTTCCCGTCCTGGAGGATTCGAAGGGAGCTGGCCGTGCAGGACTTACCCATTTTTGCAGGTGCAAAGGTAACTATTTTATTTGTTATTAAAGAATGTTTCCGTAGAGAAAAACTGCTTTTAACCTTTTTTATTGCAACATGGCCTTGTGCAACAAAAAGCATCTGAAGCAGGCAACGAAAAAACCAAAATAAGAGGCTGCGGTCATGTATCAATGACATTGTTTCACAGCGTTGCGAAACATACAGTCCAAATACGCGACAAAATAGAAGTCTTGTTATCAAAAAGGGATAAATAAAGTTAAATATATATGACTAAAAGTACAATATACTTGACATAAAGAAAAGTTTTTATTACCTTTGCCACATGTTTAACAAATAAATTATATAAACAATGAAAAGTAACTATTTATTTCCAGCAGTTATGAAAAAAGTCGGCTGGTGCATGTTTGTTCCGTCTGCCATAGTTTTGACACTCGTGATTACGGACGTGCTGAGTGACGAGTTGGTTTCATTCCCAACATTATTAATAGGCGATGTTGGCCTCTTTTCGGGCAATCAAAGCATGGTGACTTTCGGAACCGAGGGTATGCTGTATGAGATTGCAACACTGTTTGTGGCCTTGTCATTATTATTCATTTCTTTCTCGAAGGAAGAGGAAGAAGATGAATATGTTGAAAACATACGGATGAGGTCATTCGTGTGGGCTATAAAGGCAAACACGCTGCTTGTAATTCTCGGCACATGGTTCATTTTCGGTACTCTGTATCTTGAGCTGATGATTGTGTTCATGTATTCAATGTTCCTGTTTTTCATCTGCAAATTCAACTACGAACTTTATAAATTAAGGAGGACTGGAAATGAAGAATAACATTAGGGTGGAACGTGCCATAAAGCGCATGACACAACAGCAGCTGGCCGAGAAGACTGGAGTGACACGCCAGACCATAAATGCCATCGAGGCAGGGAAATACGTCCCCTCAACAGTTCTGTCACTGAAAATATCGGCAGTATTCGGGAAGAAACTCGAGGAAGTGTTCCAACTGGAAGAATCCGACTGGCAATGACCAACTTTAGCAATGACTGATTTGGGGTTGAATACGGCTCAGCCCACCAGCCACCGGCAATACTTTGTGTGCCTGGTGACGGATGCGTGAAGCAAAGAAACTAAAATCCGCTGCCGGGTTTGTCCCGGCAACGGCCACTTTATCAACGAAAACAGAAAAGCCATCCTCTTGTAAAGGACGGCTTTTGCGGTGCGTACGGGACTCGAACCCGTGACCTCCTGCGTGACAGGCAGGCATTCTAACCAGGCTGAACTAACGCACCATACAGCCCCCCTTCAAGATTGCGGATGCAAAGGTATGTTTTTTTTTTATATCTGCCAAATCACAGGACTACTTTTTTTATTTTTTTTTGCAATAGCAGTGCGTCCTGATACCCTTGCCCGACCGAAAGCCAGTTCCGCAGCGTGGCGGTCGCCTCATACCCCAGCGACATGAACAGGCGCAATGACTTTTCATTCATCGAAGACACAACGGCATACAACTGGAAAATATCCAGCACCTCGGCGGCATAACAGTGCAGTTCCCCGAGAGCCGCCTTTGCAATTCCCCTGCCGCGCAATGCGGCTTTCAGAACGATGCCCACCTCGGCCCTGCTGTGTCGCGGGTCAAAGTTGAACAGGTCGGCCAGTCCAGCGACACTCTCGTCTGCCGTCGCGATTACAAACCGCATCTGGCGGTCGGCATATATGTCGTTGGTGGTGTTTGCGATGAATGACCGCAGCGAATAGCGCGAATAAGGCACATTCGCAGAGCCAACGTCCCACAGACTGCGGTCGTTCTCTATACTGTATAGCTCGTCCAGGTCTTCCGGCTCGAGTGCCCGTAGGATAACCTTCCCCTGTGTCATGCCAGTACTTCCTTGAAAGTGATGATCCTGTTTCTCCTCATGTCGAAAGTGCCAATAATAAGGTTTTTCGAGGGATTGCTGCCGAACGCCCTGAGTATATCCTCGTATGAATAGGCATCTATGTCATAAACAACGTATGTCGGGGTGTCGATTTCCATGATTTCCTTTATCGCGTTGTGTCCCTCTGGCACGCTGCCGCTGTCTGCGGTGTAGAATTTCGCCGTCAGCCCGAGTTTCCTCGCCATGCGCCTGCATCTCTTCATGGCGCAGTCCCTGCCAATAAACACGTAACCGGGATAACGCTCGCGCCTGCGATAGAATCCCAGTGCTTTCCGCAGCCTGCCCCATGCCAGCACCATTGCAGCCATTGAGGCCTTGAACACGATCGCCGTCCTGATGGGTATACTGAGCAGCACCGTCATGTTGCCATAGTGCTTACGGAAGAATATGAACATGGCCTCGTAGAACACATGGACATATCTGAAACTGCTCTTCTGTGTGCTTTCCCCCTTGTAATGCAGTATGTCGGCAGGATAGTACCAGTTTCTGAACCCTTCCTTCAGCAGCCTGTGGCTGAGGTCTATGTCCTCGCCATACATGAAAAAGTCCTCGTCGAGCAGGCCAGCCTTGTCGAGAGCCGTCCGCCGTAGCATACAGAACGCCCCGCTCACGACCTCTATCTCCACCGGCCTGTCCCACGGCAGATAGCTCATGTAGTACTTCCCGTACCTGCGGCTCTCGGGAAAGCGTTTGCACAGGCCCGCCATCTTGTAGAATGCGGTCATTGGCGTTGGCAGTCCCCGGCGGCTTTCCATCGCCACGTTCCCATTGCTGTCGAGCATACGCACGCCGAGCGCGCCGGCATCCCGGTGCCCGTCCATGAAGGTGAGGCACTCCCCTATCACATTCTCTCCGACGAAAGTGTCAGGATTGAGCAGCAACACATATTCGCTCTCCGTCTGCCTTATGGCGATGTTGTTCGCCCGCGCGAAACCGAGGTTGTGGTTGCTTGCCACGAGGTTGACCTCCGGAAAAGTGCGCGGAATGACGTCTACGGTGTCATCTTTCGAGTGATTGTCAACGACATACACCTCGGCGTCTATGTCCTTCAGCGCGCACCGCAGGCTGCCGAGGCATTGCTCAAGGTAATGCCTGACGTTATAACTTACTATTACAACCGTTAGTTTCATTATTCTATTGATGTCTCCCTGTTCACACGTGACCCGGAAGGATATATGAACACCATTGATATTAGCAATATTATAGCCATGTAGCCGAATGCCACGTTCATGTATATATAATACAATAAGGTATTGGCCACGAGCGGTGCGGCCAGCATGAACAGCCGCGCGAGCGCCCAGCGGAGGTAGTGTCCCGCCTTTATTTCACCGCGCACCCTTCTGAAACGGAACAGGCGTATGGCGAGCGGGACTGCGCACACGGTGGCCAACTCAAGCAGCGAGACCACGATGAACTGCGTCCCAACATCGCCGGCGCCGCATCCGGGCTCCAAGATGCCGGCCTCGAATGTTATGACCATCAGCACCGACACGGCGATTGACATCCAATATATTGTCTTTATCATATTCATTCCATCAGCCCTCGTAAGGCACCCTGTTGACTATGCTGCGCCCGAGAGTCACCTCGTCGGTGTACTCGAGCTCGTTGCCCACGCTTATACCGCGTGCTATTACGGTCTGCCTGACATCATAGCCTGCAAGTTTGCGGAATATATAGAATGCCGTCGTGTCTCCCTCCATAGTGCTGCTAAGAGCCATTATGACCTCGGAGACAGCACCCTCCGCGACCCTTCTCACAAGGGAGTCGACCTCAATGTCGCCAGGGCCGATGCCGTCGATGGGGGAAATTATCCCCCCGAGGACATGATACAGCCCACCGTACTGCTGGGTGTTCTCTATCGCCATCACGTCCTGTATGTTCTCGACGACGCATATCGTCGAGGCATCGCGGCGCTTGTCGGAGCATATCGGACACACGTCGGTGTCGCTGATGTTGTGACACACCTTGCAGTGACGCACCTCGTGCTTCAGGCGGCATAGCGCGTCGGCAAGGCCGTCAACCGCCGCGTCATCCTGCCTCAGCAGGTGCAGCACGAGCCTCAACGCCGTCTTGCGGCCTATGCCAGGCAGTTTCGCCATCTCCCCGACCGCCTTTTCGAGCAGCAAGGATGGATATTGCTGGGTCATCGTTTCGTTTTTTCAGGTGCAAAGTTAGTTTAAAATAAGCGGAACACAAAGAGATTGCAATATTTTTAGTACCTTTGCGGCAAAAAGGAATGAAAATAACAAAATCGGAATTCAGCATAAGCAGTGCCACGGTGAGCCAGTGCCCCAAGGACAAAAAGCCTGAATATGCCTTCATCGGCCGCAGCAACGTGGGCAAATCGAGCCTCATAAACATGTTGTGCAACCACAAGGGGCTGGCCAAGACATCGGCCACGCCGGGCAAGACACTGCTCATAAACCATTTCATAATCAACAACGAGTGGTATATCGTCGACCTGCCGGGCTACGGCTATGCCAAGAGATCCAAGACACAGCGCGACAAACTGCAACAGATGATCTCGTCATACATCCTGCAGAGAGAACAACTCACAAACGTGTTCGTGCTAATCGACATAAGGCACGACCCGCAGCAGATTGACCGCGAGTTCGTCGACTGGCTCGGGAAAAGCCAGGTGCCCTTCGCCATCGTGTTCACAAAAGGCGACAAGATGGCGCCGACAAAGATTAAGCAGCAGGCAGAGGCATACATGGCCAAGCTCGAGGACACATGGGAGATACTGCCACCATATTTCATTTCAAGCGCGCAAAAGGGATACGGGCGCGATGAAATCCTCGACTACATAGAGAGCATAAACAACAGGCTGAAGGAGAATAACGGAGAATAAACATACAGAGTAAATTGGCTGCGACACCTTATCTTGACATACAGAACCTTTCAAAGTCTTTCGGCGAGCTGGTGCTTTTCGAAAACATAAACATGAGCATCGCCGAGGGACAGCGCGTGGGGCTGATTGCAAAGAACGGCACCGGGAAAAGCACCCTGCTCTCAATAATAAACGGCAACGAGGGATATGACGGGGGAGAAATCATTTTCCGCAGAGACCTGCGCGTGGGCTATCTCGAGCAGTCACCCCACTACGACCCTGACGAGAGCGTGCTCGACGCATGCTTCAACCACAAGGGGGAGAAAGAAAAGGTGCTGAAGGCAAAGCAAATCCTCACGCAACTGAAGATAATGAGGCTCGACCAGCCGATGCGCGAACTGAGCGGAGGGCAGCAGAAACGCGTGGCGCTTGCCAACGTGCTGCTGACCGAGCCGGAACTGCTGATACTCGACGAGCCGACAAACCATCTCGACCTCGAGATGATAGAATGGCTCGAGGGATTCCTCAACAGGGGCAACAAAACGATGCTTATGGTGACACACGACAGGTTCTTCCTGGACCGCGTGTGCAACATCATAATGGAACTCGACGACAGGACAATATACACATACCACGGGAACTACAGTTACTACCTCGAGAAACGGCAGCAGCGCATTGACAACAAGAGGGCGGAGATCGCAAGGGCAAACAACCTGTACCGCCGCGAACTGGAATGGATGCGGCGGCAGCCACAGGCACGCGGACACAAGGCACGCTACCGCGAGGAGGCCTTCGCCGACCTGGAGAAAATCGCGAAACAGCGCATGGAGGACAGGCAGATGAGGCTGCGGCGGTCCAACGTGTACATAGGGAGCAAGATTTTCGAATGCCAGTATGTGTCGAAGACGTTCGATACCGGCACATCACCAAAGATAACGATACTCAAGGATTTCTACTACAACTTCGCGCGCTTCGAGAAAATGGGCATAGTTGGCAACAACGGCACGGGCAAAAGCACGTTCGTAAAAATGCTTTTAGGCACGGAGGAGGCAGACAGCGGGCGTTTCGACATCGGGGACACCGTGCGCTTCGGCTACTTCTCGCAGGAAGGACTGCAGTTCAACGAACAGCAAAAGGTGATAGACATAGTGACAGACATCGCCGACTATGTCGACCTCGGAAGTGGCAGACACCTCACCGCATCGCAGTTCCTGCAGCATTTCCTGTTCTCGCCCGAGCAGCAGCACAACTATGTATACAAACTATCCGGGGGAGAGAAACGCAAACTGTACCTTTGCACGGTGCTAATGCGCAACCCGAACTTCCTCGTACTCGACGAACCGACAAACGACCTCGACATACAGACACTTCAAATCCTCGAGGAATACCTGCAGGGCTTCCCCGGCTGCGTGATTGTTGTCAGCCACGACAGGTATTTCATGGACAAGGTCGTTGACCACCTGCTCGTGTTCAAAGGCAACGGGGTGGTCAAGGACTTCCCTGGGAACTACACGCAATACCGGGAATGGTCGGCCATGAAGAGCAAGGAGGAAGAGGCAAAGAAAGCGATGCAGGGGAAAAGCGGCAGCACACAGAAGCGGAAAAACAGAGCAGGCCAACATGCAGACAGGCCGAGGCGACTGTCATACATGGAGCAGAGGGAAATGCAGCGGCTGGAAAAGGAAATCGAGGCTCTCGAGGCCGAACAGAAGAGACTGGAAGGCGAACTGTGCAGCGGCACACTTGGCGTTGAGGAACTCACGGAAAAGAGCATACGGCTGCCCAAACTGAAGGAGGAACTCGACGAGAAAAGCATGAGATGGCTTGAACTTTCCGAGATCGGGTCATAACCATAGCCACCCGCAACAGCACAGACCACGCAGCCATTAGGCATCATAACGGCTTCCCGTTGGCAATGAATGTCATTGCGGTTTGCACTCTCCCGCAGACCAATTACGCCGTAATTGCAGACCAAATTCGGCGTATTTGCTCATCAAATTCGGCGTATTTGCAACGCAAAACCGCCGTAATTGCATACCGTCCAAGTAAAAAACAGATGTATGCCTGTAATCAACTGCCGGCCAATCAGACACAAAATAAAGCCGCATGGACATGCAGACTTGTTAAAAATGGTTAAGCGCGCGTTGTATAGGCAAACAAAACAAAAGCAAAATATGATTTTATAAAAAAAAGACGTAACTTTGCAGCGTTATTTCAATAAACACTTTAATTGTTTCCGTTCGCGAAACAATAAAAAACCTTAACTTTGCATATTTAAATTACATATGTACACAATAGACGAATTATCATCTAAAGATATTTCCGAACTGGGAAATATAGCGAAAGAAATCGGGGCTGACGTGCAGGAAGGAGCAGATCAGCAAGGTATCATCTATGCCATCCTTGACAAGCAGGCTGTGCTCGAGAGCGAGAAAAGCCCGATGGGGACAAAACGCCGCAGGACAAGGATACAGAAAAAAGAAACCGACAGGGTTTATTCCGTGAACGGCAAGGACGGGGAAAACTTTGACACGAAGAAACAGAAAGCCGCAGAGCAGCAACAACTTTTCAAAGAGAAGGCAGAAACCGGCACACCCGCAACGGAGGACAAACCTGAGGAGGCGGAGGTGACGGAAGAAAAGAAAAAGACAACGGCAAAGAAACGGGTAAGAAAGCCGAAAGCCGAAATCGCAGCAGAAGAAACAAGGAAAGCCACAGAAGAAAACAAGACAGCGGAAGACGAAGCAACCGAAACAAAAGAAGAAACAGCCGTGGAAGAAGAGAAAAATACGGAACAAAATCCTGAAAACAAGGAGGGGTTTGTTCCTGAAGAAAAATACGAAGCAGGAACGCAGGAGACGCCAAGCGGCGAGGAAAACAGCCTGATACAACAACTGCAGGAAAAAGTGAATGCACGCAATGATGCGGAGGAAAAAAAGCCTGCGGCACTCGAGGACAGCGTGTGGGAAGGTGACCCGGGAGATGGGACCGATTTCATAATATCAATAGACCTGCCGATAGAAGACCATGCGGCAATGCCTATGTACGACATGCTCGACAACCCGACAACTCCCATGATGCAGCCAATGCAGCCAGTACAGCAGTTCGCGCCGCTGAACAGCGACGAGTCAGAACTTGAGGACTTCAACTTCTCTGACATAATAAACGCGAACGGAGTATTGGAGATAATGCCGGACGGATATGGCTTCATACGCTCGAGCGACTACAACTACCTCTCGTCTCCAGACGACGTTTATGTATCGGCGGCACAGGTGAAACGCTACGGACTGAAGACGGGCGACGTGCTGCAGTGCAATGTCAGGCCGCCGCGCGAGGGGGAGAAATACTTCCCGCTCACAAGCATCGACAAGATAAACGGCAGAGAGCCTACAGAGGTTCGCGACCGTGTGCCGTTCGAGCATCTCACCCCACTCTTCCCCGATGAGAAATACGACCTGTGTGGCGACCCCAAGACGACAAATCTCAGCACAAGGATTGTTGATCTGTTCGCGCCTATCGGCAAAGGACAGCGCGCGCTTATAGTGGCGCAGCCAAAGACGGGCAAGACAATCCTGATGAAAGACATTGCGAACGCCATCGCGGCGAACCACCCGGAGGCCTATCTGATGATGTTGCTCATAGACGAGCGCCCGGAGGAGGTGACGGACATGGCAAGGACAGTGAATGCAGAGGTCATAGCATCAACGTTCGACGAACCGGCAGAACGTCATGTGAAAATTGCAGGCATCGTGCTGGAAAAGGCGAAGAGGATGGTCGAATGCGGCCACGACGTGGTGATTTTCCTCGACTCCATAACACGTCTCGCAAGGGCGTACAACACCGTGGCGCCGGCAAGCGGTAAGGTGCTCACCGGTGGTGTAGACGCCAACGCACTGCAGAAGCCGAAACGTTTCTTCGGCGCGGCACGAAACATCGAGGGAGGCGGCTCACTGACAATCATCGCTACGGCACTTATTGACACGGGGTCGAAGATGGACGAGGTGATATTCGAGGAGTTCAAGGGCACAGGAAACATGGAACTGCAGCTTGACCGCTCACTGAGCAACAAGCGCATATTCCCGGCCGTGAACCTCGTGGCATCAAGCACACGCCGCGACGACCTGCTTCAAGACAAGACCACCATCGACCGCATGTGGATCCTACGCAAGTACATTGCCGACATGACATCAATGGAGGCAATGGACACCATACACGACCGAATGGAAAAGACACGCAGCAACGAGGAGTTCCTTATAACGATGAACTCCTGACAAGAACCGGATATATGCAGCATCCTCATGCCACCTGGCTGCGGATGCACAAAACAATTGAGGGTGTGTCACAACAGGCACACCCTCTTGCTTGCGCAAACGCTCGTGATTTATCAGTAAATTGACATAAAAAAGGCATCACGTTGAGAGTGTCCTCTATTATATCTTTACCTTTTTCTTTCCATTTACAATATAAACTCCATTCGGCAAGGCATCAAGGGGCTGGCCGAGCCTAACGCCACTGAGTGTGAAAATGTTGCCTCTGCCGTCCGGCTTCCTCTCATTGACACCATCGATGCCAGCAGGTATTACGCCATACACGCTGACATCGTCAATGTTGACCCGGAAAAGGTCATGGCTCTTGTAGTGGCGGAACGCTATGTATTTCGTGCCTTCTGGCAAATCCCTCTCATACTTATACCAATTTCCGCGCTCTTTGTCAGGGACAAAATGAGAACCGGATGCCTGCACAGCCTTTATCGTCTCCTCGGAAACCAGCGTGAAATCACCAACGTCCCTACCCTTTTTCGATGCCATGAGTGCCAACACCTCATTCTGGAACCTGTCATCCTGCACACTGACATAGAATATGACCTTTTTCGCGCCGTCAATGCGTGGCGAGACGAGCCAGTTGTCTGGCGTGAGGGCATATTTGCCATTGGACGACGCCGATGTCATGATGCCTGGCCTGCCGTCTGGACCGGCAAGCCAGGAACTGTAATCATACAAGTAATACCAGTTGTTCCCGTCGCCGTCATTGTCAATCAAAGACCATCCCTCTGGAACTCCGTCACCGTTGACATCGAAGAAATTCTCCCTAAGTATAAGATCCTGGGCGTTAATCACGATGGAAATCAGCAAAAGTAATGTAAGGAAACAAGCACACCTCTTCATGGCAGTAAAATATTATTGTGACGACACCGCAATCCTTTTGTGGCATTGACCATTTGTAAAGTCAAAGACAGCGGGCAGTATTCAGATGCTGCAAAAATACTTATTTAATTTTTAACTACAAAGAAAACATGGGAATAAAAAAACAAAAAAGTCATGGCAGATTGCAAGTTGTCAACGTGCCGCACCTTTAATATGCATCTGGATGCTGCCAAAGCCATCAAAATCTTTTTTTATATTAAACCCTTTTTAATTCTAAAATATCATATAAATATGCCGCAAATGTGAAAATTTCATTCAACAGGTGCAAACACTTCTCGTTTTTTTTCGTTTCCCCTGCAATTTTATTAAAAAGTTTGGGTATTTGGAACAATTCAACTAATTTTGCAAGTTATAAAGAAACATATTCATAATGAAACCCATACTCATTGCCGGTCCTTGCGTGATAGAGTCGGAAGAACTGCTTGATGCCGTTGCAGCCCAACTTGTATGTATCAACAAGAAATACGGCACGGACATAATTTTCAAGGCCTCGTTCGACAAGGCCAACCGCACGAGCATACATTCTTACAGGGGGCCGGGACTTGAGAAAGGTCTCCAGATGCTCTGCGACATAAAGGAAAGACACGGGCTGCGCATACTCACGGACATTCACGAGAGCTGGCAGGCTGAAGCGGCCGGTGCGGTGTGCGATGTGCTGCAGATTCCCGCATTCCTGTGCCGGCAGACCGACTTGCTCGCCGCCGCCGCGAGGACGGGAAAGACAGTCAATATCAAAAAGGCACAATTCCTTAGCGGAAAGGACATGCTATACCCGGTGGAGAAAGCCAGGGCGGCAGGAGCAAAGGAGGTGTGGCTGACAGAGCGCGGCAACTCATTCGGCTACAACAACCTCGTTGTTGACTTCAGGAACATCCCCGACATGCTCGATATTGTTCCGGCAGTCATAATGGACTGCACCCACAGCGTGCAACGCCCGGGGGCAGGAAACGGCAAGACCGCAGGCGACCGGCGTTTCGTGCCGTCAATGGCAATGGCAGCAAAGGCATTCGGGGCAACGGGCTTCTTCTTTGAGGTGCACCCAAATCCTGAAGAGGCATTGTCTGACGGTCCCAACATGCTTTTCCTAAAGGATCTGGAAGGTATAGTCAAGCAACTTATATAACATGAAAGGAATGGGAGAACACTGCAAAAGACTGGCAAATGTGCGCCAGTATGCCATACAATGTATAAAGGATGAGAGCAAAGCAATATATAATCTGACAAATCAGATTGACGAAGAGTTTGACCGTGCCGTGGAGCTTATACTCAACTGCAAGGGCAAGGTTATAGTGACGGGTGTAGGAAAGAGCGGACACATCGGGGCAAAGATTGCCGCAACACTATCAAGCACCGGCACGCCGTCGTTCTTCATAAACCCCCTCGACGTTTACCACGGAGACCTCGGAGTTATGACACGCGACGATGTCGTGATGGCAATAAGCAACTCCGGGAACACAGACGAGCTGCTGAGGTTCGTCCCGATGGTCCTTCACATGCAGATACCTATCATCGGAATAAGCGGAAACGAGGACAGCCTGCTTGCCAAATACAGCACAATCCACATAAAGGTGAGTGTTGACAAGGAGGCATGTCCACTCAACCTTGCACCGACGAGCAGCACCACCGCCACGCTCGTGATGGGCGACGCGCTTGCCGTAGCACTAATGGAAATGCGCGACTTCAAACCGACCGACTTCGCACAGTTCCACCCGGGCGGCGAACTTGGCAAACGGCTGCTGACGACAGCAAAAGACGTGATGCGCTCGAACGACATGCCAATAATTCCAAAGGAGATGCAACTCGGCGAGGCAATAATCCTTGTGAGCAAAGGGAAACTCGGGCTCGGCGTGTCGCTCGACAGTGAAGGAAGGATAGAAGGGCTGATAACCGACGGCGACATAAGGCGAGCAATGGAGAAATGGCAGGCCGGCTTTGTCACGCACAGGGTTGAGGAGATGATGACACGCGACCCGAAATGCGTCATGGCAGACACGAAGGTGACGGAAATACAAAAGATCATGCACACCAATTTCATACACACCGTGCTTGTCACCGACAAAGAGAGACACCTGCTCGGCGTGGTCGACCATTATTCCTGCATGATTTAGACTATGCCAAGACTGCTGCCACTATTGCTGCTTTGCCTGCATTGCCTGATATGTGATGCACAGGGAGCCGACTCCCTGATAGTAAGCGAGCTGCGTGACAAAGGCGTGAAATTCTCCAGGGACAACTCGGTCGTGCTGCTGATGTCTGGACAGGAGAAATTCGATGACATGTTCAACGCCATACGGAACGCCAAGAGTTCTGTGCATCTGGAATACTTCAACTTCAGAAACGACTCCATTGCCAATCTGCTCTTCGAAATTCTTGCACAGAAAGTCAAGGAAGGGGTTGTCGTCAGGGCACTCTTTGACGGGTTCGGTAACATATCGAACAACAGGCCGCTTAAGAAAAAACACATAAGCCACCGCAGGGAACAGGGCATACAACTATACGAGTTCAATCCGGTGAAATTCCCGTGGATAGACGACATTTTTGGCAGGGACCATCGCAAGATCGTCATTATAGACGGCAAAATCGCATATACCGGCGGAATGAACGTTGCCGACTATTACATAAAAGGCACGAAAACCGTGGGCAGATGGCGCGACATGCACTGCCGCATAGAAGGTTCGGCGGTGAACGATTTGCAGGCCATATTCCTTAAAATGTGGGCGAGAGTAACTGGTGAAAAAATAGAAGGCGAGGAATATTTCCGGAAAGGCCATGAAAAGACACCGCGACATTTCGTATGCCTGACGCCAGACACGACACTTACGGCAGGACAAAAGATGGTGGGAATAATCAACCGCGAGCCACACATGTCGCCTAAGATAATGAGACAGTTCTACACAATAGCCATAAACAGCGCCAAGGACAGCATAAAGATAATAAACCCATATTTCACCCTTATCCCGAGCATCAAGAAAGCGTTGCGCAAGGCAATAAGACGCGGCGTGAAGGTGGAACTGATGATTGCGGCCAACAGCGACATACCGCTCACGCCCGACTGCAGTTTCCGCAACATGCACGGGCTGATGAAAAAAGGTGCGCGCGTGTGGATATACCAGGACGGCTTCCACCACTCCAAGACAATGACTATTGACGGAAAGTTGTGCACCGTGGGAAGCGCCAACCTCGATGCACGCAGCCTTAATTTCGACTATGAGGAGAATGCCGTTATCGTTGACAAATGCACAACACGGCAAATCGATGAGATGTTCGAGCGCGACAAGCAGAAATCATTTCTTCTTACCAAGGAGAGTTGGGACAGGTGGAGGACACCGTGGCAGAAATTCCGTGGGTGGCTCGCATCGCTGCTAAGTCCGTTCCTCTGATGTTTTTAACCAAAACCGGTCATTGGAACACTGATTTTTCCATTTCGACTTGGCAATCAGTTCGGGCTCTAATGAAAAGTGTATATCTGACCGAAATTAAAATATAAAGTATGAAAACAATATTTTTGTCACTTATATTAATTTTGTGTACAAATATGTACGCTCAGAAAACAATTACTATTTCAGGACGTGTAACCGACTTCGAAGGAAATCCTATAGACAGTTGCGAGGTAATGGTGCTATACACTGACTTTTCCAAAGCTTACTCGGCTTATTCTGATAAAGATGGCTACTATACTATCTCGAATGTACTGCAAGGAAAATATATGGCTATCTATGCCATTCGTCCCGGAGAATACCCCCGCCAACAGAAGGTGACCGAGAAAGATATGCGTCTGGAATATTGGGCGTGGAACGTAATTGCCGATAAAGATTTGACCATTAATCCTCGCTACCACCGACTGGAACTCTATGGGACTACCGTATTTAAAGAAAACGGCGGCTACCCTGCGATAATGCTTTATACTCGCCCTATGAGCTTAGGACGGATGCTCTCATACGGGGAGAAATTGTATAAAGACAAGAATAAAGCAGAAAAAGAACAAGTGGATATTTCTGCGGAGCCTGATGAAATAGAATTTAAAGTCTATGCAGATGATGTTCCAGTTGCAGTACGTTCTGTACAGCCGGTCGAAGAATATGTCGGCGGTAGAAGGCAAATCGCCTACCTGCTATATGTTGATTTGCCCAAGAAGAAACCGGAAAGATATTGTATTTTCCGTATTGAAGCTTTTAACCGCGCTTATGGCGGAGAAAAGGGCGAAAACATTTACTTCTATGAAATTCCGGAGTATAAAGAAAAACAATAAATGCCAGGCCCAGACTCGTATTACTCATGGCAGAAAGGGGTCATTGAAAATACAAACAAACTTATAAGGCAATACATTCCTAAAGTGACTGATATCAGTGCCGTCACAGACACCGGTCAATAAGCATTTCCAATATCATGTGTAATATTGCACTTGCGGGTTGGCTCTTTAGTTCGTTCTTATTTTCTTGGTTATCTGACAGATACAATCCTTTGAATCTTTTGCGGGCGAAATCTCTATTGACTTATTGGGGGTTCGTGCCATATTGAAATAGTAATGGCCGTACCTATAATCCGGCACGACCATTACTTTCAATCAATCATTTATAAATAAGCATTTAGAAGTGCAATCTCACGTCAACACCCATCTGGAAAGGATTGCCGCGCTGTGCGAAATACTGCCTTGTGGCGTTGTTGAGCGACGCGAAGGTGTTGTACCTCGTGCTTGCAAGGTTGCGCCCCCACACGCTCAGCGTGGCAAAACCAAAGTTGGCATCGGCATGTGCGCCAATTACGCAATACAGTTTCTGCGAGAACGTGTTGGCCTCGTCCCAGTAGGTCTTGCCCTGCGCGTGTGCGTTTGCCCCTATCGTGATGTCACGCAGTCCGGTTGAGGCTATCGGGAAAGTATAGTCTGCCATGGCACTCATCGTGTGTTCCGGCACGAACGGGACTCTCTTGTCCTTGTAACTTATGTTCACCGGTTTTCCGTCAACAATTTCCGCATCATCATACTCCTTGAACTGCGCATGTGTGTAACTATAACTCAAAGCCCACGCCAGATTGTTGTTCAAAGCCTTGCCACGGAGCGAAGCTTCGGCACCGCAGCTGAAGCTCTTGCCCGCGTTGACCATCATCCTGCCGAAGCCATAGTTGCCTGCCATGACAGAAAGCTGCTGGTCGCGCACCTGCATGTAGTATGCCGAGAAATCCATCTGCACAGTGTTGTCGAAGAGGTTGAGATGTGTTCCCACCTCGTAGTTCCAGCTCACCTCCGGCTTGTAGGCGATGGTGTTGTTCACCTTGTCGTAATCATCGGCTGTGTGGGGAATGTCATAACTGCCCCGGTTTGCCTTGTCGCGGTTTGCGTTGAGCTCTGTCTGCATGATGTCTGAGAACATCTGTATGTTGAAACCGCCTGCACGGTATCCCTTGCTCACCGTGGCATACACGTTGCTCCCATTGTCACTTACACGGTAACTGATGCCGAACTTGGGCAGCAGTTGGTTGAAATCGCCATGGTCGCGGCCGTTCCATACAGACGACAGCACATTTGTTGCCTGCTTGCCCATAACGTTTGCAGCCATCGCCATCATTGCCGATGTGTCGTAATGCACGGAGCAATGGTTGTAGTCGTAGCGCAGTCCGAGCGTGAAAGTGAAATTGCCGAATATGAAATTGCTCTCATGGAAGAAGCCGAGATTGAAATGCGGAGTGTGGAAAATCCCCGGAACGTCCATGTCGACGTTCATGGATATTCCCCCGGCTTTCTCTATCGCGGCGGCTGCGGCGGCCTGCGCGGCAGCCTCTGGCATGCCGCCCTGCACCATCCTTGCAACCATCGATGCGAAGATGGCGTCATACATCTGATTCTGAATCGCGTTGGATATGCGCGAGGTGAAGTCCTTGTCGAAATAAACCGGCGCCACGGTCTTCTGCCACAGATAGGAGCCGAACACCCCGTTTGTCCACTGCCATACGCCTTGCTTGTTGCTCTTGAACGAGAACTCCTGACTTATCGAGTTCTGCAACTGCCGCTGCTCCATGTGGAGCAAGTCTGCGGGCATGTAATCTATGTCCATCATCATATAGTCCTTGAGGTGCTGGTATGATGTGGTGGAGAAGAAATCAAAGTAGTTGCCACGGAATTTCAGGTTCAGTCCGGTATTGAGCATGTTGCGGCGGTAGTTGCTCTGCCGGTTTGTCGAAGGGCTTGCCGTCTCGCCCGTCTCAAAGTCCATCGCCCCGTACGGGAAGCCATTCTGCCGCACATACTGGTAGTCTGCCACAAGGTCTGCCGTCCATCTGTTGTTGTCAGTGTATGCGAGACGGAACCGTCCGCCTGCCTCGTTGTATTTGTCAGCACGCTCTCCGGTTGTCTTGTTGCGGAAGAAACCGTTCTGCCCGTTATAGAATCCGGCTACGGACAAGCCAAACCTGTTGCTTAACTTGCTGAAATGCTCAATCTGCGCGTTACGGTAAAAGCGCGTGCCCCACCCCAGAGACAGGTCTGTTCCCTGATAACGGAGCGGATTCTTCGTGTAGAGACGAATCATTCCGCCCTCGGTGTTCATCCCGTAAAGCGTTCCCTGCGGGCCGCGCAGTATGTCAGCGCGCTCGATGGAATATGTGTGGAAATTGTACTGGCTGTTTGTCGCCAGCGGCATTCCATCAACATATATCCCCACGGCCGGGCTGTTGATGCGTGAGCCTATGCCACGCACATATAATGCCGACGTGTAGCGAGAGCCGTAGTTAGGCATAACCAACGATGGCACGTATGAGGAAAGTTCGCGAAGGTCGCGCACTCCCAATGAATTAATATCGGTTGCCGAGAACATTGAGGAACTTATAGGCTGCATACGCAAGCGCAGTTGCTCCTTTGGCTGCGCAATAACAATCACCTCATCGAGGTCGTGTACTCGCGAACTGTCAGAGAGCGATGTGCCTGGTGTGCCGTTGTTTACTGCCGCCGAGGCAGAAATCGTGGATAACAGAACGGCTGCTGTCAGAATCTTTCTTCTCATTTTAATAGAAATCTTGCTTTTTTCGACTGCAAAGTTATATCGAAAAATGAAAATGCACAATCCTAATTTATATGGATTTTTCGACATGGAGAAATGACATATCACAGTTGCGCGCTCACCGGCATATTGCAATAAAGCGTGGCGACAAGCACTGCACAGAAAATGAATATGACTGACAGGCGCTATTCATTCATAGCCCCACAAGCCTCACATCGTCCCTTGTGGTAGATGGGCTTGCCGCAGTTGCCGCACTCATACCTGGCACAAAAGGAACGCAGGTATCGACGTATGGCGAAAAAGATGTAACCTGCAAGCAGGACGTACCCGACGTACCACAGTGTGGTGACACTGAAAATGATATAGTCGGCAGCACACACGGCAGCCAATCCGCAGACATAAAGCACCGAGTCGTCTAACGGAAGACGCTGGCGGGCAACGTCAACGCTCGCAATGCCTACGATGAGCATTGCCCACACGGAAACGAGGAATACCGACAGCACTGGCTCTGCCACAAAGGGATTGAGCGTCGGGTGGTAGTAGAACTCGCGCCATGTGTCTGGCGAGAAATTCTGTATCGTGGCATAGAACGATGCCGATGTGGCCACAATGAGAGTCAGGAGCGTTGGGTAGAAAGACGGAATGTCGTTGAAATGCACTATATGCGCGTTGCGGCGGAACGACACGCGGACAACGTATGCGGCAGCGATCAGAATGATGACGATGAAGAAAATAACATAGTGGACATCGCTGAATATGGATATGAACTTTGAAATTGAGTCGTCTGGGACGACGGAAGGCAACAGGTGTGATTCGCGCGCCCACCCGAAAGTCTGCTGGTCACGTGCCACCTGCACCCATATACTGTCTTTGGGATCGTGTGGAATGACACGGATGTCGGCAACGACAATATGGTCACCCTTTGACAGGACGACACTGTCAACCGGCATACCGATTAGAGCCTCCTCTGGGAGTTGCCTTAGAAGGACGAGCGATGGCTTGCGGACAACAAAATTGTAGTTCTGCGAATAGTGATGCTCGCGGTCGAATTTCAGACTGTCCCGCTGAAGGGGCGTCAGTTCGGTGGTGTCGGACTGCGCCCTGCGCCGTAAGTTTATGCCTTTGCCGCAGGAACATAATGAAATGGCGGCAAACGTGAATACGGCAAGGAAAACGACCTTTGTGTTACTCGGCATAAATGTTCATCTGACAGTTTTTACAATCGAACTCCAACGGGAAACGCCGTCCGTCAGGAAGCGTCAGGAAGAGTGGTTCGCGCCACGACGGGTGCTTGCCGCCATGATTGGCACAGCAACCGAGGCTGTAGCGCAGGCAGTGACGGCACTGCATGATAACAGGATGTCTTGCAGGAGGCCTCACCTCGAACGCGTAGCCGGCATTATCCACCCCGCAGGCTTCATAGAATGCACGCGAGACATGGTTGCTTATGTTATACATGTAAGGCACGGGCATGTGAGGGGGGGGCGTGGATGGCTTGTCAGACGACGACGTGGTGTTGTCGCGGAGGCGGCGCACATAGTCCGAAATGGCATCCGAAAGCCTTGCAGTCACGTCACGGCGCGACGCGGCAAGGAGACTCGAAGGGATGAAGAAATTGAAATCTTGCGGCCTTAAAATCGTGCCAATGCACGAGAACGGCGTGTCGCCCAACTTGGTCAGCTGCCGCACGATGTTTTCACGCTGGGGTGTCCTGGCCTCCTGCTTTTCAACATGAATGCCGGCTGTGGCAGCAATCCCGGCATCATTGTCTGTGCCGGCAACCCTGGCATTCAACGAGAAGCCATCGGCAGTTTCGACAAGCGACAGCGTTACTGGTATCTTGCGCACGGCTGTATCGCGTGAGAGCTCACGCTCGAACTGCTGGTCGTTGTTACGGTAAAGCGACATGCCCGGCCTAAGTGAGCGCGGCATCCTGGCAGGGAAAAGCACATTGTTCTCCGCCCGGTTCACGCGGAAGCCTTCAAGCTCTCGCTCGCCGTTGATATAACACAGTCCGTCGCCGTTTGCAAACGATGCCGTACCGGCCACCGATATGCGCCGCCCGCGTATCTCTTTCACCGTGCCGACGAATTCCCCGGTTGCCTTGGGAGTGTCCGGCGAGGAAATGCCCGGCTTGCGGCCGTCTATGAAATAGTTTGTGAAGCCACGGTTGAACGTCTTTTCAAGATTTGGGGTGAACGTGTATTCCGCCGTTCCGAGGGACGCACGGGCAAGCCTGCCACCGCTTTTCTTCACAATGCCGTTCAACCGCTGACTGTATGCCGCAACGACATTCTTGACGTATGCGGCGTCCTTCAGCCTGCCCTCTATCTTGAAAGACACCGCGCCGGCATCGATAAGTTCCTCCAAACGGTCTACCTGGCACATATCCTTCAGTGACAGGAAATGCTGTGGGCGACCCAATTTATTGCCGTCAGCATCTTCGAGCTGGAACTTCAGACGGCAGAACTGCGCACACTCACCACGGTTCGCGCTGCGGCCGAAACAATGCTGTGAGGCATAGCACTGGCCGCTGTAACTCACGCACAGCGCGCCATGCACAAATACTTCAAGCTCTATGTCCGGCACTTCGCGGTGTATCTCCGCAATCTCCATCGCCGACAGCTCACGGGCAAGCACAACGCGGCGGAAACCTGCCGAGCGCAGCCATCTCACCTTTTCCGCCGTGCGGTTGTCAGTCTGCGTACTGGCATGGAGTGGTATGTTGACAGAGCGTCCCGCCTCCAACAATGCCATGTCCTGCACCAGTATTGCATCAACGCCTATACGTTCAAGGTCGCAAAGCAAATTCCTGGTGTCTTCCAGTTCATCGTCGTATATAATGGTGTTAACCGTAACATACACCCTTGCCGCATAAACGTGGGCAAAGCGGCAAAGTTTCTCTATGTCTTCTATGGAATTGCCGGCCGCCGCACGAGCGCCGAAGCGTGCGGCGCCTATGTAAACCGCATCAGCGCCATGTGTGATGGCGGCGATACCGCACTCCAAGTCCTTTGCCGGCGCAAGCAGCTCTATCTTCCGCATAATTCCTTACTCGTTACTTACATTGTACAGACGCCGCATTCCAAAAAGAGCACCCGTATTATGATGCAAAATTAAACAATAAAAATGATTTCGCAAAACAAAACCATTCATTTTGTCTTTAACATCACACAGACGGCAGAGGAATTCATTGACAGCATGACATACCTTTGCGCCGCAAAACTCATTTTCACGTCAATACAGTCACTTTTTCCCATATTTTTATTAAATTTGCAGCGTGGTATATTTATATGTTATTACAAAAAAAGGATATTGCAATGCTACAAGTAAATAACGAGAGGGCTATAAGAACCATAGTGAGTACCTGCGTGGAAGCATACGCTTCAGGCTTTTCCGACAGGCATATTTCGGAATTGAATGACGAAAAGGGGACCATCAACTTAAAAATAAACAATGTCTTCATTGCCGCATTAGGCCCGGAAATACAATACTACTCTGCAATGGCGCGGTCACTTGATAGTTCTCTTGGAAACATGATTGAGAAAATGGCTATACAGATTGCGAAACTGCACTATGATGTCAGACAGCATGTGGAAGGATCATTATACAAAGAACAGACCGACTACATCGCAGAATTGCTTGAGAAATATAAGAGACATGCGAAAAATCCTATGCGCAACGACTACTGTAATATAACCGAACGCAAGGGCGAGGTTATACAAAGGAGACATGAAAGCGACTACTATCTTATTGACGAAGAGATAGGAACGCACTACCTCATTGAACTAAAAACAGGTGGAGATCTTGACGTAAAAAAAGCAAGGTCGGAAAAGGAAGCCCTTCTTGAACAATATTGTATTCTTGCCAATGAAATCGGGAACGAAAAAGACATTAAGATTTTGTTTGCAACGGCATACAATAAATTTGGAGAAGGTAAGCCATGGAGACAAAGTCAGGTGAGACAATATTTTGCCGAGGAAGAACTGTGTATCAGCAAATCTTTTTGGAATCTTGTGTGCAAGTCAGAAAGTGGGTATGACATAGTAATAGATGAATATAAGAAAAATTCCAAGTTGATCAGAAAGGCATTGGATGATATAAAAGAAGCATATTTACCAAATGAGCAATAAAAGCAATTGGGATTGGAGGAAATGTACTATATGTGCTGACAGCAAAGTCATAATAAAAAAGATCCCAAACAATTCCATTGATTTCATATTGACAGACCCTCCTTATAACATTGGGCAACATTCCACTGGCAACATTCCTCTGGAAGGAAGGACAGCCATGAACAACGATGTTGCTGCATGGGACTTGGTTGACTTCAACCCGGAAGAATGGGCAGAGGAATTCATAAGAATATTAAAGCCTACAGGAAATTTGTTTATTTTCACATCATACAATCAGATTGGGCGTTGGTACAAATGTCTCGATCACAGGTTTGACACCACCAATTTTATGATATGGCATAAGACAAACCCCGCGCCAAAAATATTCAAGGCTGGTTTTCTGAACAGTTGTGAAATGATTTTCACGTGTTGGAACAAGAAGCATACATGGAATTTCATATCACAAAAAGAAATGCACAACTTTATAGAAAGCAGTGTTTGCATGAGACCGGAGCGTATATCAAACCCAAAGCATCCTGCCCAGAAGCCCATTTCCATATTGGAAAAAATGATTGAAATAGCAAGCAATCCTGATGATATAGTGTTTGATCCATTCATGGGTGTAGGCTCAACCGGTGTTGCCGCATTACGACTTGGAAGAAAGTTCATAGGAGTTGAAATAGACCGAGAATACTATAATGCGGCCTGCAAGCGTATAGAGAAGGAGTTAGAAACACCTTTTAACAACAACAACGCTTTTGTCGGAGAAACGACTACGGGTAACATAAGTACAAGGCTATGTGACATTTGGAACATAATCGAATGCGAAGAAAAAAACAACAACCATGCGAAACACGAAAATGGCGATAATAACAAGAATGATGTAGATGACGGGGAAACCCTGCCGCCTATATTGAAATGGCCTGGAGGGAAAGGAAAGGAGCTGCCAGTCATACTGAACAACATTCCAAAAAACTTCGTTGATTATTACGAACCATTCGTGGGGGGAGGCGCGGTTTTCACGGCTATAAAGGCCGAACGGTATTACATAAACGATATGTCGGATGAGTTGGTGGCTTTTTACAGAAGCATATTTAAAAACGATGACAAATTCTACAAGTATGCAGAAAGCATAGTTTCATCTTGGGAGGAGGCAAACCGTTTCTTCAAATCAAACAAGCAGTTGACAGAAACCTACTTGCTATACAGGCAAGAAATTATAAGTGTCTCAGAACTAAAGACCAGGATTAACGTTTTCTGCAAAGATAGGAAAAACCTAATAAGCAACATTGCTGGCAAGTATTTTCAAGAGCACATAGACATTTTGGCTGACGAAATGCAAAACAACCTTGCGAGGAAGATGGTCAGAATGAAAAAACTGGAAATGGAAAAACACGAACTTCCAGAAAAAGACATTGAAGATAATATCGAGACTGCAATAAAAAGTGCCTTATATATGTATTTCCGTTTCTATTACAATAATGTGGACTTGATAAAAAACAATCCTCAACTATACAGCGCACTTTTCCTTTTCATAAGAAACTACTGCTACAGCGGAATGTTCAGATACAATGAAGACGGCAAGTTCAACGTGCCATACGGCGGGATAAGTTATAATTCCAAATCATTGAAAGGGAAACTGAAATACTATCGTTCCATTGAATTACACCGGCATTTCGAAAAAGCAGAGATCGAGAATCTCGACTTTGAAGAGTTCCTGAGCATACACACGCCAGGCAAAAAGGATTTCATGTTTCTGGATCCTCCATACGACAGCGAGTTCAACACTTATTCGCAAAATGAGTTCACGCGAGCAGACCAGGAAAGACTTGCACACTTGCTAATATACAGATGCCAGTGCAAATGGATGATGATTATAAAACATACGGATTTCATATATAATCTATACAATAACAAGAAAAACATATCAATAAGAACTTTCGACAAGAAATACCAGGTTAGTTTCATGGATCGGAATGACAGGAATGCGAAACATTTGCTAATAACGAATTACTAAACATACGATTATCAATTACTATGGACTGGAAAAAACTTCAGAACGGCTCCGACATCAGGGGCGTGGCCACGGAAGGAGTGGAGGGAGAAGAGGTCAACCTAACACCGGAAGTGGTCAGGACATTGGCGCAATCTTTCGTGAAATGGCTGAAAGACAAGACAGGGACAGCACGCCCGAGCATAGCCGTGGGAACAGACTCGCGCATATCGGGACCGGCGTTGAAAGCGTCGTTGACGGAGGGCTTCACTGACAGCGGCGCTGATGTGCTCGACTGCGGGATGGCATCAACACCGGCTATGTTTATGACCACAGTTGACAAAGAACGTCCGGCGACCGCCGGGATAATGATAACGGCAAGTCACCTGCCATTCAACCGCAACGGACTGAAATTTTTCACAAAGGACGGTGGCCTCAACAAAAAGGACATCTCGGCGATACTGACAATCGCAGAGAATGGCACATACGAATCTTCAGAAGAAAAGGGAAGTGTCGGGGAATGGGATTTCATGGACGTGTATGCCTCGATATTGGTGGATTACATACGCAGCGGAGCAAACCTCCCGAACCATGACCGACCACTGGAAGGCATGAGGATCATTGTGGATGCCGGAAACGGCGCAGGAGGGTTCTTCGCCCACAAAGTGCTGAAGGCGTTGGGAGCCGACACGTCGGGAAGTCAATTTCTCGAACCAGACGGGATGTTCCCAAACCATGTGCCTAATCCGGAGGACAAAAACGCGATGCAGTCGGTCTGCTACGCGGTGAAACGAAACAACGCACAGCTCGGCATAATCTTCGACACCGACGTGGACCGCTCTGCCATTGTAGACCAGGACGGAGAGCCGATAAACCGCAACTCGCTAATTGCACTGATCTCGGCAATCATACTGAAGGAACATCCGGGAAGCACCATAGTCACGGACTCGGTCACGTCGGTCGGGCTCGCCAAGTTCATAGAAAAGCACGGCGGCATACATCACAGGTTCAAACGCGGATACAAAAACGTAATCAACGAGTCTGTACGCCTGAACACCGAAGGACAGGAAAGCTGGCTTGCTATCGAGACATCGGGACATGCCGCGCTGCGAGAGAATTATTTCCTTGACGACGGGGCATATCTCATAGCGAAACTGCTGGTGGAAGCCGCAAGACTTAATTCCGTGGGCAAGAGCCTGTCATCGCTCATTGCCGGACTGGAACAGCCTGCCGGGAGCAAGGAAATACGCTTCACCATCACATGTGACGACTTTGCCGCATACGGCAAGAGGGTGCTTGAGGAACTGCCGGCAGCGATAGGTGGCATGAGAGGATGGAAGATTGTAAGCCCAAACTACGAAGGCTTGCGCATAAGCTGCGACGGCGAGGATGAGAAAGGCTGGTTCCTGCTGCGCATGTCACTGCACGACCCAGTGATGCCGCTCAACATAGAGTCTGACATAGAAGGCGGCGTTGAAAACATAGAGCAACGGCTGATTGGAATCCTTAGCCGTTACGACAGGCTGAAACGCTGACGGCAACGGCATACAGCACGTTGTCAAAACGCATAAAACATAACATTCGGCATACCCTGTAAGATACAGACGTATGCCGAATGATTTTATTATAAGAACACTATTACCAGAGATCCAGGCGCTCGCTCTTAGGAATGAAGAGTTTGTTGCCCTCCTTCACATTGAATGCCTCATACCAGGCATCGACGTGCGGCAGCGCGCCGTTCACGCGCCAGCGGCCGAGTGAGTGCGGGTCGCTCTTCGTCCGCGAGCGGATTTCCTTCTCGGTTATGTTTGCAGCCCATACTCCTGCGTACGCCACGAAGAAACGCTGGTCGGCAGTCAGTCCGTCTGCCACAGGCAGCTGCTTTCCCCTTGTGGCATTCTTGTATGCCGCGAACGCAACCTGCAGTCCGCCGTGGTCGGCGAGGTTCTCACCAAGTGTCAGGCGGCCGTTTGCATTAAGGTCAGGCAGCACCTTTATGTTTGAGAAGAAATCGCTGAAGAGCGTGGCTCTTTTCTCAAATCCCTTGCTGTCGTTCTCGGTCCACCAGTCGGTCATGTTTCCGTCCTTGTCGTAGTGGCGTCCCTGGTCGTCGAAACCGTGCGTCATCTCGTGACCGATGACAACACCTATCGCACCATAGTTGAAGGCATCGTCAGCCTGTGGGTCGAAGAACGGGTACTGGAGTATTCCTGCCGGGAAGCAAATCTCGTTGGTTGACGGATTGTAGTAGGCATTCACCGTCTGCGGTGTCATCAGCCACTCTGATTTGTCAACCGGCTTGCCGGCCTTGCGCGCTATGTCGTCCTTGTCCCAGAACACGCCACATGCCTGGACGTTCTCATAGTATGACTTCGACGGGTCGATAACGAGCCCGCTCATGTCCTTCCACTTGTCTGGGTAGCCTATTTTCACATAGAACGAACTGAGTTTCGCGAGCGCTGCCAGTTTCGTGTCGGTCTCCATCCACGTCTGGGCGAGTATTCTCTCAGACAGTGCGAGCTGAAGGTTCTTCACGAGCTGCTCCATGCGGGCTTTCGATGATGCCGGGAAATAGCGCTCGCAGTAAATCTTTCCGAGAGCCTCCCCCATCTGCCGCTCCACCTGGCTGGTGGCGCGCTTCCATCGCGGGTGGTTCTCTTTCTGTCCGCGCATTGTCTTACCGAAGAAGTCGAAGTTGGCGGCAACGACATCATCGCTCAGGTAATTCGCCGCGCTCATCATCACGTCCCACTCTATGTATGCGCGGAGCGTCTCCACGTCGTGGCTGCCGATGAGCGCGTTTGCCCCCTCCAGGAATGACGGCTGTCCCACAACCATCTCCTGCAGGAACTCGCTCCTCACGCCCTCGGCATTGAGGAACTTCTCCAACGGTATGTTGGGATATTTCGTATGGAACTCCTTCAGCGTCATCTTGTTGTAGTTCGCCTCGACATCGCGCAGTTCGGTGCGGTTCTTGCTCACCTTTGCCAGCGCGGTCTCATATTCGAGGATAAGTTTCACCTTCTTGCCCGCCTCGCTTTTCTTGAAGCCGAACAACTGGAACATGCGCGCTATGTGCTTCTTGTAGGCCTCGCGTATTTCCTTGGTAGCCTTGTCGTTGTCAAGATAATATTCCTTCTGCCCGAGAGTCAGTCCGCCCTGATAGATGTTGAGAATGTTCATCGAGGCATTCTTCTCGTCCGCCCCGAAGCCAATTCCCATAGGTACGCCATATCCGAACGCAGCATACTTGTTCTGGAAAGCGCGCAGGTCGTCTATCGTCTTTGCGGCGGCGATCTCCTTCATCATGGCCATCACCGGCCTCACTCCCTCGCGGTTGCGGCGCACCGAGTCCATTGCAAGTTTGTAGAAATCACTCAGTTTCTGCTCAACCGTACCCTTTTCATACGAGTTTTTCAGCATTTCTGTCAGGATTGAGTTGATGCGCTGATTGTTGTCCTCTCCCAGTTTGTCGAACGAGCCGTAGCGAGAGAAGGCTGCGGGCAGCGGTGTGTTCTTCATCCATCCGCCGCAAGCGAACTCGTAGAAGTCCTCACCCGGTTTGACATTTTTGTCCAGGTTTTCGGGATAGATGCCCGTCTTCTGTGCTTGTGCGCTGCCCCCCGTGGTTGCCGCAGCAAAAAGCAATGTAGTCATTAATGTTTTGATTTTCATAAATAATAAGTTAATTAGTTATATATTTCATTCTGCATTTCTTCAAGTTCCATCGACAGCTGTGCCCACCTGTCCGTCTCCCGGTCGAGCATACGCTTGGTGGATGTGTATTCCGTTACAACCTCCATGTCGCTCGCCCCCTCGGGTGTGCAAAGCACCTTGTCGAGTTCGCCAATGCGTTCCTCCATCCTCTCTATCCTGTCCTCGGTCTCCCAGACACTTTTTTTAAGCCTCGACACGCGCTTCATCATTTCCTTCCGGTCCCGGAATGACACCTTCGCGGTGCTGTCACCGCCCTTGCCATCCTTTACGGGACGGGCTTTCTTCTCTGCCTCTTTTGCCATGAGAGCCGCCTGCGCGGCCTGTGCCGATGACCTTATCCAGTCATAGATGCCGCCAAGATGCTCCCTAACATTTCCCCCGCCGAACTCATAGACCTTGCTGACAAGGCCGTCGAGGAACTCGCGGTCGTGGCTCACGATGATTGCCGTGCCGTCAAATGCCTTTATGGCCTCCTTCAGCACGTCCTTCGACGGCATGTCGAGGTGGTTCGTCGGCTCGTCGAGTATCAGCAGGTTGACAGGCTCGAGCAGCAGTTTTATCATCGCCAGGCGGCTGCGCTCTCCACCGCTGAGCACCTTCACGCGCTTGTCGGCCTCTTCCCCGCCGAACATGAACGCCCCGAGGATGTCGTTTATCCGCAGCCTGACATCGCCGCGCGCCACGCGGTCTATCGTCTCAAACACCGTGAGCGAGTCGTCAAGGAGCTGCGCCTGGTTCTGCGCGAAATATCCTATCTGCACGTTGTGGCCCACCTTCAGCGTCCCGTCGTATGGTATTTCGCCCATGATGCATTTCACGAGCGTGGACTTGCCTTCCCCGTTCTTTCCCACGAACGCCACCTTCTCGCCGCGCTTTATCGTGAGGCCAACGTCCCCGAACACCCTGTGGTCACCGTACGACTTGCCCACACCGTCGCATATCACGGGATAGTCGCCGCTGCGCAGGCATGGCGGGAACTTCAGGTGCATCGCCGAGTTATCCACCTCGTCAATCTCTATGGGCACGGTTTTCTCCAGTTGCCGTATCTTCTGCTGCACCTGCGTGGCCTTCGACGGCTTGTAGCGGAAACGCTCGATAAAGGTTCTTGCGTCAGCAATCTCCTTCTGCTGGTTCTCGTATGCCCGCAGCTGCTGTTCGCGGCGCTCCTTCCGCAGCCGCACATACTCGTCATACCCCACCTTGTAGTCAATCACGCTGCCGCAGCTTATCTCCAGCGTGCGGTTTGTCACGTTGTTTATGAACGCCCTGTCGTGGCTCACGAGGACAACCGCCTTCGCGCTCTGTGCAAGGAACTGCTCGAGCCATTGTATCGACTCGATGTCGAGATGGTTGGTCGGCTCGTCGAGCAGCAGCACGTCGGGCTTCTGCAGCAGTATCTTTGCCAGCTCTATCCTCATGCGCCAGCCTCCGCTGAACTCGCTCGTAGGGCGGTCGAGGTCGTCACGGCTGAAACCGAGTCCGCCGAGCGTTCGCTCTATCTCCGCCTCATAGTTGTCGGCGCCCATCATCATATACCGGTCATGCCCCTCGGTGTATCTCTGCAAGAGTTCCATATAACCACGGCTTTCATAGTCGCTGCGCTCCGCCAGCTGAAGGCTCATTTCATCGAGCCTTGCCTTCATCTCCGTGTTGCCGGCGAACGCCTTGCGCGCCTCCTCGCGCACCGTGGTGTCGTCCTGCAGCACCATAACCTGAGGCAGGTATCCGATGGTGGTCTCGGCCGGGATGCTTACAGTCCCGCCAGTGGGCTTCTGCTGGCGGAAGAGTATCTTCAGCATCGTGCTCTTACCCGCGCCGTTCTTGCCGACGAGCGCTATGCGGTCGCGGTCATTGACAACAAAACTGACATCGGAGAACAGCGGCCTGACACCAAATTCCACCTTCAATCCTTCAACAGAAATCATAATGTCTGCAAAATTACTCCATTTTAATGGTAATACAAAATAAAATTATTAATTTTGCCAAAAATAGCAAGGAAAGATGAACATATTCGCCCAAATAATTGCAAAGGAATTGCAACTGCCACAGGAACAGGTCGGAAACACGCTGCAACTGCTCGACGACGGCTGCACCATACCGTTCATTTCGCGATACAGGAAAGAACGCACCGGAGGTCTCGACGAGGTGCAGATAGCAAGCATATCAGACCTCAACGGATGCCTGAAGGAAATTGGCAGGCGCAAGGAGACAATCGTGAAGACCATAACCGGGCTGGGGCTGATGACCGACGGACTGCGCCAGCGCATAGACGGGACGTGGGACGCCACCGAACTGGAAGACATATACCTGCCTTTCAAGCCGAAACGGAGGACACGGGCGCAGGTGGCACGCAAGCGGGGACTCGAGCCGCTGGCCGAGATATTGATGACGCAGCGCGAGCGGGACCCGGCGGACGTGGCTGAAAGGTTTGTCGGAGGCGACGTGAAGGACGCGGAAGATGCACTGCAAGGCGCAAAGGACATAATTGCAGAAAAGGTGAGCGAGGACGAGAGCGCGAGGCAAACAGTAAGGCAGCAGTTCCGGCGCGACGCCATGATACGGTCGAAGGTCGTAGCAAAGAAGAAAGACACCGAGGGGGCAGCGAAATTCTCCGACTACTTCGACTTCAGCGAGCCACTGCGCCAATGCTCGTCACACAGGCTGCTGGCAATGCGCCGAGGCGAGGCGGAAGGAATGCTGCGGGTGAGCATAACCACCGGCGACGAGGAGTGCATCAGCAGGCTGAAACGCCGTTACGCACGCGGACAAGGAGAGTGTGGCAGGCTCGTCGAGGAGGCGGTAGAGGATGGATACAAACGGCTTCTACGCCCATCGATAGAGACGGAGTTCGCCGCAGCAAGCAAGGAAAAGGCCGACAACGAGGCAATCAGTGTGTTCGCCGGAAACCTGCGGCAACTGCTGCTATCCGCACCACTCGGGCAGAAGCGCGTGATGGGCATCGACCCGGGGTTCAGGACGGGCTGCAAGGTGGTGTGCCTGGACGAGCTGGGCAACCTGCTGCACCACGAGGCGATATTCCCACACCCGCCGGTGAACCACACCATGCAGGCATCCATGCATCTCAGGAAGATGCTCGAGGACTACGGCATCGAGGCCATAGCAATAGGGAACGGCACGGCAAGCCGCGAGACAAGACGCTTCGTGGAGGACAGCGTGGGGAATGCGTCCACGGAAACAGGAGGAAACGAGGATGCGCCACACAGGCGGCAAGCAAACGGCGCCACACCGCACAAGGTGGGAATATATATCGTAAGCGAGGACGGGGCAAGCATTTACTCCGCATCGAAACTTGCACGCGAGGAGTTCCCGGACGAGGACGTGACGGTGAGGGGCGCCGTGTCTATTGCACGGAGACTGATGGACCCGCTCGCGGAACTTGTCAAGATTGACCCCAAAAGCATAGGCGTGGGACAATACCAGCACGACGTGGACCAGACGAAGCTGAAGCACTCCCTCGACCAGACGGTGGAGATATGCGTCAACTCGGTGGGGATAGACCTTAACACTGCATCGCAGCAACTGCTGACATACGTCAGCGGCGTGGGCCCGACACTGGCAAGGAATATTGTCGACTACCGGCGCGGACATGGCGCGTTCACACGCAGGGAGCAACTGAAGCACGTGCCGCGCCTTGGTCCTGCGGCATTCGAGCAGTGCGCGGGCTTCCTGAGGATACGCAACGCGGAGAACCCTCTCGACAACTCTGCCGTGCACCCGGAGAGTTATGCCGTGGTGGAACGGATGGCACACGACTGCGGATGCACAGTGGCCGAACTCATTGCAGACAAGGGGAAGCGCGACAGCATTGACATAACACGCTATGTCGGGGGCGACACGGGACTGCCCACGCTGAATGACATAATGAAAGAGCTGGAGAAGCCGGGACTTGACCCGCGCAGCAAGATAGAGGAGTTCGACTTCGACCCGAACGTAAGGGAGATTGATGACCTCAAGGAGGGCATGGTGCTGCCGGGCATCGTGACGAACATAACCAACTTCGGGGCATTCGTAGACATCGGGGTGCATCACGACGGACTGGTTCACATATCGAAACTTGCCAACCGCTATGTCAAAGACCCCAACGACATAGTCCGCCTGCACCAGCACGTCATGGTTAAAGTGACAGGCGTTGACCTCCGCCGCAACCGCATTTCGCTTTCCATGAGGGACGTTTAGGAATGCCGCTTACACCACCGCCTGGCAGCCACCGGTGCCGAAAAGCCATGCCGTTGACGGCATGATGGAATGTAAACTCGGCGAATTTGGTCTGTAAATTCGGCGAATTTGGTCTGTAAACTCGGCGAATTTGGTCTGTAAACTCGGCGAATTTGCCAGGCAACAGATATGCAACCGGAAAATTACTGATAACAAAATATGCCGCCAGACACATCATTTGTCCGGCGGCATACCTGTTATCGTGTGACTTGCACTTATTTCACCTTGTCCACGATGGCCTTGAAAGCCTCGGGGTTGTTGAGTGCGAGGTCGGCAAGCACCTTGCGGTTGATCTCGATGCCAGCCTTGTGCAGGGCACCCATCAGCTGCGAGTAGCTCATTCCCTCGATGCGCGCGGCAGCATTGATACGCTGTATCCATAGCGCGCGGAAAGTGCGTTTCTTGTTCTTGCGGTCGCGGTATGCGTAAGTGAGACCTTTCTCCCAGGTGTTCTTTGCAACTGTCCATACGTTCTTGCGTGCGCCGAAATAGCCGCGCGTAAGTTTCAGGATTCTCTTTCTCTTTGCTCTTGAAGCAACATGATTTACTGATCTTGGCATAGTCTTCTTTCCTTTCCTAATTAATGATTAACGGAGGCAGAGCAACTCACGCACCTGCTTCATGTTGCTTCTGTCAACTATTGAAGTGCGGGCAAGGTTTCTCTTCTGTTTCTTTGTTTTCTTTGTCAAGATGTGGCTGTGATAAGCGTGCTTGCGCTTTATCTTGCCGGTGCCGGTGAAACGGAAACGCTTCTTTGCGCCGGCATTTGTCTTTCTTTTTGGCATTTTTTTATGTTTTGATAGTTATTATTAATGGGGCGGCAACGTATATACCCGACGTTGCGCGCACCCGTGAACTTTATTCCTCGATGTTGCTTTCCTTCAACTTCCTCAGGATGTCGCCGCCGCCTTTCACGTTTGCGAACAACCCGCCTTTCTCCTCAGCCTGCTCCTCTTCCTGCTGCGCCTTGCTGACCTTCGCGTCAGCCTCGATGCGCTCACGGTCACGCTTCTGCTGGCTCTTCTTTGCCACGCCGGCCTTCTTCGGAGTGATGTAGAGGAACATCTTCTTCCCCTGAAGGCTCGGCATCTGCTCCACCTTGCCGTACTCCTCCAGGTCGTTTGCGAAACGCAGCAAGAGCACCTCGCCCTGCTCCTTGAACAGTATGGAGCGTCCACGGAAGAAAACGTACGCACGTACCTTGTTGCCGTCCTTCAGGAACTCCGTGGCATGTTTCAGCTTGAAGTTGTAGTCGTGCTCGTCGGTCTGCGGCCCGAAGCGAATCTCCTTCACGTCCTGCTTCACCTGCTTCTGTTTCATTTCCTTGGCACGCTTCTTCTGCTGGTAGAGGAATTTCGAATAGTTGATGAGCCGGCATACGGGAGGATTTGCATTAGGGGATATTTCCACGAGGTCAACATCCTGCTGGCGCGCTATGTCCAATGCATGCCGAGTAGGCATCACGGTTGAGCCGTCATCCCCCACAATTCTTACCTCGCGAGCGTGTATCTGCTCGTTTATACGGTATTGGTTACCTTTCTTGTCGTTCTTCATCAAATATTATTAAGTGTCCATTTTCGAAAATCGCCTGCAAAGGTAGTAATTAGTATGCAAACAGCAAAATAATTACCAATTTATTTTCTTATTACGATTTTTTTTTGCATCTTTGCAGTCGCAAAGGCAATACATTGCTGTTTTCCGAGTTGAAATACAAGAAGCGAACAGAATTTCACGCAATCGGAAATACTATGAAAACAACTATTCTGCAAATGGATATGGCGTGGGGAGACCGCACCGGCAATGTCAGGAAAGCAGATGCGATGATTGACGTGACACCGGGCGCGGACCTTTACATCTTTCCGGAGATGTTCACGACCGGCTTTTCCATGGATACGGAAAACATGGCCGAGGACGAAGACGGCGAGACCCTCGAATGGATGTGCCGCAAGGCAACCGAGAAGGATGCCGCCATAGCAGGAAGCGTGGCCGTGAGATGCGGAACGAGGTTTTTCAACCGGATGTATTTCGTCAGGCCGGGCGGTGACGTCACGGCGTATGACAAGCGTCACCTTTTCTCCTTCGCAGGCGAGGACAGGCACTTCACAAGAGGCGAGAAGCGGGTGGTGACGGAATGGCGGGGAGTGAGGATTTTGCTCCAGGTGTGCTATGACCTGCGCTTTCCGGTGTTCAGCAGGAACCACGGCGACTACGACATGGCGATATATGTGGCATCGTGGCCGGAAAGCCGCATAGGCGCATGGGACACACTTCTGCACGCACGCGCGATAGAGAACCAGTGCTATGTGGCGGGAGTGAACAGGACGGGGCGCGACCCGGACTGCGGATACTGCGGGAACTCGCTCGTGGCAGACCCTTACGGCAACAACATAGCCGTATGCCGAGACAATGAGGAATGTGCCGCAACGGCAGAAATAGACATGGAAACGCTGCGCGCATTCCGAAAGAAATTCCCCGTACTGAAAGATGCTGATATAATACACGTTTAACTAACTAAATACCTATATTAAGAAATGACAGAAAAAAAACTTTTGCTGGGCGACGAGGCGATTGCATTAGGTGCGATACATGCCGGACTGTCCGGAGTGTATGCCTATCCTGGGACGCCCTCGACCGAAATCACCGAGTTTATACAAGGTGACAAGATTGCCAAGGAGCGCGGCGTGCATAGCCGCTGGAGTACTAACGAGAAAACAGCCATGGAGGCCGCGCTCGGAATGTCGTTCATGGGCAAGCGCGCAATGGTATGCATGAAACACGTGGGACTTAACGTATGCGCAGACCCCTTCGTCAACTCAGGCATAACAGGTGTCAACGGCGGCATCGTGGTGGTTGTGGCCGACGACCCGTCAATGCACTCATCGCAGGACGAGCAGGACTCACGCTTCTACGGCAAGTTCGCAATGATCCCGACGTTCGAACCGAGCTCGCAGCAGGAGGCATACGACATGATGGCCGTGGCTTTCGAATACTCGGAACAGCAGCGCCTGCCGGTGCTGATGCGTGTCACAACGCGAATGGCACACTCGCGCGCCGTGGTGAATGTGGCAACCGAAGCACGCAAGGAGAACGAGATGAACTACAACTCAACAGCGGCAAACTGGGTGCTGCTGCCGGCAAACGCACGCAAGCGCAACGACATCGTGACGGCACAGCAGGCCGAGCTTGAGGCTGACGCCGCCGCCTCTCCCTACAACAAATACTACGAGGGCAAGGGCGATGCTGCCAAATCAATGGGCATAATAGCAAGCGGCATAGGCTTCAACTATGTCAACGAGTGCTTCACGGACGGATGCCCATATCCCATACTGAAGATTTCACAATATCCGCTGCCCAAGAAGCTCGTCAGGCGCATGTGCGACGATTGCGACTCGGTGCTCGTGGTCGAGGAAGGGCAGCCTTTCATAGAGGAAATGCTGCGCGGCGTGATGGACGGTAACACGGTGGTGAAAGGCCGCCTGACCGGCGAGCTGCCACGCACCGGCGAGCTGAACCCTGACGTGGTGAAGAAAGCCCTCGGTATGGAGGTCGGCGGAAACTACGCGACGTGCGAGGACGTGGCGCCACGCCCACCAGCACTCTGCAAGGGCTGCGGACACAGGGACATGTACAACGCACTGAACGAGGTGCTGCGCGAGTACAAGGACGCACGCGTGTTCGGCGACATCGGCTGCTACACGCTCGGCTTCATGCCACCGTTCCGCGCAATACACGCCTGCGTTGACATGGGAGCCAGCATCACAATGGCAAAAGGCGCGGCAGACGCAGGACAGTGGCCGGCGGTGGCTGTCATCGGCGACTCAACGTTCACACATTCTGGAATGACCGGACTGTTAGACGCAATCAATGAGAACGCCAACATCACGGTTATCATCAGCGACAACCTCACAACCGGAATGACGGGAGGACAGGACTCGGCCGGAACAAACAAGTACGAGGCCATCTGCCGGGGACTGGGCCTGAGCGACGAGCATCTTCACGTTGTAGTGCCACTGCCGAAGAACATGGCGGAGATAACACGCATCATGCGCGAGGAGATAAACTACAAGGGCACTTCTGTGATAATCCCGAGGCGCGAGTGCGTACAGACAATGAAACGTCACCTGAAGCAGAAGAAGGCTGCGGAAAAGAAATAACCTGGTAAATCCGTAAAAACGTAAATCTAAAATGAAAACAGACATAATACTATGTGGCGTGGGAGGACAAGGCATCCTGTCCATCGCAACGATAATAGGCGAAGCAGCCATGAACGAGAACCTTTACATCAAACAGGCCGAGGTGCACGGCATGAGCCAGAGGGGAGGAGACGTTCAGTCGAACCTGCGAATATCGTCAGAGCCAATAGACAGCGACCTTATCGGAAAGGGAAGTGCAAACGTGATAATATCAATGGAGCCAATGGAGGCTCTGCGCTACCTGCCATATCTGAGCAAGGACGGATGGATAATAACGTCAAGCACACCGTTCGTTAACATAACGAACTACCCTGACTTAAACGTAATCAATGCCAACCTGGCAAAAATTGACAACGTAATATCCATCGACATCGAAAGTTTGGCAAAGGAGAACAACATCCCGCGCTCGGCAAACATGATACTGCTCGGCGCGGCGCAGAAGGCTCTCGACATAGAATACTCAAAACTGGAAGACGCCATACGCCGGGTGTTCGGGCGCAAGGGTGATGCCGTGGTGGAGGCAAACATCAAGGCTCTCGCACTGGGCAAGGCCAAGCAGAAATAACATACGGTTGGGAATTGGAAACCGGGAAGTCCGCAGTAAAAGGCTTGAGGCGTTTCCCCTTTCCAGTTCCCAATGTTCATTTAGCAATTATCAATCAAAAAATCGAATGAAAACTCCAATAAAGAAAGAAATTGTTGACAAGCTGGTTGAAAACTTAGGAATACGCGACTTCGCCAAAGCCACAATCCGCGAGGTGAAGCAGGTGGCGGCAATGGCAGAGAAAGAGTCGGGCGTGGAATTCATCAAGATGGAGATGGGAATACCGGGACTGCCTGCCGCAAAGGTGGGAGTGGACGCACAGATAAAGGCACTGCAGGAAGGTATTGCACACAGTTATCCCGACATACAGGGCTATCCGGAACTGAAACGGCAGGCATCGCGCTTCGTCAAGGCCTTCATAGACATTAACATAAAGCCGGAAGGATGCGTGCCGGTGTGCGGAAGCATGCAGGGCACGTTCGCGTCGTTCCTGACATGCTCGCAGGCTGACCACAGGAAAGACACCGTGCTGTTCATCGACCCCGGATTTCCGGTGCAGAAGATGCAGCTGCAGGTGCAGGGCGTGAGATATGAGACGTTTGATGTGTATGACTACCGTGGCGAAAAACTGCGCGGCAAACTGGAGGGTTACCTGTCCAAGGGGAACATCTGCGCCATCGTTTACAGCAACCCTAACAACCCATCTTGGATTTGCTTCAACGACGACGAACTGCGCATCATCGGCGAACTTGCGACGCGACATGATGCCATCGTGATGGAAGACCTGGCATATTTCGCAATGGACTTCCGCCAGGATCTCAGCCGTCCGTTCCAACCACCGTTCCAGCCCAGCGTGGCAAAATATACCGATAACTACATACTGCTCATCAGTGGCTCGAAGGCTTTCAGTTACGCAGGCGAGCGCATCGGCGTGACCTGCATCAGCGACAAACTGTTCCGCCGGCACTACGATGACCTGTCGGCACGCTACGAGGGACTGCCCTTCGGCCTCGTTTTCTCAACACGTATGCTCTACGCGCTATCGTCCGGAACGAGCCACAGCGCACAGCATGCCATGGCTGCCATGCTCGGCGCGGCATGTGACGGCACATACAAATTCCGCGACGAGATAAAGGTGTATGGGGAGCGTGCGCACAAGCTGAAGGAAATATTCTGCCGCCATAACTTCCGCATCGTATATGACCGCGACCTCGACAAGCCAATAGCTGACGGCTTCTACTTCACAATAGGTTATCCGGGCATGACGAGCGGTGAACTGGCACGCGAGCTGATGTACTACGGCGTGAGTGCAATCTGCCTCATAACAACAGGCTCTCAACAGGAGGGGCTGCGTGTATGCACATCGTTCATTGAGGATCACCAGTATGCGCAACTTGAAGAACGCATGAAACTGTTCGCAGAGAACAATCCCGCGTGACGCGTCCAACGTAAATTCACAAGTAATCAGCGTTGAAATAAAGAACAATTTACGTTATTGCACATATAATTTACGTCCAATTTACGTTAAAAAGAAGAATTAACGCGAATTGGACGTAAATTTTATATTGATGCAGTGTTATTTCGTAAGCATCCAATATTAGCCGTCTTTCATAATAACAAACAAGGGGGTGTGTCAAAATTGGCACACCCTCTTTTAACATATCACAAAGCCCGAACTT
>OLQM01000223.1_pt1 | contig 62597 bp, 48 predicted proteins | sample 1673161 | NCBI WGS metagenome assembly OLQM01 (sample SAMEA3136761, study PRJEB25190) | human gut metagenome | reverse complement strand
AGGAGGAACGGGTGTTCTTGTTATCAACCGTCAGAAGAAACATGAGTACGGGCTGGCAGGCTATGTAGGCAGTGAATACGAACAGAAAAGAAAGAATCTTTTTTCGGAATTTGCAGGGTTAACCTATTCGTGGGGAAACATTGCTCTTTATGCTAATATGGCGTTAGGGCAGTCGAAAAGTCTAAGTAAGATGTCAGAAAGCGACTATGGACGAAATATAACAGTCAACAGTATATCGGAAAGTACGGATAAAAGCCTTTATTATATGCCTAAGTTAGGCTGCGACTTTTATATCTCTCCCAAGCATTATTTAGGCGTAGAATGGTCGGGTAATTACTCAAAAGATTATGCCAATGACTGTTGGATTTATTCTACCATTAACAACAATCGTCCTAATCAAACAAATATTCTAAGTTATGCTCCATATACTTTAAGACCTAATGCCAATAATGTTACATTCAATTATGAATGGAAAACAGATACCCTGGGCAGTAAACTGAACCTTATCGCCGATTATGTAGGAGAAAGTGAACATGATTTATACGAGTATGAGAATAAATACACCAAAGGTATAGGTGGGGATAGTATCATAACTAAATCGCAGCCCTCATTCGAACGCATAAACATATATAGTGTTCAAGTAGATTTTACAAAGATCTTCAGCCGCCATCAGTTTACGCTTGGGGCAAAGTATGTCAATGCTGGCATTGATTATGACAACAAACTATATCTCGGAAATACAACTTTAGGAGGCACATTGTCGGAAGATGCTGATGAACGAGATGATTTCAGTTATGATGAACGACGATATGCGATATATGGAATGTATAGGTACTACGCACGACCTTGGGACTTTCAAGTGGGACTACGTGACGAATATACAGAATGTAATACTCAACAAATTGTTAAGAATCAATTACATAACAGCAAGAGAGACAACAAATTCTTTCCGTCTTTCTTTGTGAGAAAAGACATGGGGCAAGGAAATTCCCTGTCACTTAGTTATACGCAATCGATAAACCGTCCGTCGTATCAAATGGTTAATCCATTTGTTTTTCATCTGTCCGAAACTTCCTATAAGGAAGGTAATCCTAATCTGAAAGGTGAATTGCTGTACAATGCAGCATTACAATTCGTTTTTAAGTCAAGATATGTTTTCTCGTTATCTGCACTTTTTATTGATAAAAAAATCAATGAGGTATACGAGCAGATTGACGAACAACAAACACGCTACACATTAAGGAATGATGGCAATTTTAAAAAATTTGCTTTGTACATGGAAATCCCTTTCAAGTGTGGTATATGGAATAACAGAAGTAATGTTGAGATAAGTGGGAATTTCTATCGAAACAGTGCCAAGCGTGTTAATGACCTTGGACTTGTCATATCAAGTTTTAATCGTTTCAGGTTGTCAAATAAACTTACAGCAATGACTAATTTACGCTATATCAGGCATTATAAACAACTTTATCTTATTCAGAAATCTGATTACTTTGGAGTAGATATAGAGGGGGATTATAGTTGTTTGAAAGACAAACTGAATATCAATTTTGGCGTAAAAGACTTGCTAAATAGCAGAGGAAAGAATCAACAAATATTCAAGAACGGTGAGTTTGAGCACCATACAGACTTTCATTTCATTTCTCGAAAGTTCTTCGTCAGTGCAACATTTAGTTTCTCAGCCGGATCAAAACGTGCAAGCCTGCATGGCAAAATACACTCTAATGAAGAAGAAAAAGAAAGAATGTAATGAGTAGTTTCCCTTTTATTAAGCAGCATGATGCGATGGAGTGCGGAGTCGCATGCCTTGCGATGATGTGCAAATTTTTTAGAATGGAATATTCAAAAACTTTCGATAATCTACTCTTGGAAATACTCTTATTGTACATGGCGATACAAAGAAAGAAAATTTCACTCAGATGGAGCGTTACGGTACCCATTGCGAGCAGACCTACAGAACGAATTTCAACCGCAGCCGGGCCAAGTACATTAACTGGGTTAAGTTCAACCTTTCCCTTTCCTGGCGTTATCTGAATATGGACGGACTGCTGGCTGGCGCATACTTTATCCCTTATCCCGAAACCATCAGTGCAAAGGTGCAGATGACAAATGCCCATCAAGGCACAATAGACGTTCCCTATAAATACGTGAATGCGATAGCAAGAGGAATGACAGCGAGCATCGAGGTTGAGGGTTATGATGCAGAAACATACGGGGCCGCCAAAGGTGAAATAACCGCCACATCGCACACACCCCGGCAAACGGCAACGGGCAGCGTGTTCGCGGCGCAGGTGAGGATAACGGATTGCAAGTATAAAATTGTCAGCGGAATGACGGACACAGCATCCATACTTGTAAGCAATGGAAGCGTACTACAGAGGATCATTCAGAGAATAAGCCCCAACCGGGAAACGCCCAGGTAAATGAACTTCCGCCCAAACCCGCATATCGTGACCTCTTGCGAAAAAACAAGTGATATTACAAGCGTGAGGACGTGGAACTATTGCTCCGACCCAAAAACAAGAAATCTAAAACGGTAAAAACTAAAATCAATAAATAAACACGAAGACTATGGAACAGGTAAGAGATTTGAACATGTAGGCTGACTACATGCAGATGGTGCTCTACGCAATTAGTAGTGTAAACTGACTAATAAAGGAAGTGGAACAGACGCACAAGCCGCTCTTCGGGGGTGAGCATTTCCTGACGGATAAGGAAGTATGCGAGCGGCTGTATATCAGTCCCCGTACCTTGCAGGACTATCGGGACAGGAAGATTATTCCCTACACGCAGTTCGCGGGGAAGATACTCTATAAGGTGTCGGACTTGGAGAAGATGCTGGAAGAGAATTATTATTTTAAGCCCATTTGAGTTTAGTATCATAATTCGATTTTAAAATACCTATTAATAGGTATTGCATGTATAGGATTATTCCTATACCTTTGCATCCAAAATCGAATTAATGATAAAAATATCACACTGCCGCATAAAGGCAATTATAAAAGGAGCGTACTGTCTAACAAAGACGGTACGTTTTTTTTTACGAACAAAATCAAATAACGTCCGTTAATAAAATAGCAATGAAAATATTAAAAGAAGATATACGAAGTAGAATTGTCATAGCTGCCCGAAGAGAATTTATTAATAATGGCTTTAGAAAAACGTCGATGCGAACAATTTCTGCAAAATCAGGAGTTGTCTTAGGCAATATATATAATTATTTTAAAACAAAAGATGATATTTTTTATGCAGTTCTTAGACCTTTACTTGCTGTCTTGGATGAAAGAATGTCCTCCTATCACATAGAACATAACAAAATAGACCAACTTGATTTCTCTATGCAAGGTCAAAAGGATTTACTAAGAGAAACGCTTAAAATAATTTTCTTGTATAAAGAAGAATTAAAGTTATTGCTCTTTGAATCAAAAGGTACTTCTTTGGAGGCTTTCCGTGAAAATTTTATCGAAAAACAAATTGCAATAAGTAAAGAATATATTGACCAAATGCAAAAAGTCTATCCACAAATACAAACAAATGTTTCATCCCTATTCTTTCGGCTCTCCTCTTCCACATGGGTAACAATCATCGGAGAGATTGTATCAAGTGCAGAAATCCGCAAAGAAGAGGCAAAACAGGCTTTGTCTGAATATATACGTTATAATACGGCGGGATGGCGAGAACTCATTAACCAATAAGATTATGAACAGATTATTCATCGTAGCGATACTGTGTTTGTTTCCAACAGTTTTGTCTGCCCAAAATATATTACGTGGGAAAATCATGGATAAAGAAACAGGACTTCCCATACCAGGGGCATATGTATCAATCAAAAATACAAAACAGAAAACGGTTTCTGGTAAAACAGGCAATTACCAAATCGTTATTCCCACAAAAGGAACATATATTGTCGAGATTTCATTTGTTGGATATAAACGAGTAAGGCAAGCCGTTGTGTCAAACGGCAATACCACGAAAGACTTTTTTTTGGAAAAATCGGCGAACGCCCTTAATGAGGTCGTGGTCAATGCTTCCTGCCAGAAAGCAGAAATAAACCGTATTCGGCAAAGTCCTATGGCAGTAACGGTTGTGGACGGAGCCAAGCTGCGAGGGCGGTCAAGCGGTATAGAGGAGATTCTCACACGAACGTCTGGCATCAAAGTGAGAAAGACAGGCGGATTAGGAAGTGCCTCTCGCATATCTGTACATGGGCTGGAGGGTAAGCGAGTCGCTGTCTACATCAATGGATTTCCTTTAAATAGCCCTGACGGTTCCTTTGATATTAACGATATTCCGATTGATGTAATTAAGTACATAGAGGTGTACAAAGGAATCGTTCCTGCAGAATATGGCGGTGATGGACTTGGTGGTGCTATCAACATAGTGACACGAGAGGATGAATGTGACCTAGTAGGTTTTACGCAGGAATTGGCCTCATTCGGGACATTCAAGACACTTGCAAGTGCCCAGAAACTTTTTGCAAAATCTGGAATATTATTCAATATTGCTTTCTTCAGGAACAAATCCAAGAACAATTATATGATGTCATGGCCAGTGTTTGAGACTAATCTACCTGCTTCTGAATACAGAAAGGTGAGACGAAACAACGACTATTATGACGCAGAATTCTATCATGTGGGCATAGGTTTTAGAAAGCAATACTTCGACAAACTGGATTTGGAATGTGCTTTTTACAGGAATAAGAAAGGCATACAGTCTCTCAACTTTGACTCTCGATATGCCTATACAAAAAGTCTTAATATTATGCCTACTTTGAATATGGAGAAGAAAAATTTCATTTTCAAAGATTTGGAGCTGAAAAACACACTTGTTGTTCCCATCATATGTTCTAACATGACGGATACGGCAACTACAAGAACGCAATGGAATGGGACGGTCACGCAAGCTAATGGGGAGACAGAGGATAATCTTTTCAACGAGTCCCATGACCGGCAATTTGAGTTGCGAAATAAATTTAACTTGAAATATACACTTGGACGACATACTTTCAATCTGAATGATCAATTCGTATTCTCGGACTATAGACCTAAGGACGATCGTATGAATGAATACCTTGGCTTCGACCCCAGTTCATTTCCCAGCAAAATGACTTCAAACAACATCGGACTAAGTTATTTGTTTGCTTCTTCTAATAATCGCTTTCAGAATTCCTTGACAATAAGTATCTATTATCTGAAGTCAAAAATCTATAGAACAAGCGATGCTTTGTCAAAAGACAAGACAGAAAGCGTATTCGCCCCCAAGCAGACCAACGTGAACAAAACGTATTATGGCTTTAGCGAAGGGCTTAGCTATGAATTGTGGAAAGGTGTGAGGGGAAAAATCTCGTTTTCACACAATGTAAGAATTCCTGATACGGGAGAATTGTTCGGAAACGGAATGAGTATCAAACCTTCTGTAAATCTTCAGCCAGAAGTTGGAGATAATTTGAACATTGGGGTCATCATGGACAAGAGAAATCTATTGGGGCTTACTCGTGTGCAATGGGAAACAAATTTTTATTATATGTATATGAAGAATATGATAAGACTTTTCCCCGCTGACATCCGTTCCATATACATAAACTTAGGAAAGACAAGTACGCTTGGTTTCGATACTGACTTAAAGGTAGATATAACCCCAAACGTCTATGCATACTTTAATCTTACATTGCAGGACATTCGAGACCGTCAAAAATGGTTAAACGATGAGAAAGGTTCGGATAATCCTACGTATGACAAGCATGTTCCCAACATACCTTCATTCTATTACAACTATGGCATGGAATATCACGTTGAAGGTTTGTTGGGAAAGAAAGAGTTGTCCAGAGTTTATGTGGATGTCTCTCATGTCGGAGAATTCGATTGGGGCTGGCAAATGAGCACACTGCCCGACCAACGAAAGAAATGGATCATTCCTTCCAACGATGTGTTTACCATAGGGCTTCAACAGTCATTTTGGCATAACAATGTTTCTCTGAGTTTCGAGGTCGAAAATATTTTTGACAAAGAGAACTACATGGAATTCAAAATGCCACTGCAAGGCAGAACCTTTAAGGCTAAATTGCGTTTTAATCTGTTCCGAGACAAAGTCTCAGGAGGAGCTATGAGTATGTAAATTCTTATTATTCATTTCAAAAATTTATAGTCAAAATGAAACATTATTTCTTAGTCGCAGCCACGGCGCTGCTTGTGTTATCAGGTCTTTCCTCATGTAGTAAAGACACTCCAGATGTTCCTCCAACACCACCAGTAAAGTCCGAGGCAGGATTTGTGCATAGCGTGAATATTGGAGAGAATACTTATGTCAGTCTGTTTAAGGACTTGACAGTCGGTTCGCTCAATACGGACAATGCTTTGGTGTTTGCCAAGGGTGCATTTTCATTTGTGCATGGTGGCAAGGTATATGTGACTGACACGGAACACCTCTACAAATATGCACCAAAAGATGGCAAGCTCGTCCAAGAGGGCACGACTATGGTATTTCCAAGTGGTGCTAAGGCAACGTACATCACGTTCGCATCCAATAAGAAGGCATATGTTTCTTGCCTTGGTATAGGAAAGGTGTGGATTATTGACCCATCCTCAATGACGAAGACAGGAGAAATAGACTTATCCGACTATTCCTTGGGAAAGTCCTCTGGTGACAATAATCCTGAACCGTGTGCCTCTGTTATCAGAGATGGAATTTTATATGTGTCACTGAATCAAATGAAGTCTGCTTATTCTTGCGAAACTGGAGCCTATGTTGCATTAATTGACACGAAAACAGACAAGCCAATCAAACTTATTAGTGACAGTCGCGTCGCGATGTCGTCCAGTGGAACACCTGCTGGTGATCCGTTTGTGGACGAGAAGGGTGATATCTATTTCTATTGCGTAGGAATGTTCGGTTATCAGAAGGGGGCAAAGGAAGGCTTCTTGCGCATTAAGAAGGGAGAACAGGAGTTTGACAAGTCTTATTGCTTTACCCTTGCAGATGTAAATCTGGATGGTGTAAAAGGAGGTAAAACTTCATATGCCTATAATAAGGTATATGGTGGAAACGGAAAGGTTTATGGATACCTAAATATTCCTGGGGCAGCAAGCAACCCACCAGATTACGTTCATGATAAATCGTTCCAGCCTTTTGAGATTAATCTCTATGATAAGACTTGCAAGAAGATGAACTTCTCAGGAACTAGAGGCTGGGCGGCATCCATTTGCAAGTCGGGCAATGACATCATCTTCGGCATGTCAACTGACCAAGGTTTGGGCTACTCTGTCTATCATATGAATGATGGGAGCTATGAGAATGTAAAAGTAAAAACTTCTGGGGCACCATATATGTTGCATGAACTGAAATAGTTGTAATAAAAATGTATTATTTATAATATCATTAGAAGACAAACTCAACAACTAAAAGGACGTGAACTTTTGATTAGAAACTTAAGCCTCTAAAAATATAAGAAAAAGAGCCGTATCGTTACTCATTATAGGGTTTGATACGGCTCTTTTAAGTTTATGTGTTCATAATCTGTAATTTCTCATGGCTGTGGTTTTAGTTTTGATACACTATCAGTTCTGTTTTTATAAAAAAAACTTTATTTTGTAGTAGCGTAGTAAATAATTGGAAAAATATTTGTATATCAATAAAATTCTTAATCCGCTTTCTTTCACCGTATTATCCCTTATTGTAGTTATGTAATAAGATATAATCGATGAAAGAAAAAGGAAATTAATACAGATCACCAGTTATCCGCGTTGCCTATCAGGAGTATTGACGTTATGGTAGCCATCGGTCGTTGTACTTTATGGCAGATATAATTTCTAAACAAATAAGCCTCTATGCTGTCCAACAGAAATGACAGGGCGATGATGACTGGAAGCGGATAGAGTGGTGCATAGCCTTTTAATTGTTCGTTTGCATAAATATCCTCCTCGCCTGCACTCCTTTCATCGGGGTGCAGGTTGGAGGATTTTATTATCGTTTGCAGCCTATGGTTGAGTTTCCTCCATGTTACCCCGAAGAACCTCACAAGTTCACTCTCTGTCATGGCTATCTCTCCGTTTCCTTTGCGAATGACTTGCATTTTGCTGCCCCAATCAAAATAACTACGCTGGCAAGCAAAGACTGATAGGCTGACTGAATGGACAGCAGCAAGTTCTCCAACCTGCCATTCGCTTCCACCGCCTCACGACTTTTTCCGTCCATTCTGCTCTCACGGGGATTCCACAGGTCAGGATTGCAGGAGAGCTTGCAACTGAACTGTGCGATGGAACGTCCGATGGTAATGCGTCCCATAATCGGAGCCTTACCCGACTTGTCCAAACCGCTCTTTTTGAGGTAGAGCAACACCTTCATTTTTCTGTTTTCATACGCTTTGATGTTTTGTGGCAAAATTACCAAATTCAAAGCGTTCCTCACTTATGCAGAAAACTGCTGACCGCAGCAACAGCCACACGAGCGAAAATAATTCAGTTACCGAACATTGCTCCATCGTTACCTATGACGAAATCGGGTAACGCTCTGGTAACTGAACTTCTGCTTAAATCTGCATACACCTGCCCTTTTTGAAAAGGGTACTTCTATGCAAATTATTCAGTTTCCTTCTCATAATCAGTCAGTTTACACCAACTTTGATATTTCTTCATTTTCGTTGATTAGTTGCAGACCAAATACGCCGTAATTACAGACCAAACTCGCCGTATTTACAGACCAAATTCGGCGTATTTGCAACACAAAACCGCCGTATTTGCATTTTGATTGACAACGAACTTCAATGTGTTTTCATGCGGGACGCCGGCCGGCAAGGCACAGAGCGTTACGGCGCACCCGCCACGCCGCCGTCTCAGCGAGTTCTCCCGCGCAGCAGCGAGAGCATTATGCGGGCTGTCTCCCTTGGCGCGTTGTCATATCCGAGGGCGTTTTCCATGTCCTCGTATCCGTGGAGCATTTTCTCGCGGGCATCGCCTCCCGGCAGTATCGACCCGAGGTGGGCGCGCAGGTTGTTCTCGGTGAACTGTTCCGCCACGAGTTCCGGCACGACATCCTTGCCGGCGATGAGGTTCACGAGCGACACATACGGCGCCTTTATGAGTTTCTTGCGCAGCCATCCGACAATCTTATGCATCGGGGTCTCGTAGCACACCACCTGCGGCACATGGAAAAGCGCCGTCTCGAGCGTCGCCGTGCCACTTGTCACCAACGCCGCATCGGCGTGCATCAACAGTGCGAACGTATCGTTGTCGATTACGCTCACAGGGTAGTCGCGCACGAACGGGGCGTAGTATTCGCTGCCGATGCCCGGCGCGCCTGCCAGCACCAGCTGATAGTCGCGCGAGTGTTCGCTTGCCACTTTCAGCATCATTGGCAGGTTGTCCTTTATCTCCTGTTTCCGGCTTCCTGCGAGTATGGCTATCATCGGACGCCCGTCAAGGCCATGCCTTGTCCGGAAACCGGCGGCAGTCTCCCAGTAGTTGCTGTGAAACTCGTCAATCTCGGTGGCCGTGGGGTTGCCGACATAGTGTACCGGATAGTTGTGCCTCTGCTCAAAGAATTCTTTCTCGAAGGGCAGTATCGAGAACACCTCATCCACGTCGCGCCTGATGTTCTTTATACGGTACTCCTTCCACGCCCACAGCTTCGGCGCGATGTAATAGAAGATTGGGATTTTGGAGTGGCGGTGCACATACTTGGCAATGGCGAGATTGAAGCCTGGGTAGTCAACGAGTATCAGCGCGTCAGGGGCCCAGTCCAGTATGTCGCGCCTGCACATCCTCAAGTTCATCGCTATTTTTGGCAGGTGCATCAACACAGGCACGAAGCCCATGTATGCCATATTGCGGTAGTGGCGCACCCGTGTGCCTCCCACCGCCGTCATGTTGTCGCCCCCGAGGAAGCGGAAGTCGGCCTTCTTGTCCCTGTCGCTGAGTGCCTTCATAAGGTGCGAGGCGTGCAGGTCGCCACTCGCCTCGCCCGCGATGATGTAGTATTTCATGGCCTGTATATGTTAAGTTTCACAAAATTCCATGCCGCGCAGTCCCCCGCGCAGCCTTGTTTCCGATACCGTAGTGCCTCACACCGGGAAGTCCCACGATGCCATTCTCTCAATCATGGGATAGTTGGTTACGTCAATCTGCGTCGGCGTCACCGCCACATATCCGTGCCTCAGTGCCCAGTTGTCGGTGTCTTCGGCCTCCGGTTCGTCGTTGGCGTAACGCCCTACCATCCAGTAATACTCATATCCCCTGGGATGCTGGCGGCGAACGGTCTCGCTAAGCCACGACCCCTTGGCCATTCGGCACACCTTTACGCCCTTGTACTCGTCAACAACGGGGAAGTTTACGTTGAGGCACACACCAGTGGGCAGGCCCTCGCGGAGGATCTTTCCGGTGACATAGCGCACCACGGCAGTCATTGGCGAGAAGTCGGCATCAGGCCTATGGTCGCACAGCGAGAAAGCCACCGACGGTATGTATTTCATGCAGCCCTCGAGCGCTATCCCCATCGTTCCGGAATAGTGCGTGTTGACCGATGCGTTGTCGCCGTGGTTTATGCCCCCGATCACCATGTCGGGGCGTCGCGTGAGGATATTTCCCAGCGCCAGTTTCACGCAGTCCACCGGCGTGCCGTTTGACGACCACACCTGCAGTCCGTCCTCGCCGTGCCGTTTCTCGAGCCTCAGCGGCATTGTTCCAGAGAACGCGCACGACGAGCCGGAGCGTGCCGTGTCCGGCGCGCACACGATTATGTCTGCCATGTCACGTATCATTTCCACGAGGCACGCCAGCCCCTTCGCTTCGTAGCCGTCGTCATTTGAAATAAGTATTAACGGTCTGTTATTTTTCATAAAAATTTCAATCTTTCGGTGCAAAAGTAGTAAAAAAACACCATTTTCCAAATTTTTTGTATAACTTTGCCAGATATTTTGGAACGTGGTGCATACGATAAGGGCAAAAAGGAGTGCTTTTGAAACATGCGGCAGGCCTCTTTGAGGATTACGTCAAGAAATCACAGATGTTTTAAGTCATCAGGAATAAAAACGACAGTAAAAAGGAAATGGGAAAAATCATTGCATTAGCCAATCAGAAAGGTGGCGTGGGCAAGACCACGACAAGCATCAACCTGGCAGCATCGCTCGCCACTCTCGAGAAGAAGGTGCTAATCGTTGACGCAGACCCTCAGGCGAATGCGTCGAGCGGGCTGGGTGTTGATCTCAACGAGGTGGAATGCTCCCTGTACGAATGTATCATCGACGGCGCCAGCGTGCGCGACGCGATGTACACCACGGACATCGGGACACTCGACATCATACCGAGCCACATAGACCTCGTCGGGGCGGAGATTGAGATGCTCAACCTGCCCCAGCGGGAACGCGTGATAAAGAAAATCCTCGAGCCGGTAAGGGATGAGTACGACTACATACTCATCGACTGCTCGCCGTCGCTTGGGCTTATAACAGTCAACGCGCTGACGGCCGCCGACTCGGTCATCATACCGGTGCAGTGCGAGTACTTTGCCCTTGAGGGAATAAGCAAGCTGCTCAACACGATACGCATCATCAAGAGCAAACTGAACCCGCAACTGGAGATTGAGGGATTCCTGCTCACGATGTACGACAGCCGCCTGCGGCTGGCACGGCAGATATACGACGAGGTGAAGCGGCATTTCCAGGAACTGGTGTTCAAGACCGTCATACAGCGCAACGTGAAGCTGTCTGAGGCGCCGAGCCACGGCCTGCCAGTGATACTCTACGACGCTGACTCCACGGGAACGAAGAACCACCTCGCACTGGCAAGGGAAATAATAAACAAGAACTGACATGGCAGTAAGAAAGAAATATGGCGCCTCCGGGCACAGCGCACTCGGCAGGGGACTCGATGCCCTAATATCCACCAGCGAGGTGAGGACGCAGGGATCGTCAACGATATGCGAGGTGCCAATATCACAGATTGAGGCAAACCCTAACCAGCCACGGCGCGACTTCGACCAGGAATCACTGCAGGAGCTGGCACAGAGCATCAGGGAAATAGGCATCGTCAGCCCGATAACGCTGCGCAAGATTAGCGACGACAGATACCAGATCATCGCGGGCGAGAGGCGCTGGAGGGCATCGCAGATGGCCGGGCTCGACGCGCTGCCGGCATACATACGCACGACGAGCGACGAGAACGTGATGGAAATGGCGCTCGTAGAGAACATACAGCGCGAGGACCTGAACTCAATAGAAATCGCGCTCGCCTACCAGCACCTGCTTGACAGCACCGGAATGACGCAGGAGAAAGTGGCGGAGCGCGTGGGCAAGAGCCGCACCGCCGTCACCAACCACCTGCGGCTGCTGAAACTGCCGGCACAGGTTCAGGTGGCGCTGCAGAAGAGGGAGATTGACATGGGCCACGCACGCGCGCTGCTGTCAATAGAAAGCCCGTCGCAGCAGATACGCGTGTTCCGCGACATACAGAAGAACGGATACTCGGTAAGACAGGTGGAGAACCTCATCAAGCGGATGAAAAACGGAAACGGCGAAGGCGCGGGAAAAGCGCAGAAGAAGAAAGCGCCGATGCCGGAGGAATACGCTACGATGCGCAACAAACTGGCAGAGATGTTCAGCAGCAACGTCGAGATGACATGCTCTGCCGGCGGCAAGGGGAAGATAACAATCCCGTTCGGCAGCGGGGAAGAACTGGAAAGGATAATGAGCGTGTTCGACAAAATGAAATAACAACAGCCGCGTGAGGACACTGCCGAACATCATACACAGGATTGCGGCGGCGGCAATGATAGCCGCCGCGTGCTTCCCAGCCGCTGCCGCAGCGCAGGCGGAGACCGACAGCACGTTCATTTCCGGCTACGGCGCGGAAAAGGAGGAGAGTGCCGCAGAGGAGGAGATTTACAGCAATGCCGCTGCCGACACCACCGTGATGGCAGAAAGACCTCCGCTCGCTGCCCAAAGACGCAACAGGGACAAGGTGAAACGCGCCGGGAAAGACTGGGAAACATGGCGCCCCGACCCCAAGAAAGCACTATGGCTCGCAATCGTGCTGCCGGGCGCAGGGCAGATATACAACCGCAAATACTGGAAACTGCCCATAGTCTATGGCGGTTTCCTTGGCTGCATATACGCCATGCGGTGGAACAACATGATGTACAACGACTACTCGCAGGCATACCTCGACCTGACGGACAACGACCCGCAGACACAGAGCTACAACCAGTTCCTGCACCTCGGGGCAGCAATAACCGATGAAAACAAGGCGAGGTACGAGAACCTGTTCAGGAAGCGGAAAGACTACTACCGCCGATACCGCGACCTCAGCTTCTTCATCATTGTGGGCGTGTATGCGCTATCGGTGATCGATGCCTACGTTGACGCGTCGCTGTCGGAGTTCGACATATCGCCGGACCTCACCATGAGGATAGGCCCGGCGGTGATGAACAGCGGCGCGGGAGGAAACATGCTGAAGTCGGCAGCCGTGGGAGTGAACTGCTCGCTGACCTTCTGACAATAACCATTTTGAAAAATAAACAAACGACAGATATGAAGAAAAGACTTTTTTTTACCATCGCCGCGATGTTCACCGTCACATTATCTGCATTAGCACAATATGACGATGAATATGAAATAATTGTCACCGACGCCAACGGACAGCGACAGGAAATAGACATTCCCGAAGCAATGACGTTCGAGGTGGACAGTATGCTTAACCAATATTACTCAAAGACATTCCTGGCAGACGACGAGAACTGCACCACAAGCAGCAGCGACCCGGAGTTCACCGACCAGGAATACATCGACCGCCTCAGCCGGCTGCCATACGTCGTGCCAATGCCCTACAACGAGGTCGTGAGGAAATTCATCGACCGATACACCAAGTCGGGGCGCAGGACGGTGGGATACATGATCGCGGCGATGAACTTCTACACGCCGATATTCGAACAGGCACTCGAGACATTCGGCGTGCCGCTCGAACTGAAGTACCTGCCCGTAGTGGAGTCAGGACTGAACCCGTCGGCGGTATCCCACGCCGGGGCGGCAGGGCTGTGGCAGTTCATGATCCCCTCCGGCAAACGCTACGGGCTGCGCGTCAACTCGCTCGTCGATGACCGCCGCGACCCGATAAAGTCATCCTACGCCGCAGCCGAACTGCTGAGCGACCTGTACCGCATCTTCGGCGACTGGCATCTCGCACTGGCAGCATACAACTGCGGGCCGGACAACGTGAACCGGGCAATCCACCGCGCCGGGGGGAGCAAGGACTACTGGACGATATACCCCTACCTGCCACGCGAGACACGAGGCTATGTGCCGGCATTCATCGCAGCGAACTACGTTATGAACTATTACTGCGAGCATAAAATCTGCCCGATGAGGTCAACACTGCCAGAGAAGGCCGACACCGTCATGGTGGACCGCGACGTGAGCTTCAAGACCATATCCGACTACTGCGGCATCCCGGTGGAGCAACTGCGCGCGCTCAACCCACAGTACAGGCGCGACGTGGTGAACGGGAGCAGCGAGCCGTCGGCCATAAGCATGCCGCCGGCGGCCGTGCTGGCGTTCATCGACAACCAGAAGAAAATATACGCAGAGTCGTCGAGCGTGACGTTCTCCGACAACGCGGACTCGTTCACCTCGTACGAGACGGCGAGAAGCCAGCCGCAGACTACAAGCAGCGGATATACGAACAGGTCGTACAGCAACGCGCAGCAGTACTACACCGCACCGAGGTACAAATACAATAACAGCCGGGCGAAAGCCGCGACGAGACGCTACTCGTCGGCGCGGAAAAAGAGCGGAGCGTCATGGAAAGGCAGGAAATCTGGCAAGAAAAGGACAACCCGCAACACACGGCGCAGGCAAAATGCACAGAGCGTAACGATAAAGAAAGGCGAAACCCTGTCAGGACTGGCACGCAAGCACGGGACAACCGTTAAGAAACTGAAGCAGCTCAACGGCATAAAGGGCTCGAACATACGGGCAGGAAAGAAAATAAGAGTGAAATAATAACGAATGAACGATAATGTATGGACACGCCGTCACGCACGCATGTCCATACATTCATAACATACGAGAGCACAGGAAAAGCACACGCTCTGCGCGCAGACCTTCACGGAATGGAAAGGAAAAACAATATGGAAGAGCAGGAAAACAAAGGCATGACACGCGAAGAGGCGGAGGAGAAACTCGTGAACGACGCGTTCAGGGAACTGCTGGACGCTTACCTCGCATCGCGGCACCGCAAGAAAGTGGACATCATAACCAAGGCGTTCAACTTCGCAAAGCAGGCGCACAAGGGTGTCCGCCGCCTTTCAGGCGAGCCGTACATAATGCACCCCATCGCCGTGGCGCAGATAGCGTGCGAGGAGATGGGGCTCGGCTCGACGAGCATCTGCTCCTCATTGCTGCACGACGTTGTGGAGGACACAGACTACACAATAGAGGACATCGAGAACATATTCGGAAAGAAAATAGCGCAAATAGTCAACGGCCTGACGAAAATCTCCGGCGGAATATTCGGCGACCAGGCTTCGGCACAGGCAGAGAACTTCAAGAAACTGCTGCTGACAATGAGCGACGACATCAGGGTCATACTGATAAAAATTTGCGACCGCCTGCACAACATGCGCACACTCGCCAGCCAGCCGGCAAACAAGCAATACAAAATCGCAGGGGAAACACTATATATATACGCGCCACTCGCCAACCGTCTGGGACTTAACAAGATAAAGACGGAACTCGAAAACCTGAGCTTCAAGTTTGAGCACCCGGAGGAGTACAGGTATATCGTGAACAAACTCGAAACGAGCAGCGTGAAACGAGACGAACTGTTCGAGGAGTTCACCACCCCAATAAGGGAGAAACTCGTGGAAATGGGCATAAAATATGAGATAAAGGCAAGAGTGAAAAGCCCATATTCCATCTGGAACAAGATGCAGACCAAGCATGTGGCCTTCGACGAAATATTCGACATACTCGCCGTGCGCATCATATTCACCCCCGACAAGAGGGAGAACGAGATCAACGAATGCTTCAACATCTATGTCGCGATAAGCAAGCTCTACAAGGCACATCCGGGACGGCTGCGCGACTGGCTGAGCCACCCGAAAGCCAACGGATACCAGGCGCTGCACGTCACGCTGATGTCGAAGACGGGACAATGGATAGAGGTGCAGATAAGGAGCGACCGCATGGACGAAATCGCGGAGCAGGGCTTCGCGGCACACTGGAAATACAAGGACGGCGGAGGCGAATACACCGAGGACGAGACCGAGCTGAACGACCTGCTGCAAACAATAAAGGAAATCCTCGACGACCCGCAGCCGAACGCAATGGATTTCCTCGATGCAATAAAGATGAACCTCTTCGCCACAGAGATATTCGTATTCACGCCGAAGGGCGAGATAAAGACCATGCCGGCAGGATGCACCGCGCTCGACTTCGCATTCCAGATACACACCGAATTAGGAAGCCACTGCATCGGGGCGAAAGTGAACCACAAACTGGTGCCGCTGAGCCACAGGCTTCAGAGCGGAGACCAGGTGGAGATACTCACAAGCAACTCGCAACGCGTTGACCCTCAGTGGGTGAATTTCGTTGAGACGGCAAAGGCGAAGAACAAAATTCTCTCAATACTGAGGAAAGAGGGACGCGAGATACAAAAGAAAGGAGAGGAAATACTGAAGGAGTTCCTGGAAAAGCACGACATGGAGCCGACACTGTCCACACTCGACAAACTGTGCGAACTGCACGACGTGCAGAAACACGAGACACTGTTCCTGGAAATCGGCAACAAGAATATAATACCGGACGAACGCGACATCAGCACACTGCAAGGCAAACGGAAGAAGCCAGGTAACGGCGGGTGGAGACGCTATGTGCCATTCCTCGGCAACAAGAGCAAGGCGGAGCTGGAACAAAAGGGGGCGGAGAGCACCGGCGCGCTCTTCGTCGTGCCAAAGGACATGAACCGCAAGAAGCCTATATTCGTGACCGACGAGAACATATCGCAATACATCTTCAAGGACTGCTGCCACGCGATACCGGGAGACGACATACTCGGTTTCATAACAAGCGACAACCACATAGAAATCCACAAACGCTCGTGCGTCGTGGCATCGAAACTGAAATCTGGCTACGGCAACCGCATACTCGACGCCAAGTGGAAAACGCGCAAGGTGCTGTTCTTCGAGGCCGAGATAAAAATACGGGGCATAGACCGAGTGGGAATACTCAACGAAGTGACGCAGGTGCTTTCGTCACAGTTCGGAGTCAGCGTGAGGAAAATCACCGCGTGCAGCGATGCGAGCATATTCGAGGGGAGCATGGAACTGCGCGTCCACGACCGTGAGGACGTGCAGACGATAATCAGCAGACTGAAAAAAATCGACGGACTGAAAGAGGTCAACGGGATAAACTGACCCGCGTTGCCCAAGACACGGGGCCTCCTGGCGAGCACGCACACGCCGTCAGGTCAGGTAGTCGAGCTGCCGCTTCAGTTCGCGGAGGTCATCACGCACACGGATTAGCCGCTCGAGAGCCTGCGTGCTGCTGTCCACATTCTTCTTGTTCTGCTGCAGCATCTTGCGCGCCGCCGCGAGCTTGAAGCCCCGCACCTTGACGAGGTTATATATAAGGCGCAGCTGCTCGATCTCCTTGTCAGAATACTGGCGCACGCGGTTGCCCGTGGTCTTAGGCTTAATCTGCGGGAACTCGGTCTCCCAATAACGCAGGAGGCTGTCCGTGACACCGAACATCTCCGCCACTTCCTTGATGGAGTAGTACAGTTTCCTTGGCTTATCTTTCTTTAATGGCATCTTCTGCAATAACTTTTTCATCACATACCGCCGCCATACCGTTCCGTATACGGGATATTTCCTGCAAATATACAAAATAAATCGCAACAAGAAACAAATACCGCAGGATTTTTATTAATTTTGCACTCAAAATCAATTAACAGCATACAGGAAACAAACAAAACAAGATATACATGATGAAAGCAAACGAAATCCGCGAATCTTTCAAGAAGTTCTTCGAGTCGAAAGGCCACACAATAGTCGCATCGGCGCCAATGGTGGTGAAGGACGACCCCACGCTGATGTTCACCAATGCAGGAATGAACCAGTGGAAGGACATCATCCTCGGCACCCGCGACCCAGAGCCGCGCCGCCGCGCAGACACGCAGAAATGCCTGCGGGTGAGCGGCAAGCACAACGACCTCGAGGAGGTGGGGCATGACACATACCACCACACCATGTTCGAGATGCTCGGCAACTGGTCGTTCGGCGACTATTTCAAGGAGGGCGCGATTGACATGGCATGGGAATATCTCGTTGACGTGCTGCACCTATGCCCCGGGGACCTCTATGTCACGGTGTTCGAGGGCGCGCCAGGCGAGGACATCCCGCGCGACGACGAGGCCGCACGCTTCTGGGCGAAGCACGTCCCTGCCGACCACATCATCAACGGCAACAGGCACGACAACTTCTGGGAGATGGGCGACACGGGCCCATGCGGGCCATGCTCGGAAATCCACCTCGACTCACGCAGCGCGGAAGAGAAGGCCAAGGTGCCGGGACGCGAGCTCGTGAACAAGGACAACCCGCAGGTGATCGAGATATGGAACCTCGTGTTCATGCAGTTCAACCGCAAGGCCGACGGCACGCTCGAGAAACTCGCAATGAACGTGATAGACACGGGAATGGGCTTCGAGCGGCTCGTGAGGGCCATACAGGGCAAACGCTCCAACTACGACACCGACGTGTTCCAGCCATTGATACGCGAGATAGAGAAACTCAGCGGAATGAAATACGAGGGCGAAGACCAGTGCGGTGACGGCACGGCATCACCCAGCCAGTCAACAGTGGCGATGCGCGTGATTGCCGACCACATACGCGCCGTGAGTTTCTCCATCGCCGACGGACAGCTGCCCGGCAACGCAAAGGCAGGATATGTTATACGCCGGATTCTGCGCCGCGCCGTGCGCTACGCATACACTTTCCTCGGACAGAAAGAGGCGTTCCTGTTCAAACTCGTGCCGATGCTCGTGCACGAGATGGGCGACGCATACCCGGAACTGAAGGCACAGCGCGAGCTCATCACGCGCGTCATCAAGGAGGAGGAGGACTCTTTCCTGCGGACACTCGACAAGGGCATCAACATGCTCAACGGCGCGATGGAAGAGATGAGGGCCGGCGGCAAGCACGAACTCGACGGGGCGCAGGCCTTCAGACTGTTCGACACCTACGGCTTCCCGCTCGACCTCACCGAACTGATATGCCGGGAGAACGGTTTCACGGTTGACGCGAAACGCTTCGGCGAGGAGATGAAGAAACAGAAGGAGCGCGCGCGCAACGCCGCCGCCGTGGAGAACGGCGACTGGATAACAGTGGGCGGGGGAGACTCCGCCACGGAACAGAAATTCGTGGGCTACGACCACACCGATTACGAATGCCGCATCACACGATACCGGAAGGTGACACAGAAGAAGAGCCACTTCTACGAACTTGTGCTCGACAGCACGCCTTTCTACGGCGAGATGGGAGGACAGGTGGGCGACCAGGGCGTACTCGTGAGCGAAGACGAGACGGTGCAGGTGGTTGACACCAAACGCGAGAACAACCAGTCAATACACATCGTCAGGGAACTGCCCAAGAACATCGGGGCACCGTTCATGGCGTGCGTCGACACCGACAAGCGCGAGGCAAGCGCGGCAAACCACAGCGCGACACACCTCCTGGACTACGCCCTGAAGAAGGTGCTGGGTGACCATGTCGAGCAGAAGGGCTCGCTCGTAAGCCCCGACACGCTGCGCTTCGACTTCTCTCATTTCCAGAAGACGACCGACGAGGAGCTACGCCAGGTGGAACGCTTTGTGAACGAAATGATACGCAGCAACATCGCCCTCGAGGAATTCCGCGACACCCCGATAGACGAGGCACGCAAGATGGGCGCCGTGGCACTGTTCGGCGAGAAGTACGGCGACAGTGTGAGAGTCGTGAGGTTCGGGCCGAGCATAGAGTTCTGCGGAGGCATACACGTCCGTGCAACGGGCAGCATCGGCATGTTCAAGATAGTGAGCGAGTCGAGCGTGGCGGCCGGAATACGCCGCATCGAGGCAAAGACCGGCAGGGAATGCGAGGAGATGATTTACAATCTCGAGGACGGTGTGCGCGCAATCAAGGCGATGTTCAACAACACCAAGGACCTGAAAGGCACGATACAGAAATACATCGGCGAGCACGACGAGCTGAAGAAGCAGGTGGACAAGTTCGTCGCAGAAGCAATAGAACGTATCAAGGACAAACTAACAGACAGTCCGCGCATCATCAACAGCGTCAAGGTATATAGCGCGGTGCTGCCCATAAAGCCAGAGCAGGCCAAGGATCTCGTGTTCAAGGTGCGTGCCGCAGACCCGGTGCATTCGCTCTGCGTGGTGGGAAGCGTCTATGACAACCGCCCGATGCTGAATGTGATCGTCAGCGACGACCTCGTGAAGGAGAACGGAATAAACGCCGGGAAACTGGTGCGCGAGGCTGCGAAACTTATACAGGGCGGCGGAGGCGGACAGCCACACTTCGCCTCGGCTGGCGGAAAGAACGCCGACGGCATCAGCGCGGCAGTAGACAAGGTGATCGAACTGGCCGAGCTGTGAGCAAGCGCCCGCAAGGCAGGAAAGATGCGGCAGGGGGACAAGGGACTCCTCTGGACGGGTAAGCCCAAACCGGCGATTGCAAAACCGGTTTGTTACCAATGACGGCCAGACTTGTGACCCGTTGCCAACAAGTATGCAAATACGCCGAATTTGCGGTGCATTTACGCCGAATTTAAAATGCAATTACGCCGAATTTGCGATGCAAATTCGGCGTAATTGCATTGTTGCCGGACACTATGTTACAATCCGCCGCTATTCATTGGCGTTTATTTCAGTGGACAACAACGATAGTCCCGGACCGCCTACTCCGCCAGGGCTTCCATTATCTTTGCCTCGAGTTCCTCGCAAAGCTCGGGGTTGTCGTTCAGCAGTTTCTTTACGGCCTCGCGTCCCTGTCCTAATTTCGCGTCACCGTAGGAATACCACGAACCGCTCTTGCGGATAACGCCGTAGTCCGACCCGAGGTCAACGATCTCGCCAACCTTCGATATTCCGTTGCCGAACGTTATCTCGAACTCCGCCCTGCGGAACGGTGGGGCCACCTTGTTCTTCACCACCCTCACCTTTGTAAGGTTGCCGAGCACCTCGTCTCCTTCCTTTATCGGCGCGCCCCGGCGTATGTCTATGCGCACGGAAGAGTAGAACTTCAGCGCGTTTCCGCCCGTCGTGGTCTCCGTCGGGCCGTATACCTGCCCTATTTTCTCGCGCAGCTGGTTGATGAATATGCACGTTGTGTTTGTCTTGGAAATCGTGCTCGTGAGTTTCCTCAGTGCCTGGCTCATGAGCCTTGCCTGCAGTCCGACGACGTTGTCGCCCATCGCCCCCTCTATCTCTTTCTTCGGCGTGAGTGCCGCGACCGAGTCTATCACAATTATGTCTATCGCTGACGACGATATGAGCTGGTCGGCAATCTGCAGAGCCTGCTCGCCGTTGTCCGGCTGCGATATGAGCAGGTTGTCCACGTCAACCCCCAGGTGCTGCGCATAGAATCGGTCGAACGCGTGCTCTGCGTCTATGAATGCCGCATATCCCCCCATCTTCTGCGTCTCTGCGATGGCATGTATGGCCAGCGTTGTCTTTCCCGAGGATTCCGGGCCGAATATCTCTATCACGCGCCCTCGCGGATAGCCCCCCACGCCGAGTGCCGCATTCAGTCCGATGCTTCCCGTCGGTATGACATCCACGTTCTCCACGCTATCGTCCCCGAGTTTCATTATCGCGCCTTTTCCGAAATCCTTTTCTATCTTTTCCATTGCCGCCTGCAATGCCTTCATCTTCTCGCTCTGCGGGTTTGCGGCAGCCGTGTCTTCTGTTTTCTTTGCCATTTCTTGATTAAATAAATGTTTTGTTCCACACCACGGTGAAATACTAAAGTTCCAAGTCTCCGTCAAACACCTCTTTCCAGGGCAGCCCCTGACGGTTGAGCTGTTCCATGAACGGGTCTGGGTCGAACTCCTCGACGTTCCACACTCCAGGCTTCCGCCATATTCCCTTCACGAGCATCATCGCCCCGATCATTGCCGGCACGCCCGTTGTGTAGCTCACGCCCTGCATCCCCGTCTCATTGTAAGCAGCCTGGTGCGAGCAGTTGTTATATATATAGTATGTGCGCTCCTTGCCGTCCTTCACGCCTTTTATGCGGCATCCTATGGATGTCTCGCCGTCGTAGTTCTCGCCGAGGTCCTGCGGGTTCGGCAGCACTGCCTTGAGGAATTGCAGCGGCACGATTTTCACGCGCGCCGTCTTCCCCGTCCCGTCTGCCAGCGGTGCCTCGTATTCAATCTCGTCTATGCGGCTCATGCCGAGGTTCTCGATTACGTCGAGGTAGGTGAGATACTGCTGTCCGAACGTCATCCAGAAGCGTGCCGTCCTGATAGTCGGGTAGTTCTTCACGAGCGATTCCAGTTCCTCGTGGTGCATGAGGTACGACTCCCTCGGGCCGATGTTGGGATATGTCAGCGGCTTGTGTATGCTTAGCGGCTCTGTCTCGATCCACTCGCCGTCCTTGTAGTACAGTCCCTTCTGCGTTATCTCGCGTATGTTTATCTCCGGGTTGAAGTTCGTGGCGAACGCCTTGTGATGGTTTCCCGCGTTGCAGTCCACTATGTCGAGCTGCGTCATCTCGTCGAAGTGGTGCTTTGCGGCGTATGCGGTGAATATCCCGCTCACTCCAGGGTCGAAGCCGCAGCCGAGTATCGCGCACAGCCCAGCCTGCTCGAAGCGCTCCTTGTATGCCCACTGCCACGAGTATTCGAAGTGCGCCTCGTCCTTCGGCTCGTAGTTGGCGGTGTCGAGATAGTTGCATCCGCAGGCAAGGCACGCGTCCATTATCGTCAGGTCCTGGTAGGGCAGCGCGAGGTTTATCACCAGCTCGGGCTTGAAGCCACTGAAAAGAGCCTTGAGCTGCTCCACGTCGTCGGCATCCACCTGTGCCGTGGTGACGCTCAGCGGCGCGGGCTTGGTGCCGAGGACATAGTGCGTCTGTCCGCCCCTATCCTGCCGTTCCGTGATGTCCAGCCCTGAGCGCGACGCCAGGCCGGCCACCAGTTTGTCGCATTTCTCCTTGCGGCGGCTGGCAATCATAAACTCTGTGAACACGTCGGTGTTCTGCGCAATCTTGAAGGCGGCGACCGTGGCCACGCCTCCTGCTCCAATCATAAGTATTCTGCTCATATTTCTCTCTTACTTGTTTTACGGTTGTCACGGCAGCGGGAGACATCCGGCAGGCACCCGCCGTCTATTTGCTGCAAAGTTATCATAATTCGTTGAGAACGCAAAGCGAAATCTTTTATTTTTGAGTTACATTCCAATTATCATATTGTCGCGCCCGCGCGTCAAAGCCGCCGAATTGAGATGGCCTCCACGGCATCATCCGCACGCTCCGCGCGGCATGTCCCTCACCCCAGTTCCTCGCCCTTTATCCCGAGGGCGTTCATCAGGGAGTAGCCCAGTATCTCCTGCCGGAAGTTCCCGCCCGGCATCGGCTGCATGGCAAATAGCGTGACACGCTTGTCGTCGCCGCAGCTGGAGAGAAGCCGCCGCAGGCGGTCGTATATGTCGCTCCCCTCGGTGTCCGGCACGACCATTATGCGTTTCACCTCCGGGTGCGCCGCAACGATCTGCACCAATTCGAGCAATGTGCTGTCCTTGTCGGATATTTGCGGTATTTCCACGGCCGTCAGGACGAACTCGCCGAGGCTGTCGCGGAAGGCCTTCCCGCTGATTTCGCCGTCATAGCCGGCAGGAACGAAATTCTCCATCGCCGCATTGCCGCTGTCGTGCAGCAGCACGACGCGCGTGTCTCCGCCGCCCTCGCGCACCCCACCGTCCAGCGCCACACAGTCTATCCACCGTGCGAGGTCGGCGCCCGGCACTCTTCTCATCAGCATACGCTCGAAGTTCACGGTGAGGTCGAACGCCACCCTGTCAACATAATCGGCATCGGCGATAATCACGTTCTCGCCCCATTCTTCACGCCTCAGTTCTTCTTTCATCGATGCAAAGTTATGTTTTTTGTCACAAACGGCAAAATATTGAAGTATATTTCGTAACTTTGCAGGTTGATAAACCGTCCTTTGGCAAGGACGGTAACATCAATAACAATAACCATCTGACAGAGCATGGACAAACCATTATTACTGATTTCGCTGCTGGCGGTGATTTTCCCAGGCATCGCCGGCGCACAGACGGCTATGCGCGACCTTTGGGTTCAGATGCCCGACAGCATCGTAGCCTATCTTGACAAGGACAAACGCGCGGAGATTGCCGAACTGTACCAGGCGGAAATTAAGACGGAGACAAAGAACAAACTTGATGGCACGACCGTAATGGACACGCTGACCGACGACTTTGCCTGCATCACGCTGAATGCAAGCGCCACGATGCAGATTAAGAAACTTGAGGCAGGCAACTCCTTTGTCATCTGCGTTGTAAGGAATTTCAATGCGCCTGAAACCGACAGCGAGATAAACTTCTTCAGTCCGGAATGGAAGCCGCTTGACGGCGATTTCGGGCTACCCAAGACTGACGATGCCGAAAGGACAAAAGCCTTTTTCACCGAGCGGCCTGACAGCATCACGGCAGCGGATTACAACGAGCGTCTCTCCCTCATAGACCCTGTAATGCTCTGCGCCTCACTCTCAGCCGACGGGCAGTTCATCACGCTCACCATCACCACCCCGCTGATTAACAGCGAGGAGAGAAAGAGCGTCGTGCCGATAATAAGGAAGAGGAAATTCAGATGGGAAGGACAATCGTTCGCGCCATGCTGAAAGCGTTATGCCACAGAGCGCAGCAAACTGGCAGCATTCCGCACGCACATACATTTAATGACACCGCATACCCCTTATAATTAATAATTGTATTTGAATGACAACATTATCATTTGTTATCGTCGCCGCGTTCATCACCGGCTATTTCTTCATAGCCATCGAAAGCGTGACCAAAGTGAACAAGGCGGCAGTCGCGCTGCTGATGTTCGTGGCGTGCTGGACGCTGTTCATGATCGACCCTTCGCAGTACCTGCCCGGGGCGGTCGGCGACGGCATAGGCAGCGCCGTGGGAAGCGAGATCGAGCGTCACCTGGGAAGCACGTCCACGACGCTGTTCTTCCTCATGGGAGCAATGACAATCGTGGAGCTCGTTGACCAGAACGGTGGGTTCAACTTCGTGCGCAACTGGGTTAAGACAAGCGACAAGAGGGTTTTGCTCTGGCGCGTGGCGTTCCTCACCTTCCTGCTGTCAGCGATACTGGACAACCTCACCACGAGCATAGTGATGATTATGATACTGCGGAAACTCATCCCCGAAAAGGAAGACAGGTTCAAGTACGCCGCACTGGTAATCATCGCCGCCAACTCGGGCGGGGCATTCTCGCCCATCGGCGACGTGACGACAATCATGCTGTGGAACAAAGGTGTGATCACCGCAGCGGGCGTGCTGGCAGAGATGTTCGTGCCGTCGCTACTGTCGATGGCGGTGCCGGCATACATCATCTCGCTCTCCATGAAAGGAAAGATAGACATGCCGGAAATACAAAAGGCGGGCAGCGGCGGCGAGGACCTCACCGGCCGGCAGCGCAAGGTGGTGTTCCACATTGGCGTTGGCGGCCTCATCTCCGTTCCGATTTTCAAGGCAGTGACGCAACTGCCGCCGTTCGTGGGAATACTCCTCGTGCTTGGACTGCTGTGGACTGTCACCGAGGTGTTCTACAGGAAACTGCCGGAGACCAACAACAGCAACAATGGCACGATGAAGCGCGTCATCACAATGCTGAAGCGCATCGACATGTCAACAATACTGTTCTTCCTCGGGATACTGATGGCTGTGGCGTGCTTGGAGACAATCGGCGTGCTGACGCAGATGGGACACGGGCTGAACGACATGTTCAACGGCAACCACTATGCCGTGACGGGCATAATCGGCATACTGTCGTCTATCATCGATAACGTGCCGTTAGTGGCAGGCTGCATGGGCATGTACCCTTTGGACGCGGCAGGCGACATGGCTGTCGATGGCATATTCTGGCTGCTGCTGGCCTACTGTGCCGGCGTGGGTGGCTCGCTGCTCATCATCGGGAGCGCCGCCGGCGTGGTGGTAATGGGACTTGAGAAAATGTCGTTCGGCTGGTACATGAGGCACATCTCGTGGATTGCCCTCGCCGGCTACCTCGCAGGGATGCTGTGCTACTGGGTGGAGCGCACGATATTCTTCTGAAGGCCTGAGGCAAAGGCAAATAACGGAAAGATAAAAGCAGTAACAAATATAAAGACAACAATAACATGAAACCAACTTTACTACTCCTCGCGGCAGGAATGGGAAGCCGCTACGGCGGGCTGAAACAACTTGACGGCCTCGGCCCGAACGGCGAGACGATAATGGACTACAGCATATACGACGCCATCAGGGCGGGCTTCGGAAAGATCGTGTTCGTAATCCGCAGGGACTTCGAGCAGAAGTTCCGCGACAAGGTGCTGGCAAAATACGAGGGGCATGTCCCCGCCGAACTGGTGTTCCAGAGCCTCGACGCACTGCCCGGGGGATTCAGCGTCCCGCAAGGGCGCGAGAAGCCGTGGGGGACGAACCACGCCATAATGATGGGCCGCAGCGCAATCAATGAGCCGTTCTGCGTCATCAACTGCGACGACTTCTACAACCGCGACGCATTCATGGTGATGGGCCGTTTCCTTAGCAGCCTGCCCGAGGGGGCGAGGAACAACTATGCGATGGTGGGCTTCCGCGTGGGAAACACGCTGTCGGAAAACGGCACTGTGTCGCGCGGCGTGTGCTCAACCGACGACAAGGGAAACCTCACCACGGTGGTGGAGCGCACAAAGATAAAGCGCATTGACGGCGCGGTGCGCTACCAGGACGAGCAAGGCGGGTGGGTCACGATAGACGACGGCACGCCGGTGTCGATGAACATGTGGGGCTTCACGCCCGACTATTTCGAATACAGCGAGGAATGCTTCCGCGAGTTCCTCGGCAACAAGGAAAACATGGAGAACCTGAAGTCGGAGTTCTTCATCCCCATGATGGTGAACAAACTTATCGTGGAAGGCACGGCATCGGTGCGCGTGCTTGACACAACCTCGAAATGGTTTGGCGTCACCTACGCCGCCGACCGCCCGGGAACGGTGGCCCGGATAAAGACTCTCGTGGAAGAAGGGGTGTATCCCGCAAGATTGTTCTAAGAAGAAATTGTGCAGCAAACTACACGCGGGGGCGGAACAACGAGAAGTTTACGCTCCCGTATGCCCTGTGTTCCAGGAAACACGGATGTGCGGAGAAATCGTCACGGCATCCGTGCTCGAAAACGAGAATGCCGCCGTCATTCAGCAGGCCGCCCGACATTATGAGGTCTGGTATTCCGGAAAGCTGCTCCAGCGAGTACGGCGGGTCTGCGAAGACTATGTCGTACCTCTGCCGGCACGACTTGACGAAGCGGAACACGTCGCCGCGTATCGCGATGCAGTTCTCGTCGCCTATTCTCGCGAGGCACTGTTTTATGAAAGCGTGATGGGCGCGGTCGGCCTCCACGCTTACCACCTGCGCGCATCCCCTTGAGAGCAGTTCGAGCGATATGCTTCCCGTACCCGAGAACAGGTCGAGGGCCGTCGCCCCGTCAAAGTCGACCATCCCGGTCAGCACGTTGAATATATTCTCCTTGGCAAAGTCTGTCGTCGGCCTTGCCTTGAAAGTACGCGGCACATCGAAGTGCCGTCCCTTGTATTTTCCTGTTATTACACGCAAAGTTGATTGGTTTTTACATTCAGCACATTTTTCACTATCCCCTTCCCTTCAGGTGAAGCGTCATAAGGTCGTATGGCAGTCCTTCAATCTGTGTTACAGGCGCGCGGTTGAAGTCGCCCGAGGGATTTATCCTGTAAACGTTCTGCAGGAACCTGCGCAGCTGTCCCGTCATCTCCTCCCTCTCCGGTATGTCTCCCACAAGGTGCATCTCGTCGCGCCGCTGGTCGAGTGCCAGTTGCTGCCACACCGACAGGATGTAGAACACGCTGTCGTGCGAGTTCGTCCCGTCGAATGTATTGACAAAGCGGAAGCGGTTCTCCGCGAAACTGAACAGCGAGAGTTGCCTGTCATAGAAATAGGCATACAGCTTGCGGCGCATCCCGGCATAGCTGCGCTGGTGCAGGTAGTTCCACACCGGCTGGCACACATGGCACCACTTGGCATCCGCGAAATGGTCGTCAACGACGGTCTTCAGGTCGCGGTTGACGGCGAACAGCGCCACCGCATTCAGGTGTGTCAGCACGGAGAACATCACCACGTCGCCCTCGTGTTCCGTCACGGCATGGTTGTACAGCACCGTCTCTGTGCCGGCGCGGAAATGGTCGGCTGGGACAAACACCACCGGCGTGCTAACCATCACCAGCGCCCTCGCCAAGCCCCCCTGCAACAGCGGCTCGCGGACGAACGCCTCGCGGAGGTTCGCAGCCATCGATATGCCACCCTTCACGGGGTACTGCACATATATTATATGCCCTGCGGCGGCGGCGTCTGGCGCCGAAAACGACATCGCGTTGCGGCTCACGCGTATCGTGAGCCTCGGCCCTTTGGCCACCCTCGCCGTCCCAGTCACGGCATTTGCCACGCTCTCCTCCATTGTTCCATGCTCCTCTGCCATAGTGTTTCTGTCTGTATGCTATTCCCAATTACCTTTATTGTCATTTGGCTGCGTCAGGTCGCCTATCTTCAGCCCCGGGTATCGCGCCTCGGCGTCTGCCCTCTCCACCTGCGCGGCTATCTCTCCCGGGTCGAGCCCCTCGAGATACTCGTCATACCGCGCCCCGCACTCCATTATCGGCACCGTGCGCCCCGACTGCATCTTCACCGTGCCAACAGCCGTCTGGAAACGCCGCCCACGGCTGCCTGGTATCACCTGCCGCCCCTCTTTCAGCAGCCCCAGCGCCACGAGCGTGTCGAGGTTGGCCGTGTAATGCCCCATTGCCAGGCAATAGTTCTCCTCCGCCGCGCGTATCTCGGCGAGCCGCTGCTTCACCTGACGCTCGCGCTGCTCCATCTTACTGGCGAACGACAGCGGGCGGGCCACGCCGCACACCACCGCCACGACAAGCATGAGAGCCGCTGCGGCAAGCAAATAATTATTCTTAACGAGACAACGTGTCTTTCCCATTTATTTGTTACTTTTGCAGTCGTGTGATGCAAAATTACGCAAATAATTTGATTTGGCAACGTTTATACCGGAAAAACTGATGATAAAGGACATTTTCAAAGACGAGATATGCCGCGTGCTCGGCCTCACCCCGACCGAGGAGCAGGCGGCTGCCATCGACGTGTTCAGCAGTTTCGCCACATGCCCCGACAGCCGCAGCGTGATGATTCTGAGCGGTTCGGCAGGCACTGGCAAGACATCACTCGCCGGCGCCATCGTGCGGGCGATGGAGAACATGCGGCAGAAGGTGGTGCTGATGGCTCCCACCGGCCGCGCCGCAAAGGTGTTCTCGCTCAACGCGGGCAGCGAGGCAGGAACAATACACCGCCGCATATACCGCCAGAAGACCTACGCCGGCGAGGACACGGCGTTCTCGCTGAACTTCAACAAGCACCGCGACACGCTGTTCATCGTCGACGAGGCCTCGATGATAACGTCGGGAAACGGCGCGGCGAGCATCTTCGGCAGCGGCAGCCTGCTGGACGACCTCATGCAATATGTCTATGGAGGGGAGCGCTGCCGGCTCATGCTCACCGGCGACAAGGCGCAGCTGCCGCCAGTGGGCGAGACGGAGTCGCCGGCTCTGTCGCCGCAGGTGATAGGGGGCTACGGGGTGAAGGTGTTCACGGCAGACCTCAACGAGGTGCTGAGGCAGGGAGCCGGGTCGGGCATCCTGTGGAACGCCACGGCGATACGCAGGATGATAACACACGACGAGGTGACGCAACTGCCGCGCATAACGCTGAGCGGATTTCCCGACATACGCCTCGTGCCGGGAAACGAACTGACCGACGAGCTGGGCTCGTCGTACTCAAGTGTCGGGACAGACGAGACGATGGTGGTGACGAGGAGCAACAAGAGAGCAAACATACACAACAATGGCATAAGGAGGATGATACTCTGGCGGGAGGAGCCGCTCGAGTCAGGCGACCTGCTGATGGTTGTCAAGAACAACTACCACTGGACGGCCACGGAAGACGGAGGCAGCGACGAAAGGCAGCCGATGGCGTTCCTTGCCAACGGCGACCGGATGGTGGTGCGCCGCGTGCGCAACACCCGCGTACTCCACGGCTTCACCTTTGCCGACGCGCAGCTGGTTTTCCCCGATTACGGCGACCACGAGGTGGAGGCCACCGTGCTGCTCGACACGCTGCAGGCGGAGTCGCCCGCGCTGACGCGCGAACAGCGCGAGAGGCTCTTCAACGCCGTAATGGAGGACTACGCCGACATACCGCGCAAGAGCGAACGGCTGAAAAAGGTGCGCGAGGACCGCTTCTACAACGCATTGCAGATAAAGTACGCATACGCCGTGACGTGCCACAAGGCACAGGGCGGGCAGTGGGCGCACGTGTATATCGACCAGGGCTACATGACAAGCGACATGCTCTCGCCTGACTACATCCACTGGCTCTACACCGCGTTCACGCGCGCCACCGAGCGGCTGTTCCTCATCAACTGGCCGCAGGAGCAGGTCGGGGAGGAATGACAGGCGACGCAGCCGCACACACGGCACGGAACGAAAGGCTGACAGACACCAAACCACCACGGGGAAAACCACAAAACGCGCAGCAATTACGCCGTATTTGATGAGCAATTACGCCGTATTTGATGAGCAATTACGCCGTATTTGGTGGGCAATTACGCCGTATTTTGTGAACGGTTGGGCATCAACGGAAATATGTATCACGGCATCGCGGCGGTGAGTGACGGTGAGCGGCGGTGAGTGACGGCGAGTGACGGCTATGCGTTCAGACTGTCTGGAATTTGCATGACATGCCAATACAAACTTGCAGGCAGCGTTCAGAACGGGTAACCGACGGCGAAGTTGAGCGACTGCATATCCTTGAACCCGCGCATGTTGAAATAGCCGTGGTGTCCGGTGTCGTATGGCGAGTGCAGCGCGAAGCCCCAGTCAATGCGCACCACGAGGAACTCGAGGTCGTAGCGCAGCCCGAAGCCTGTGCCGAGCGCGAGGTCGCCGGGCAACTTGCTGAGTTTGAAGCGTTCCTCGTCGGTGCTTCCGCTGCTTATGTTCCACACGTTTCCCGCGTCAAGGAACATTGCTCCGTTCAGGCTTCCGAACAGGTTGAACCGGTATTCCAGGTTTGCGAGGAACTTGAGGTCGCCCGTCTGCAGCAAGTAGTTGAGGTCGCTGTTGTCCGGCTTCGTCCGTCCCGGCCCGATGCTCCTCACCGGGAACGCGCGCACACTGTTTGCTCCTCCCACGAAGAACTGCTCGCTGAACGGCGAGAAGGTGTTGTTGCCGTAGCTCCATATCCCTCCCGCGTTGACGTGCGCCACGAGCGACGATTTGTCGCCGATGGCCCATTGCTTCACGAAGTCGGTGCTTATCTTGACGAACTGCGCGTACGGGTTGTTGAACAGCCGCTTTCCCCTCTCCGCCCATTTCCTTCCTGCCACCATGAATCCGAGCGACATGACGTTTCCCGCCTCCGAGACGGTTGTCTCCCACGCTATTGGGTTTCGCTTCCCCGCAGGGCTGGAGTAGCTGTATGTGTAGGACAGTTTCGTCACGAACTGGTCAGACAGTGCCTGCGTGAGGTAAGGGCTGCGGTCGACGATTGAGTCGAATAGCGGTGTCTTTCTGTTCTTGAACTGATATACCACCGTGAGCGGCGACAGGGTGTGTGTGGATGCCGGCGTTGACTGCCACCGGTAAGTGAGTTCCCCCGACGCGGTGTGCATCCGGAAATAGTCTGACCTGTTCTCTATGTCGAAGCCCAGTTTCAGCGTTGTCGTGGGTGTTGAGAAGAATCTCATGCGCCTTCTGTTCTTCGCTCGCCGGCGCTGGCGTATGGCGCGCCTCTGGCTGTTGAACAAGTTGAACGGTGTCACCAGCCGGGGGAATGTCAGCGACGCGTCTATGCCCACCTTGTATGTCCCCATGTCGGAATAGTTTGTGAGTTTCTCCGTGGTGCGCCACTCGTACAGCCCGTGCATGTTTATGTCGAATGTCTCGCCGCCGCGCAAGGCGTTCCTCTTCGTCAGTCCCAGCACCAGTTCCGGCCCCATTCGCCCCGTCGTGCGTCCGCGCATGTTCGTCTCGATGTAGAAGTCATACTTCTTGTCGAACAGGCACGCGATGTCCAGGTCGAGTGTGTCGCACGTCTGCAATGTGTCGCGCGGCGTGAAATTGAAGTTCACCATGCTGAACAGCCCTGTTGACGATATTTTGTTCTCCGTCTCGAGCAGGTCGTCGTATCTGAACATCTGTCCCCTGCGCAATTTTATCCCCCGTGCCACAACTCCAGTCCTTAACGGTGGCCTGCGCCCGTTGAAATACACCGTGAACCTTCTCCGCTTCACGGAGTCGGCAGGCACTTCGGTCAGCGACCTTCTGAATGTCAGCCCGATACGTCCGATATACCATTTGCGCCTTGCCATTTCGGGTATTCCGTCGCCGAGTTGGAAGCGCAGCTGCACCTTCCCCGGCACCATCAGCGTGTCAGCCAGGTATGAGGCGTATGACGGCTGGTAGTAGTAATACCCGCTGTTGCGCAGCAAGTTGGAAATTCTCGTGCGCTCCGCATCCAGTGCGGCAACGCTGAACGGGTCGCCGCGATGTATCAGTGCCTCGTCCGCCGCACTTCCTATCAGGCTGTCGCCCAGCTGTGTGAAGCCGGTGTATTCGATGGAGTCGAGTGTGAAAAGGCGGTTCATCTCCACGTTGTATCGCAGTTTGCCCTTCTTCGGGTTTCGCAGAGTTATCTCCTCGTAGTCCACCTTGCCGTGGAAATATCCGTGGTTGCGCAGCACGCTCTGCGCCACGGTGGCGCGCAGCTCGCCGTTGGCGTCGCTCATCAGCACGGGCTCCTTCCCGAAAGTCCTCGTCACCCATTTTGCGATTTTCCCGTCCGACTGCGAGAATGCGTTCCACACCCACAGGCCTACCGGAAACGGCGAGCGCACCGACGAGCTCCCGAACAGCGAGCCGTTGGGCCTGCATGCCAGCACCGCCTCGACCTCCTCCTGCGTCGTTGCAGAATTTTTGTCCTTCTCGAAGTTTGTGTATTTTATCTTTTCCGTTCCCACATACAACTGCTCCCCGTCGCCGAGCGCGCCCGTGGTGGAACAGGCAGCCATGACCACCGCGCAGCACATTGCCACGGCCGTCATCGCTATTGTCCCCGGCCTATTCTCTTTCCTTCTTTTCATTTGCTTTGTTGTTTGTCGTGTCGCGCGCAGAGCGCAGTTTGTCGAGGTTCATCCTTCCGTTGTCGGTCTCCTTCCTGAATATCTCGGAGAAATGGTTCACCTTGCGCCTCCATATAAATCCCACGCCATACTCGCTGTTCTCCCCCTCCAGCCAGTCGTATGCCCCGTGGTTGTAGAACATTTTCATGTACTTGTTTGAGGTCTGGCTCAGCCGGTATTCGAATGTGACGTTGTCGAAGAACGCCTGGTCCCTGCTGTTGATGTTTGAGCCGGTCGATATTTTTCCTCCGACAACCACCCGCAGCCTGTTGTTCCAGAATCTCTTCGCGAAGCGGAAACTGTAGTCGGTGTGCATTCCCCCGGAGGCGTCAATGGCATTGTCGAGGCCGAAGCTGATGTCTATTGTCCGAAGCGCGTTGCCCGCGATGCTGTTTATCTGGCTTTGCAGAAACGAGCTGAGTGTGTTGTTCATCGACACGGTCGTGTTGTTTCCTCCGGACAGATACATTCCTGTTGTCAGCATTGCGACCGCCAGTTTGCCCTGTTCCTCCTCGCTCATCATGTTCAGTTCGTCCTGCACCGCCATGTCCTCCGGCGCGGAGATGATGAACTGCAGCCCCATGTCCTGCATCGTCTTGCTTATCACCACTCCGCACTCGAAGTCAACGCTGCGGTTCTGCCCGGCGGTCGTCACGGTCGATTTCGTGTGCTGTGTCGCTGTGATGTCCAGCCTTGGGTTCATCGGGTCGCCCGTGAACTCTATGCGGCTGCCGTCCCTTATGGTGAATGTCTTCAGCGGGATCACCGGCATCGAGTATTTCATCTCGCCGTTGTTCAGCGTGTATTTCCCCCTTATCCTGAATCCCTCCGACGGTGTGTAGCGCATCCTCAGCGCGCCGTCTCCCGTCAGGTCAACGTAGTTTGAGTGGTCGTCGTTGAGATAGCACATAACGCGTGCGGCCCGGTCGATGTTCACCATGAGATCCATGTCGAAGCTCATAGGCGCGGGCTGCTGCGTGGCGGTCTGCGTTGTGTCGGTGAAGTCGGTGAAGCGCACGAGTTCATCCATCTGGTAGTCGGCCGTGAGTGGGTTGTCACGCAGCACATATGACATGTCAGTGGAGCCCAGCACATCCATCCTGCCGCGCATCCGCAGCTGGTCCAGCGAGCCGGTGAGCGAGCAGGCAAAGTCAACGTATGCTTTTCCGAACGCCTCGCTGCGACGTGTCTCCTTCGAATCGATTATCTGGAAGTTCTGCGCCGCCATCCCTATCTTCATTGTTATGTCGTCGAGGTCGGAGAAATCGACGTTGCCGTTCACCGACATTGGCGTGCCGTTGCCCGAGTAGAGGTTGAAGTCTTTGAACTGCACCTTGCTCGCCATGACCTGCACTGGCATGGTGTCGAAGCGCATCCGCATACCGTAGGTCTCGCTCACGAGGTATGCGTCGTTCAGTGCCAGCGAGCCGTCGACCTGTGGCTTCCCTAATTGTCCGCGTATGTCGAGGCTGCCGTCGGCAGTGCCCTCGAGTGCCACGATTTTGTCCGGCATCATCCCGTTAAGCACGCTCAGCGGCATCCTCTCCATGTTCATCGCCGCGTCAAGATATCCGTTGCCCTCCGTGCGGTATGTCCCGCTCACCGTTGCCACCTGCGTCCCGTCGCTGTATATTATCCCGTCGACATATTGCGAGCCGTCGTCTTTCGGCATATACACGAACTCTGTGCCGAGGTTGCCTATCGTGCTGCCCTCGTATGTCATGTTCTCGACGCTCATCGTCGCGTTGACCGATATGTCCTCGTCCTTCGTCTGTATGAAGTGGAAGTCGCCGCTTGCCGTCCCTGACATGCGCGGCATGTATGGCAGCACCGCCACGAGATCGCCTATCTTCACCCTGTTTACGGACAGTGAGAGGTCCTGCAGCGCGTCGGCGTTGTCGTCGGCAGACGACAGCATCACTTCCACGCCGTCGTCGGAGTGCATCTTCAGCCTTGCTGACAGCCGCCGGTCTTTCCCGATGAAGACATAGTTGTCATCGTTGACGGTGAAGCTCTTGTATCCTATGACGGGATTGTCGGTGAGCAGGTGCAGGCGTATCCCGTCGTCCTCCATCTCCGCCGTCGCCCCGAGCCTCACGCCCATGACGTCGCGCTGGTCGTAGTAGCGCACGTTGAGCGCGATGCCCTTGTCCATGACAGACCCGTCGATGAATGCGTTGAAGACATACTGCGGGTTCTTAATGTTGTTGCGCACCTGCCCCTTGAAGCGGAACTGCCCGTCGTCGGAATACAGCGCGAGGCGCACCGTGTCAAGTTGCACGCTGTCGGCAAGCAGCCGGTGTATCTCCATGCTGCCGTTCAGTCCTGTCTGCGGCGAGGACGTTATGTCTGCCTTGGCATCGGCGAACGAGTAGCCGAACCTCGACATCATGCTGTTCACGAAATTGTCGCTGCCCGAGTCGAGCTTTATGTGTGCCGTTGGAAGTTTCGCCTGCAACGCCGACTGGTCAACAACCTTGTCGCCGAGGTCCTCCTTCATCTGCGCCATCAGGGCGCCGATCTGCCTCATCAGCGTCTTGTGTCCCCCGCGTGCGTCGAAGTTCACGAGGAAGTCGCCATTTGTCGCGGCGAGGTGTGTCGTGTCGCGGTTCATAAGCAGGCTCATGTCGATGTTGCCAGGATAATATTCCCGCCCGTTGTCATTAACCATCACGTCTGTCGCGCTTCCGCTCACGCGGTATGTCTGGTCCATGTCCGTCGCCACGTCGACGTGCGCGCAGAATGCAGTTGACAGCGGCGATTCGGCGAGCCGCAGGCGGTATAGGTCTATGTGCTGGAAGTCTGCCCCCACCGTGGCTCTTGTCCATCGCTTGTTGATCAGCGCGTCGACTGTCATGTTGCCCTTTACCAGGGGGTTGTTGCTCCTGATGCCGGCAATGGCATGCCCGCTGCGCATTGTCAGTTTCCCGCTCATTCCGCTGAGGTCGTAGCCGGAATAAGCGAATTTTGTTATCGACGCGCCTGCCTCTATGCGTGTTCCGGGAGAGTGTATGTCGGTCCCGCTGCCCCTCACCGCGATCTGTCCGCTGAACGTCCCCAGCCCTTTCCTCGGTAGGAAATGCCCGAGGTGCAGTCCGCGCGCCGTAAGGTTGGCTTTGTATGTCATGTTTCCGGCGGTGTTCACACAGGCACGTCCCGCGAGGGTCCCCCCTCCCTCGGTTGCCCTGAAGTCAGCCCCGAAGCGTTTGCCGTCGGCGAAGAGTTTCCCCTTGATGCCTATTCCGCGCGGTATCGCTATGCCGTCGAGCGTCCCGGCAGGCAGCGCCGATGCCAGGAAGCCAATGTCGTGAGCGCGTGCGTCGGCAAACAGTGATGCCCGCATGTTGTCCGGGTCGGCGATGTTGTCGATTGTCCCGTGCGCGTTGATGTGGAAAGCCGTGGGCAGGTCGGCAACGAGTCCCGTCAGCACGAGGTGCCTCATGTTTCCCGTCAACACCGTGTTCACCTTCAGCGGCTGTGCCGGCCACTGTTTCCTGAACGCCTCCGGCATGTCTGCCATGAACAGCATGATGTCCTGCTTGCCGAGGGAACCGTCTGCTCTGAGGTGCATCTTGCCTGGCGCAGTTTCGCTGAACGTGTTACGGTCCATGACGAAACGCGCGCTCATCTGTGACTCCGTCGTCACGATTTTTATGTCAGGAACGGATATTTTCTTTGCGTTGACGGCGATGTGTGAGGCGAGTGAGCGCACGTTTAGCCCGCTGTACTCCCTGAATGACGACTGCCTTATGTTGAGGTTGATCTTAGGTGAGCAGAAATCAAAAGAATCGGCATCAAGCGTTATGTCCGTGAGCGCGAGGTGGTTGATGTCGAGCCCCTCCTTTTGCGGCTCGTAGTTGTAGTCGAGTGTTAGTCTGCCGCCGTTCCATTTCATTCGTCCCACCTTGTACTGGCTGCGGTATAGGTCGATGTGCGCGTCTGCCGCCGCCAAGTTCCCGATGCCGGCACATACCGACATCGTGTCGCCCGGCATGTGCAGCGCGAGGCTGCTGTCGTCGATGTGCAGGCGGTCGATGTTCACCTTCCACCGGTTTTCGCTCTTGGTGGTGTCTTCCGGCACGGTGTCTGCCAGTTCTATGCTCAGGTCTGCCCCGGCAATCAGCGCGCTGTCCACGCGCACGGTCTCCGCGCTGATGTCTATGCCGTGGCTCTCGAGGCACAGCCGGTCGAGCCTCCCGCTTATGCGTGCGGAGTGTATCAGCCCGTCGGTGTTCAGTCTGACACCGGTGAAGCGGAGCGCGTCAATCTCCACGTTGCCGCCAAACAGTGGCAGCAGTCTCACATCCACGACAAGCTCGCGTGCATTGGCGATGGTGTCGGTGAGGTTTGGTATCGAGTCGTTGGGCTTCCCGATGTGCAGGCCGTTGATTTCGAGATTGAGCGGGAACGACAGTCCCACGCGCTCAATCCTTATGTCCATGCCAGTTTGTTCAGAGGCATACGCAGTCACCTTGCCCACCGCCCATCTCTGGAACGGCGGGAAATATATCAGTGCGGTGAGCGCCACAGCAGTCATCATTATGGCAATCGCCGTCACAGCAGTCCATTTTATGGTTTTCTTCATCTCTTATCCCCAATCGGTCATTACAACACTGATTTTTCTATTTCGACTGGGCAACCCGTTCCCTGGCTGCTTCCAGCCGCTTGCCTGCATCTTGCCCGTCGTTTTTTCTTGACGTAGCCCGCTACGCCTGCAAAAAAGCAACAGCCAGTCTGCTTGGGCAACCGACTGTAATCAGTTCGGGCTCTAATGACCGATTGGGGCTTATCAACTTGATTTCCACCCATGTCATGCAGAATGGCAGGCATGAAGCCAGCAAAGCAGGTGCAAATTAATAAAAAATAATTGAGAATAACGAATAAAAATAACAGAAAAAGGGGAAATTCAACTAATTCGAGGCACAAGACGCATTTATCCTACAGCAAAGGCGAAAGAAGCCTTACGGAAGACTCCCACAGGCGTTGTATGTATGACGGGCGATGCGTGTATTTCAGTTCCGACGTGGAAATGCAGAGTGCCATGTCGTCGAGGAACACCTGTTTCATCCGCTTTGCCACGTCTCTGTCGTAGAAGAATATGTTCGCCTCGAAGTTGTTCTCGAAAGACCTGAAGTCGATGTTTGTCGAGCCGCACGTGCAAAGAGTGTCGTCTGCCACAAGGAACTTGCTGTGGTTGAACTTTTCCGCGTAAGCATACACCTTCACCCCGGCATCGATTGCCTGAAGGACGTATGACCGGCTGGCCCACTCCACCACCTTTGCATCGCTCCTCATAGGCACTATCAGCCTGACGTCGACTCCGGCGCTGACTGCAGTGTGAAGCGCGAACATTATCGTTTCGGTGGGAAGGAAATATGGTGTTTCCATATATAAATAGTCCCTCGCCTCTATTATTGTGCGCACGAAGCCCTGCACGATGGTTGGGTCGGGCGACACGGGGCTGCCCGTGACGAGCTGCGCTATGCAGTCGTTGCTAATATTCGTCCTCGGCTCGGGATAGTAGCGCTGGCCCGTTATCAGCGTCTGCGACACGAAATACCAGTCGATGAGGAATGCCCTCTGTATGGCGTTGACCACGCCTCCTTGCACCATCATGTGGGTGTCGCGCCAGTCCTTGATGTACCGCGTTGCGATGTTCATGCCGCCTATGTATGCCGTCTCGCCGTCTATTACGATTGTCTTGCGGTGGTTGCGGTAGTTCACCCTGCTCGTGAGCAACGGGAAATACACCGGCAGGAACGGGTGTGCCTTGACCCCGGCATCTGTCATGCGGCGGAAGAACTTGTTTGGCACACGCCAGTTGCCCACGCCGTCGTATATCAGGCGCACCTCGACGCCACGGCTTGCACAGTCTATGAGCGCGTCGGCGACCAGATTTCCTATCGCGTCATCATCTATTATGTATGTCTCTATGTGGACGTGATGCCGCGCCTGCCCTATGTTATACAACAATGAGAGGAACAGGCTGCTGCCTTCTGTGAAGATTTCCGCCTCGTTGTCCTTGAAAGGCAGCGACATGTTGGTCTCTATGAACTGGTTTATCAGTGGTGAGTATTTCTCCGGCAGGCGCAGGTCGCGCTGTGCGACGAACTCCGCCATAGTCTGTTTCGTGAGTTGGTCGAGGCTTTTCTGGTTGATGAGATGCTCCTTCCGCGTGTTCTGCCCGAAGAAGAAATATAGCATGAAACCGATGACCGGCAGGAACACGAGCACCAATATCCACGACACGGCCTTCGCCGGCTGCCTGTTGTCGAGCAGCACGGCGAATATCGCCGGCACGACAAAGACGGCGATGTATATCAGGAATATGATGCTAAGTTTCGTCATTTGAAGTTTGCCAGTTTATGTGTCTGCAGCGAGAGCCGCCACTCGGGATGTGCCTTTATGTATGCGATGCACTTGCCCAGTATCTCTTTGTTGCGCCATGTGTCGCCTGTGTCGCACGGCTGAAGGTACAGCAGCGTGCTGTCACCGGGTGTTTGCGGCAGGAAATCCCCCGGGTCGCGCTTGCCGTCGAACACCACCTTTATCTCGTCTGCCCGCCGCAGCGCGTCCTCATATCCCGCCATGCCTTTGCCGCCGCCCTCTCCCCGCAGGGGCTTCTTCGGTGACACCGTTGTCCAGTCGATGCCGTCAGGCATCCTCCGTGTGCCGTTGGTCTCCGCCGCAATGGTGAAGCCAGCGCCGTGCAGCGCGTCCACGAGCGTGCGGTCTGCCTGGAGCGACGGCTCGCCGCCCGTGAGGACGACAAAGCGCGTTGGGAATTTCATGATGGCGCCAACTATCTCTCCTGCCGTCATCTCGCGGTAGTCGGAGAATTCGGTGTCGCAGAACGCGCACCGCAGGTTGCACCCAGCAAACCTCACGAATGTTGCCGCGCGCCCCGTGTTGTGTCCCTCGCCCTGCAGGGAGGAGAATATATCGTTCACCCTGTATGTCATGGTTCTTTCTCGTATGACGCCACGTTGCCCCGGCTTTCCTGCACGTCGACGCGGTAGCAGTTTGGCACCCGGCCGCATATCCACCTTGCGATGTTCTCCGCCGTCGGGTTGCATGGCAGCACGTCGTTGATGACCTTGTGGTCAAGCACGCTCTTCACTTTTTCCTTTATTACCGAGAAGTCGGTCACCATGCCGTTGCGGTCAAGCTCCACGGCACGGCAATACACCGTTATAATCCAGTTGTGGCCGTGCATCTCGGTGCATTTGCTCTCGTAGTCGAGCGTCAGGCGGTGTGCCGCCGATATTTCGATTGTCTTCTTAACGTAGTACATTCTATATGCTTTTTAATTGTTTTGATGTGGGAACGGCGTGCCTCACGTCACTATCTGGTTGCCCAGTTCCCTCGCTATGTTGTTGCGTATGACCTGCGCGCTGGCATATTCCGTCATCAGCGTGCGCAGTCTGTCGTTGTCTCCGGCTGCCTTCGATATTTCCACCTTCAGCTGTGCCAACCGTTCCTCTATATATATCTTGCGCATGTCGAGCAACAGGTGGTTGGTCTCGTTGACAAGACTTTCCTCGTCTTTCTTTATCCGCAGGCTCTTCGCAAGCGGCACGTCCATCACCATCTGCGTTGCAGCGTTGCTCACCTCCACGTCGCTGTGCCGCGTGAAATACTGCTCGGAGTTGAACTCCGGTTCGCCGCAATGCTCCACCGCCTCTTCGAGTATCCGCGCATAGAGTGGGTTTTTCAGCCGTATATCGTCCTGTCCGAGGTCGTAGCCGATGTACTGCGCCACGCGCATGTCAATCATCCCGCCATCCTCTGTCTGCACGTTGCGGTACAATATCTCTCCTCCGTGCTTCACGGTCAGCTGCGCTATCATCCTCTCCACGTTGTCCGTCTGCGACTGCGGCGATGCCGTGGCGGTTGTCTGCTCCGCCGGTCGTGCCGTGGTGTTGGGGGTTACGGCCTGCGCCCTCTTCCCCACGCTCTCAATGTTGCTGCGTATAAACTTGTTGAGCGTTGATATGATTGTAGGCTCGTTTATGCCGAGCCTGTTCACGCAAAGGTTGATATACGTTGCCCGCACTATCTGGTCCTTTATCACGCTGATGCTCTTTATTATTGAGTTCACTGCCTCGGCGCGCTTTATCGGATCGCGCACCCCGCGTATCATAAGGTCGATTTTGAAGTCGATGAAGTCCTTCTGGTTCTGCGCCACATATTCCCTGAAATCCTTTGCGGTGTGTTTCCTTGCGAAACTGTCCGGGTCGTCGCCGTCCGGCAGCAGCAGCACCTTTATGTTCATGCCCTCTGCCAGCATCATGTCTGTCCCGCGCATTGCGGCGTGTATGCCGGCCTCGTCGCCGTCGTAGAGCAGCACCACGTTTGGCGTGAACCGCCTCAGGATGCGTATCTGGTGCAGTGAAAGTGCCGTGCCGGAGTTTGCCACCACGTTCTCAATGCCGCACTGGTGCATCGATATGACATCGGTGTAGCCCTCCACCATGTACACGCAGTTTTCCTTTGCCATCGCCTTCTTGGCCTGGAAGATGCCGTACAGCTGCTGCTCCTTGTGGTATATGTCGCTGTCAGGCGAGTTGACGTATTTCTGCTGAACGCCTTTCGTCGCCTTGTCGAGTTTCCTCCCGCCGAATGCCACCACCTTCCCGCTCATGCCTATCCACGGGAAGATCACACGCCCGGCGAAGCGGTCGGTGACGCGCCCGTCGCTCTCGCGCTTGTAGCATATTCCGGTCTTGACGAGGAACTCCTCTTTGTATCCCTTCTTGATTGCCGCCTGCGGCAGCGCCTCACGTACTGCCGATGAAAATCCGAGACGGAACGTGCGTATCGTGTCGTCCCGGAAGCCACGGCTGCGGAAATACTGCATCCCTATGGCCATGCCGTCCGGGCTGTTGTGCAGCAAGTCCTCGAAATAGCCGGCAGCCCATTCGTTGACGATGAACATCGACTCGCGGTCGCTCTCCTGCTTCTTCTCCTCGTCAGACAGCTCGCGCTCCTTTATCTCTATGCCATATTTCCTGGCGAGCCACCGCAGCGCCTCCGGGTATGTCATCTGCTCGTGCTCCATGATGAAGCCCACCGCGTTGCCTCCCTTGCCGCACGAGAAGCACTTGCAGATGCCGCGCGACGGCGACACGTAGAACGACGGCGTGCGCTCGTTGTGGAACGGGCATAGGCCTTTGTAGCTTGCCCCCGACTTCCTCAGCGACACAAACTCGGACACCACTTCCACGATGTCCGCCGCATCCATTATCCTGTCAACCGTCTGCCTGTCTATCATATTATTTCAGTAATCGCCAGCCTTCCCGACTGCCATTGTCATGCCGTTTGCTCCGCCGGCCCCTGCTGCTCAGCACCTATTGCCTCAAGCACGACCTTCTCCGCATCCCCGAGCGAGCAGTGCAGCCGTCCTCCCGATGCGTTGGGATGTCCCCCGCCGTTGAAATAGTGCTCGGCGATCTTGTTGCACGCCACATTCCCCACCGACCGCAGGCTCACCCACACGAGATTATCCTGTTCGGTGTCCTCGCGGAGCGATATTGAGAGGGTGATGCCCTTTATCTGCAAAGGCATGTTCACCAGCCCCTCCGCGTCACCCTTTATGAAGTGGAACCGCTTTATGTCCTGCCGCGAAATGGTGAAATAGGCTGCCTTACGGTCATGGAAAACGCGCATCTTCTGGTACAGAACGTATCCCGTGAGGCGCATCCGCCAGTCGCTGTAGTTGTGGAACACCTTGCGGTATATCTCGTCCTTGTCGAAGCCCTTCGTCAGCAGCAGGCCAATGATATGGAAAATCTCCGGCCGCGAGGAGTTGTAGGTGAACCCTCCCGTGTCTGTCATCATGCCGCAGTATATCGAGACGGCGCCCTTTCTGGTCATCCCCTCAAACCCGCCTAACTGCCACAGCACGCGGAAAAGCGTTTCGCAGGTGCTGCACATCTCCGGGTGAGATATGGTGAGGACTGTGTCCATGAGGGGGTCCATGTGGTGGTCTATCATGACCCTCTTGGCCTTGGAGGCATTCAGCAGTTCGCCCATGCCGTCGCCCAACCTGTCGGTGCGGTTGAAATCGAGGCAGAACACCAGTTCCGCATCCGCCAGCGCAGCCTCCACCTTGTCACGGTGCTTGTCGAACCTCACTATCGTCTGTGAGTCCGGCAGCCACTGCAGGAAGTCAGGGAAAGCGTCGGGGATGGCAATCACAGGGTCCTTCCCACGCTGCCTGAGATATTCCGCCAGCGCGAGGCACGAGCCTATGGCATCACCGTCGGGACGCTGATGGCAGCAGACAACTATTTTTCCCGACCGCGCGATAAGGCTTTCCAGCATCGCAACCTCTTCGCCTGTAAGTATTTCTATATTCATAATGACTGCAAAGATACTGCAAAACGGGCACAAAACAAAATAAATCCGCGAATAATTCGTGCCGTGATTTTTGCACGTTACCCCTTTTTGTCTTACTTTTGCAAATGGTAATCAAAGTGAACTTTTTTACGCGAAATTACATTTATGACTGACAATACTGTGATAAGGGGCGCGCAAAGGAAGGAGGCTCCGCTCATCGCGACAATGATAATGGAGGCAATGAACCACGAGTGCTGCCGGAATTTTGCCGGGGAGCGGCACACGCTCGGCGACTTCCACCGCATGATGGAGGGGCTGGTTGGCATGGAGCGGTCGCAATACAGCTACAGAAACACGCTGGTGGCAGAGGCAGACGGAAGCGTGGCGGGCATGCTCGTGTGCTACGACGGCGCGTTGCTGCACCCTCTCCGCGAGGCCTTCATCGCTGCGGCACGCCAGCACCTTGGACGCGATTTCTCGCAGATGGACGATGAGACACAGGCCGGCGAACTATATCTCGACAGTCTTTGCGTGCTGGGCGAATACCGCAGGCGCGGCATTGCCTCCGCTTTGCTGCGCTCGTCGGCAGCGCTTGCCGTCAAGATGGGACTTCCTGCCGTCGGACTTCTCGTTGACAAGTGCAATCCATCGGCGGAGCGGTTATACAGGTCGCTCGGCTTCAGGTGCGTGGGAGAGACCACATGGGGAGGTCACGGCATGAGGCACCTGCAAATGGAGAGCGGGGAAAGCGGCCGTTTCGACGATGGCATGGAACCCGTCACACTATAAGCCGGCGAAACTCTGCCACAGGTTGTCCTTGGGCAGCGGTGCATAGACGGATATGAGCTTGTGCGAAACGGGATGTACAAATTCTATGTGGCGCGCGAGCAGTGATATGCTTGCATCAGGGTTGCTGCGGCGCGCGCCGTATTTCAAGTCACCTTTGATGGGGCAGCCGATGGCAGCCAGCTGGCAGCGTATCTGGTGGTGCCGCCCGGTGAGCAGTTTCACCTCGAGCAGCGTGTAGCGGTCAGACGTGCCGATGACGCGATAGCGCAGTATGGCTTTCTTGGCGGCATACTCCTCATGGTCGAGCGCGTAACTCTTGTTCCGCTGCTCGTTGCGGTATATCCAATGCACGAGCTCGCCCTCGTCCTCGGCAGGCCTGTTCTGGACAATAGCCCAATAGGTTTTGCTCACCTCGCCGTTGTGGAACATCCTGTTGAGGCGCGTCAGCGCCTTTGATGTCCTCGCAAACACCACGAGCCCCGACACGGGACGGTCGAGCCGGTGAACAACACCGATGAACACCGCGCCGGGCTTGGCGTATGCCTCCTTTATATACTCCTTTACCATCTCGGACAGGGGTTTGTCGCCTGTCTTGTCTGCCTGCACAATCTCGCCACTCGACTTGCTGACGATGATGATGTGGTTGTCCTCGTAAACTAACTCCATCGCGATGCCGGATAATCCGTGTCAGAACGCGCCTCCACCGGCAGCATACTGCTTGGCGGCACGTCCTGACACACTAAATTTCCATTTGTCACTGGCTATAACTACATGTTCATTCCGCCGTCCACTTGTATCACCTGCCCGCTGACATAACTTGAGAGGTCGCTCGCAAGATAGAGCGCGGTGTTGGCGATGTCGTCAACGCTGCCTCCACGGCGCAGAGGGATTTTCCCAATCCACTCCTTGCGTATGTCTTCCGGCAGGGCCTGCGTCATTGCCGTGTCGATGAATCCTGGCGCGATGGCGTTTGCACGTATGCCCTTCGGCCCCATCTCCTGCCCGACGCTCTTGGCAAGCGCTATCAGCCCGGCCTTGGATGCCGCGTAGTTTGACTGCCCGGCATTGCCGTGTACGCCGACCACCGACGACATGTTGATTATCGACCCCCGGCGCTGGCGCATCATCACCGGCACGCAGGCATGGATGAAGTTGAACGCCGACTTTAGGTTCACGGCGATCACGGCATCCCACTGCTGCTCGCTCATGCGCAGCATCAGCCCGTCCTTGGTGATGCCGGCGTTGTTCACGAGAATGTCTATCGTTCCGAAATCCTCCTTTATCTTACTCACCACCTCCTCCGTCTGGCCGAAGTCGGCAGCGTTGCTGGCATATCCCTTGGCCTTAACGCCGAGGGCGGCAATCTCTGCCTCCGTCGCCTTGCCGTTGTCATCGATGACAAGGTCTGTGAATGCCACGTTCGCGCCTTCTGCGGCGAACCTCAACGCGATGGCCTTGCCTATACCGCGTGCCGCACCAGTGATTAGTGCGGTCTTGCTTGTCAGTAACCCCATTTTTCTGTTTTATTTATTCATTAATGATTTGTTTCTCTCTTGTTAAATGTCCGCAGTGCAGCACTTGCGTCGGCATGCGAGTGTCAGGTATTCACCTTTATGCCCGAAGCCCCGTTGCGCCCCAATGCTCCGTAAACGAACTTGGCGACAAGCGGCTTGCTTGTCTCAGGTGTCATGCCGTGGCCTAAGCGGCCGTAGATGAACGGCACCTCCAGCCCCTTGATGCAATAGTGTGTTATGTCAGCCACGAGCTCCACGTTTTCGATGTCGAACTCGCCGTCGGCCTTGCCCTCGGCATACACCTTGCGGAAGAGCTCTATCTCGTCCTCATCGAAGTTCTTGCGAACCTTCTCAACCATCCATATATTGCGGAAGAATGCCGCGCGCAGGTTTCCGTTGCGCATCACGGTTTCCTTGATTGTCGTGAGGTGCGTGTAAATCAGTTCAATCACTTTGTCCTGCGGCTTTATATTCTTCGACGCCACCTCGTCCATGCAGTCCGAGAGACGCTCCAGCTCACCTTCTATCACTGCATAATACACGTCTTCCTTACTGTTGAAATAGGTGTAAAGAGTGCGGCGGCCCTTGCCTGAAGCAACGGCGATGTCGTTCATTGTGGTGTTATCGAAGCCGTTCTTGGCGAACAGCTGGCGGGCCACGTCAACGAGTTTCTGCCTTGTCTTGGATATGGACATGTCTCTTTCCCTCCACATTTTAGTTGGTTGCACATAACATTTACCATGTGCAAAAATAGTTTTTTTATTTCGTTCCTCCAAATTTTTCCATGTGTAAATGTATGGTTAAGGAAAAATTAGTTTAAACCGCCTGCCGCCATTGTACAAAGACAATAACGCGGACGAGGCATCAAAGGACTTTAACAAAAGGGTTCTCAAGCATTGAGACACGGAGTACGTAATTCACGTCATGGTCTATGTGCATCAAGCGGTGGGCGGCCGGCCCGGCAGGCGAAAGCGCCAAAGCCACATGTCCCATGGTGCGCCTTAGGTTTATTTCGACACATGGATGAAGCAGGAAGCCGCCACCATCATCACCAGCCGCGACGACCATCATGTCAACACCGAACGGCCCGCGATACATGCCCTTCAGCAAATCTGTAAAATACCGACATGCCCTCGAACGCAGCCCATCAAGCAGCCCGTATGGCAGGTAACGGTTCATCATTTCCATCTTCTCGTCCTCACATGCCAAGAGATTGCCAGTGTAAGCGCCGTTACGCGTCTGGAAAAGTGACAGGCCGCGATACACCACGTTCCCATCGCCAAGGGACTCGAACTCCATACCGAAGTCAATTACCTTATTATAATACGGCTCAACCATGACACCGCCCTGCTCATAAATCACATTTTTCACAAATCCTTCAACAGACCGTGACATTTTACCATCAACATAACGCACTCCCCGTCCGCTGCCGCTCCAAGGTGCCTTCACCACGATTTTTCCCCGTTTTGAAAGGAAATGATCAATTTCTTTTATGTCATCAACCAGGAAAGCCTCGCCACATGTGAGTTTCCCGATACCACGGCGCAGTGCGGCAACTGCAGTTCTTGTCTGAATACGACTGGACAGCAACCGGATATGTTCCATAACATTGTCGGAAGGCATTACGCCTGGCGTAACGCCGGCATCAGCCAGGCGCGTCTTCAGCGCATTGTCCCAGCCCCAGGGCATCACCCTGCCCACCGTAATCCCTCTTATGCCGTCACAAGAAACGAAAGAGACGTCCGACTTGCGCCCATTGAAGCGTGACGCTGCCTTGACAGCAAAATCAACGTCATCCACGAGAACCGCATCGCCATCGTCTGCCCACAGCGCCGGTATCCATCCGAGGTTCATGCGGAGTTCCTGAGCGGCATGGGGAGCAGTGAAACGCTTCCTGTTGAATGCGAGCGCAATGTCATGCTCGGGATTAAATATATGTAAATTCATAATTAAAACTCCTTTTTTACTTATCCGAGTGCAAAATTAATAAAAAAACACCACATTTTGCCAACTATAGTTTGCAATTTAATATTTTATTGTTAATTTTGCACTCAGAAAAGCAAGTTTGAACAAAAGATGGAAGCATTCTTTCGCACGCATAGTTATCTGGTGGAACACGTGAATGCCCCAGTTCGCCGGCAGTTGATGGACGAAATAAACTGGGACGACAGGATGATTGGCATCAAAGGGACGCGCGGCGTTGGCAAGACAACATTCCTGCTGCAATACGCGAAGGAGTATTTTGGCACATACGACCGCAAATGCCTTTATGTGAACATGAACAACTTTTTCTTCCAAGGTCACGGCATCGCAGACTTTGCGCGCGAGTTCTACGAGAACGGCGGCAAGGTGCTGCTCATTGACCAAGTGTTCAAGGAGCCGGACTGGAGCAAGCAGTTGCGGAGATGCCACGACGAGAACCCTGGGCTGAAAATCGTGTTCACCGGCTCGAGCGTAATGCGGCTGAAAGAAGAGAACCCCGAACTGAACGGCATCGTAAAGAGTTACGAGCTGCGCGGTTTCTCGTTCAGGGAGTTCCTGAACCTCAAGACTGGCAACAACATGCGGCCATACACCCTCGGCGAGATATTGCAGGACCATGAGCAGATCGTCAGGCGGATCTTGCCAAAGGCGTCCCCCGTGAAATATTTCCAGGACTACATACACCACGGGTATTATCCTTTCTTCCTCGAGCAAAGGAATTACTCGGAGAACCTGCTCAAGACGATGAACATGATGGCGGAGGTGGACATACTGCTGATAAAACAAATCGACCTGAAGTATCTCACAAAAATCAAGAAACTGTTCTACCGTCTCGCTGCGGCCTGTCCGGCCGCCCCAAACGTCAGTATGCTCGCACACGAGATAAAGACGAGCAGGGCGACGGTGATGAACTACATAAAATACCTTGCAGACGCACGCCTGCTGAACATGATATACCCCGTCGGGCAGGCGTTCCCAAAGAAGCCGTCGAAAGTCATGGCAAACAACTCGAACCTGATGTATGCCATCTACCCCATACAGGTACAGAAACAAGATGTGATGGAGACTTTCTTCGTCAACTCGGTCAGCAAGGACCATGCAGTGAGCGACGGGAAGAAAAGCGGCCAATACATAGCCGATGGCAAGCTGCGCTTCCGTATATGCGACGCGACAAAGAACAGCAACATGCGTATCAACAAGGAAACGATATATGCAAGATACAACACCGAAGTGGGATTTGACAACCACATACCGTTGTGGCTGTTCGGATTCCTATATTGAATATTCAAAGACAAACTAACATTATAATTATTATGGCAAAAGAAAAAAAGTTTATCACTTGTGATGGAAATGAGGCTGCCGCCCATGTGAGTTACATGTTCACAGAGGTTGCCGCCATCTACCCTATCACGCCGTCAACCCCGATGGCAGAGCATGTGGATGAATGGTCGGCAAAAGGCAGGAAGAACCTCCTTGGGCAGACGGTCACCGTGCAGGAGATGCAATCAGAAGCCGGAGCGGCAGGCGCCGTTCACGGTGCGTTGCAGGCTGGCGCACTGACAACAACATTCACGGCATCGCAGGGCCTGCTCCTCATGATTCCGAACATGTACAAGATAGCAGGCGAGTTGCTGCCATGCGTTTTCGACGTCTCGGCGCGCACGGTCGCCACACACTCGCTGTGTATTTTCGGAGACCACCAGGACGTGATGGCTTGCCGGCAGACAGGATTTGCAATGCTGTGCGAAGGCTCAGTGCAGGAAGTAATGGACATGACAGCCGTCGCACACCTCTCAACACTGAAGTCGAAAGTGCCATTCATCAATTTCTTCGATGGATTCCGCACTTCCCACGAATACCAGAAGGTGGAACTGCTTGACATGGAGGACATAAGGACCATCGTTGACTATTCCGACATGGATGATTTCCGCAGCCGCGCGCTGACACCGGAAAGGCCCGTGACACGCGGAATGGCAGAAAACCCAGAAACATTCTTCACACACCGCGAGGCATCGAACAAATACTATGACAGCGTACCCGAAATCGTGGAGAAATATCTCGGCGACATATCGAAACTGACAGGACGCGAATACCACCTCTTCTCATACTACGGAGCAAAGGATGCCGAGCGCATGATCATACTCATGGGATCGGCGACAGAGGCTGCCCGCGAGGCAATAGACCACCTCAACAAGAAAGGAGAGAAGGTGGGCATGATAAGCGTTCACCTCTACCGCCCGTTCTCGGTGAAGCACCTGCTCGCCGCAGTACCGGAAACAGTGAAGCGCATCGCGGTGCTCGACCGCACCAAGGAGCCGGGGGCAAGCGGCGAACCGCTCTTCCTCGACGTGAAAGAAGCTTTCTACGACGTGGAGAACCGACCTATGATAATAGGCGGGCGATACGGGTTAGGGTCCAACGACACCACACCGGCGCAGATAATATCCGTGTTCGACAACCTCGCATTGCCGGAGCCGAAGAACCATTTCACGCTCGGCATCGTTGACGACGTGACGTTCACGTCACTGCCGCAGGTGGAAGAGATCGCACTCGGAGGAAAAGGCATGTTCCAGGCAAAGTTCTACGGCCTCGGGGCCGACGGAACGGTGGGAGCAAACAAGAACTCGGTGAAGATAATAGGAAACAACACCGACAAGTATTGCCAGGCATATTTCGCATACGACTCGAAAAAGTCGGGAGGCTTCACATGCTCGCACCTTCGTTTCGGAGACGAGCCGATACGTTCCACATACCTCGTGACGACGCCAAACTTCGTGGCCTGCCACGTTCAGGCATACCTGCACATGTACGACGTGACGCGCGGGCTGCAAAAGAACGGCACGTTCCTGCTGAACACCATTTTCGAAGGAGAGGAACTTATCAAGTTCATGCCGAACAAGGTAAAGCGCTACTTCGCGCAGAACAACATAACCGTATATACCATAAACGCGACCAAGATTGCGCAGGAGATAGGCCTCGGGAAACGCACAAACACCATACTGCAAAGCGCGTTCTTCAGGATAACCAACGTCATACCAGTTGAACTGGCCGTCGAGAAGATGAAAGAGGCCATAGTCAAGTCATACGGAAAGAAAGGACAGGATGTCGTTGACAAGAACTACGCTGCCGTTGACCGGGGAAACGAGTACAAGAAACTCAACATTGACCCGGCATGGGCGGAACTCCCTGACGATGAAATAAAGGACGACGACGCGCCGGCATTCGTAAAGGAACTTGTAAGGCCAATCAACGCACAGGCAGGCGACCTGCTGAAAGTGTCCGACTTTGTCAAGCACGACACCGTTGACGGCACATGGCAATCCGGCACCTCTGCCTACGAAAAGCGCGGAGTTGAGCCGTTCGTGCCTGTGTGGAACAAGGAAAACTGCATCCAGTGCAACAAGTGCGCATACGTTTGCCCACACGCATCAATACGCCCGATAGTTCTCGACGACGAAGAGAACGCGAAATTCGACGCTGCCGACGACACCATAACGATGAAAGCACCAAAGCCGATGGCAGGGATGCACTTCCGCATACAGGTGTCGGTGATGGACTGCATGGGGTGCGGCAACTGTGCCGACGTTTGCCCGGGCAACCCGAAACTGGGAAAGGCACTCACGATGATACCGTTCGATCCAGACGCGGAGAGGACAATGCAAGAGGCAAAGAACTGGGAATATGTATCAGACAACGTGAAGAGCAAACAGCATCTCGTGGACATACGCTCAAATGTCAAGAACTCGCAATTCGCAAAACCGCTGTTTGAGTTCTCGGGAGCCTGCGCGGGATGCGGCGAGACACCGTATGTGAAACTCATCAGCCAGCTGTTCGGCGACCGCGAGATGATAGCCAACGCCACGGGCTGCTCATCAATCTACTCGGCCTCCATACCAGCAACCCCATACACGACCAACGAGAAAGGCCAGGGACCGGCGTTCAACAACTCGCTGTTCGAGGACTCATGCGAGTTCGGAATGGGAATGTTGCTCGCCAACAAGAAGATGAAGGAACGCGTCGCACAGTTGTTCATCGATGCGACATCCAAAGAAGGCTGCCCGGAAGAATTCAAGGCCCTGGCACATGAATGGATCGAGAAGAGAGAAGACGCAGACGAGTCAAAACGCCTTGCAGCACTGCTCAGGCCATACATAAACCGCAACGCGGAGGCCGGATGCGAATACTGCATAGACCTGAAGTCGCTCGACCACTATCTCGTCAAGAGAAGCCAGTGGATCATCGGCGGTGACGGAGCAATGTATGACATCGGATATGGCGGCCTCGACCATGTAATCGCCTCCGGAGAGGATATCAACATACTGGTGCTCGACACCGAGGTCTACTCCAACACAGGCGGACAGTCATCCAAGGCGACACCATTGGGCGCGATAGCAAAGTTCGCCTCACGGGGAAAGCGCATACGCAAGAAGGACCTCGGCCTGATCATCACTACATACGGATTTGTCTACGTGGCGCAAATAGCAATGGGAGCAGACCAGGCACAGTGCCTCAAGGCAATACGCGAGGCCGAGGCATGGCACGGGCCGTCTGTGATAATTGCCTACTCCCCATGCATCAACCACGGACTGAAGGCCAAGGGCGGCATGGGCAAGAGCCAGGCAGAGGAGGCCAGGGCTGTTGAATGTGGATACTGGCAACTGTGGCGCCACAACCCCGCGCTCATGGATGAAGGCAAAAACCCATTCGTCCTCGACTCCAAGGCCCCAAAATGGGAGAAGTTCGAAGATTTCCTTATGGGAGAGGTGCGCTACATGTCGCTAAAGAAAGAGTTCCCAGACGAGGCAGACGAACTATTCGCAGAGGCACAGCGAATGGCAAGAATGCGCTATGACAATTATGTAAGGCAATCTCGCATTGAATGGCATGTCGAGGAAGATGCGTGAAAAAAAGGACATGCGTTGAAAATATGAAGAAAGAGGCAGGTTTCCTTTAGACCAAACCGGCCATTATAACCCGGACTGATTGTAGCCGGTTGCCCAAGCAGATTGCCAGTTGCTTTTTTATGCAGGCGTGGCGCGGTCCACGCAAAAAAAACGACTGACAGGATGCAGGCAACCGGCTGCAAGCAGCCAGGGAACATGTTGCCAAGACGGAAAGGGAAAACCCGTGCCGCAACGGCCAGTTGTGGTTTACCACGACCTTACATACCATCGTGGAACTGAAAACCGGACAATTCAGACGTGTCAGCAAAATACAACGTGAAAAAGCAAGACGACGGCAACCGCGAACGCTCGATAATGCGCATAACGACAGTGGGGGCCGTATGCAACTGCGTGCTTACGTTTTTCAAGATCACGGCAGGCGTGACGGGAAACAGCGCCGCCATGGTGGCAGACGGCATACATTCCCTGTCAGACCTGGTCAGCGATTTCATCATCATTGTCTTTGTGAGGATTTCCTCAAAGGGGCAGGACAAGAAGCATGACTACGGACATGGAAAATTCGAGACCCTCGCAACGCTCTTCGTGAGCATAATGCTATTCCTCGTCGGCCTGAAAATCTTTATGAGCGGGGCAGATGAAATACAAAGACATCTCAACGGCGAGAAACTGCCGCAGCCGGGAATGATAGCACTCTACATGGCCCTGATTTCAATCGTCACAAAGGAAATACTATTTCAGGCAACCGCACGTGTGGGACGGCGGGTTGAAAGTCACGCCGTGCTGGCCAACGCATGGCATCACCGAAGCGACGCCATATCGTCACTGGGGTCCTTCGCCGGCATCGCGGGAGCCATTTTCCTGGGGGAAAGGTGGGTTATACTCGACCCTCTCACGGGCTGCGCTATAAGCCTGTTTATTTTCTACATTGCAACAAAAATGGGAAAGACCACCATAAGCGAACTTATGGAAGCATCACTGCCCGACAGCGAGGAAAAAGAGATTGAGGGGCTCATAATGTCTGTTGAAGGCATCCACGGGGCGCACAACCTCAAGACAAGGCGCAACGGGAACAGTGTGATCATAGATGTCCACATAGTCGTCAATCCAGAGATTACGGTGGCAGAAGCGCATGAAATGACAGTGATGGCGGAAAGACTTCTGATGAGACGCTTCGGGAACGACACACAAATATTCATACATGTGGAACCTTGCGACACAGCATATTGACCTCTTGGCGCACTAATGCCGCCGGGCTGTGGCGACCGCAAAATTCACCCACAACTTTGTCTTTGGTCATCAAACGACCTGTTTATGACACAAACTACCGCAATTCAATACGGACAAGACAGCAAACACGCCGAATTTGCTCACCAAACACGCCGAATTTGTTCAGTAAACACGCCGTATTTGGTGAACAAATACGGCGTGTTTGCAATATTGGCAAGTGCAACCACTAAAGCAGTCCGGCATTTGCCATGTTCTATGAAAGCTCTTTCAGCAGGCTCGCTATTTTGATGTAAGTGGAATCGCTCACCGGTGTCAACGGCAAACGCAGCACGTTTTCAATCATTCCCATCTCTGACAGCATTGCCTTTATGCCTGCAGGATTGCCGTCAGCGAAAAGTGCTTTGTAAAGTTCCTGCAAGGTTGCATCTATCTCTTTCGAGGCTTCAGAGTTGCCCTCCAGTCCAAGGTGCACCATTTTTGAGAATGTCTTGGTCAGCGAGTTTCCGACAACACTTATCACGCCTGCCGCTCCCGCAGAGATCATCGCGTGTGTGAGGGAGTCGTCACCGCTCAGCACGTCAAAGCCGCATGGCTTATTTCTTATTATTTCCTTTATCTGGCACAGGTCGCCACTGGCCTCCTTTATTGCCACGATATTCAAACAGTCTTGTGCAATCCTTAACGTTGTCCCAGCCTTGAGGTTGACGCCGGTGCGCCCGGGAATGTTGTAAAGCACCATTGGCAAATCCGTTGACCGGCTTATCGTCTTGAAATGCTGGTAGAGTCCTTCCTGTGTGGGCTTGTTGTAATAAGGGCAAACGCTCAGAATTCCGTCAATGCCCCTGAAGTCCCCGCGCTCCAGTTCGTCTGCCACCTTTTTTGTGTTGTTCCCGCCGCAGCCCATAATCACCGGCAGTCGCCCATGCACTGTCTCAACGACCAAATCCTTGACGTGCGCCTTGTCTTCAGCCGAGAGTGTCGGCGCCTCGCCGGTTGTTGCCATGATGCAAAAGAAGTCTGCCCCGTTGGCTATCTGGTACTCAACCAGTTTCCCCAAGGCCTTGTAATCGACTTGCCTGTCCTTTGTGAAAGGCGTGACGAGTGCGATGCCAAGACCTTTGAAAATATTGTCTTTCATTGTGTTTGTCATAAGCGTTCTGATTGCAAAAGTAATATTTTAAATTCATTACACAAAAAATATTCAACTATAATTATTATCTTTGCAATCATTTAAGAATTGCATAATTCACCATATATGGAATTAATGAAAGAGTTGGCACGGAAATATGAGACGGTGGATTTCCTTGACGGCGACCCTTCATGGTTCATGCACCAAGTTGAGGGGGATGACAACAAAGAGACGCTGGCGTTCATTGCATCATGCCTGAGTTACGGCTCGCGCAAACAGTTTTTTCCGAAGATACAATACATTCTCGACTGTTCGCGCGGTGAGGTTTACGATTGGGTTTCAAGAGGTCGTTTTGAAAATGACATACCTGACAGGAACGAGTGCTATTACCGTCTATACACTTTCTCGCTTATGAACCGTTTCCTGAAAGCCTATCAAGGACTGATTCTCGGTCATGGCTCCCTTGGGGGATACCTTCAGGCGCGCAACGTGACCGTTGCCTTGACTGCCGTGGAGATGATAACCTCGTATTTTGCAAGTCGCGGCATTGACGTAATTGTTCCCAAGAATGCCAAGTCATCATGCAAGCGTGTCTGCATGTTCCTGCGGTGGATGGTGCGCGACAATTCCCCTGTGGATCTCGGCCTGTGGAAATTCATAGACAAACGCACATTGATAATGCCGATGGACACTCACGTCGTGCAGGAGGCCTGCGCCATGGGGCTGCTCAAATCGAAATCGACATCGATGGCATCCGCAAGGAAGTTAACGGAAAGGATGGCGGAGTTTTTCCCCGATGACCCAACCAAGGGGGATTTCGCCCTGTTCGGATATGGTGTCAACAAATAAAATTTGTCCGACGCCACTTTTGCGTTTGCAAGGAAGCTGGCGCCGGACAATAAAGCCAAACCGGTCATCACGGCACTGATTTTACCATTCCGTCTTGGCAATCAGTTAGGGTTACGATGGCCGTTTTTGGGACAAGGCAATTAATACTCAAGCCATCTCACATAGGCAAAGTCCTGACGGTGCGGCAGTCTGTCATTCTTAGGGAACATGCGCACCGCAGTCTTGTAACTCCCGGCATTGGCTGATTCGAAAGTTGCCTCGAAAGTGTAGAGGTTGCCTTCTTTTTTAACCACGCGGAACGGATGTATCTGATTGATGCGGTCCCCGCCGTCGGGATCAGTCTTTACGGAAACATATTCCAGCCCTATGGCATCATCGAGCCCCTGCTCGTCAATGACCATCCTGAAAGTGTATTCCACACCACTCTGTGGCCCGTCCCCGGGGACGTTGTTTTCAGAAGACACCACGCGAATTCCGTCCCAACGCTCCGCCACGGTTTCCTTCCACTGTGCGATTTCCTTAGCAATCCGATTTTCATTTGCGCTTAGTTCCCTGAAACGCGCGGCTTCCCTGGTATAGAACTTTTCATAATAGTCATCAAGCTGGCGCTTCATTGTGTAGTGTGGTGCAATGGTTGCTATTGAGTTCTTTATCACCTTGACCCATCCCTCGCTGTATCCTTTTTCATTCTTGTCGTAATACAGAGGTACTATCTCGTTCTCGAGCAGTCCATATATCGTTGCCGCGTCAAGCTGGTCCTGGTAGGCCTGGTTTTTATAAGTGCGCTTCTCCGTGAGAGCCCACCCCGCACCTTCACGGTAGCCCTCAAACCACCAGCCGTCGAGCACAGACAAATTCACGACACCGTTCATTTCCGCTTTCTCGCCGGAGGTGCCGGATGCCTCAAGGGGACGCGTGGGGGTGTTCATCCAGATGTCCACGCCCGAGACAAGGCGGCGGGCAAGGCGGAAATCATAGTCCTCGAGGAAGATAATCTTTCCGAGGAACTCCGGGCGCTGGCTTATCTCGTATATTTTCTTTATCAGCCCCTGCCCCGCACCGTCGGCGGGATGTGCCTTTCCGGAGAAAAGGAACTGGACAGGGCGTTCGGGGTTGTTGACAATCGCTGACAGGCGGTCAAGGTCGGTGAACAGCAGGTGCGCCCTCTTGTATGTCGCGAAACGGCGGCAGAAACCAATCATCAGGGCATTCGGCGTGATTTTGTCCAACAGCGAAAGGACACGGGAAGGGTCGCCCTGGTTCTTTAGCCAGTTCTCGCGGAATTTCGTCCTGATATAGTCTGTTAGTTTTTTCTTCAGATCCATGCGCGTGTCCCATATCTCACTGTCGGGAACATTGTATATGGCGTGCCATATTTCCTCATTGCTTTGGTCACTCAGATGACTCTTGTCAAAATACTTTGAGTACAGACGACGCCATTCCGTCGCGCACCACGACGGGAAATGAACTCCGTTCGTGACATATCCCACATGGTTTTCCTCCGGGAAATATCCTTTCCAAATCGGGGCAAACATCTTTTGGCTTACCCATCCGTGGAGTTTGCTCACTCCGTTGACCTCCTGGCATGTGTTTATTGCGAATGTGCTCATGGAGAACTTCTCGTTTTTGTCATCCGGGTTGGCCCGTCCCATGCCTACGAACTCGTCCCACGATATGCCGAGCTGCGCCGGGTAGCCGCCCATGTATTTCCCGAAAAGGCTCTCGTCGAAATAGTCATGCCCTGCCGGTACAGGCGTGTGGCATGTGTAAAGACCGCTTGCGCGCACAAGTTCCAGTGCCTGGTTGAACGTGAGTTTGTCATTCTGGATATAATCCACGAGCCGTTGCAGGTTGCACAGTGCGGCATGTCCCTCGTTGCAATGATATATGTCTTTCTTTATCCCGAGTTTCTTCAATGTCAGCATCCCCCCGATACCGAGCAGGATTTCCTGCTTGAGCCGGTTCTCCCAGTCTCCGCCATAGAGGGCGTGGGTTATGGGGCGGTCGAACTCCGAGTTCATGTCATTGTCTGTGTCGAGTAGGTAAAGCGACACCCTGCCAACATTCACACGCCATACGTATGCGTGAACATGGTAGTTCATATACGGGATGTCGACAACCATAGGTTTCCCGTCATGGTCGAGCTGGCGTTCTATAGGCAGGGAATTGAAGTTCTGCGCCTCGTAATTCGCTATTTGCTGACCGTCGATGCTCAGGCTTTGCGTGAAGTACCCGTAGCGGTAAAGGAAGCCAATGGCGCACATGTCCACATTGGAGTCTGATGCCTCTTTCAGATAGTCTCCCGCAAGCATTCCGAGGCCTCCGGAGTAAATCTTCAATACCTGGCTCATGCCAAACTCCATGCAGAAATACGCAACCGACGGACGCTTGGAATCCGGCCTCACATCCATGTATTTGCGGAAGAGATTGTATACATTGTCAACACTCTTCATTATCTTCTTGTCCTTTACGATCTCTTCCTTGCGGTCATAGCTCAGGCGTTCCAGCAGGAGTACCGGATTCTGGTTTACCTCCTCATATAATTCTTCATCAAGGCTCTTCCACATGTCGCTTGCCTCATAGTTCCATACCCACCACAAATTGTAGGCCAGTTCGTCAAGGTGCTTCAACTCTTCCGGAAGTCTCGATTTCACCGAAATTTCTTTCCATCGCGGGGTATTGGAATAATTTGCTTTGATTTTCATAATTCTTGCTTTTTATATTATGTTCGTTTCAACAAACTAAGTTACATGCCAAGTCCTGCAATCTAATGTTTGATTTAATATACGGCAAAGATAAAATAAAAAAAATGTACTGCCAATTAGCATGTGTATAAAATATGTAAAATGCTTGATTTCTTGACTAAAGTTATTTAACTTTGCCCCACAAATATATAAATATATGAAGACGAGTGTTTTAATTATGCTTTTCAGCGTCCTGCCTTTTTCCATGAACGCACAGGAAGTTGGCAATGACACAACGGCAACGGAGTTCAAAGGCCGCTTCGTTAATGATGAGTACAAGATATTTGTTGTGATAAACCTGAAGGAAAAGAATGTAGTAATCCCAAACCAAGAGATACTCGGTGGGCTTGACGGTTATTTCGGCTCAACTCAAACAAGTCACGCATGGGCAATAACATCATCAAAGACCAAAGGAAAAAAGGCAACAATAGATGTCATAAACAATTACGGAAGCGAGGACTTCACCGCAACACTATCAATGAGCGAGAACGGGACATTGGTGTTCCAGCACGTCAAAGGCAGCACGTTCAAGTTCCCGGTAAAAAGCAAATGGCAGAAGATGCCGGATAAAATTGTTTTTGAAAAGCAAGAACGGAAATAGTGAAACTAAACTTTTCCCACACCGAAAATATCTTTTATCGACATTCTGCGATAGTTCTATTTGAAATGTCACAAAGGAGATGAAGATGAAATCAATGATTCTGCTCTTGGCCTGCTTGCTGATACCCTACATCAACATCCATGCGCAGGCACTATGTGTAATAGACGGATTGCCTGTACCAGACTCCGTCCTCTGCGTGACAACAGACGAGATGAAATCGGATTCCGCAAAACAAATCATAGCAAGGCGATCCGGACTTATTTCTCCCGCTGCTATAGAATCTATCCAAATAGTAGACAAAGACTTCTTATCAGCAAAAAATGTTATTGTATGTAGCCCCCCCACAAAGGATATTGTGCTGATTACAACCAACAGTCTTGCAAAAATCCAATTTGTAATAGACAACAAACTCGTCAAGCCACTGAAGCTTGTTACAATAATAGAATTGAAACTCTTTCCTAACCTGTTATCGGAAGTTCTTCCACGGAGAATAAAGCAGGAAAATATAAAGTCTCTGGATATCCTGATCCCTGAATATGACACAAGTCCGGAAAGAAGACCCACCGTCATAATAAATACCAAAAAGAACAGACGGAGATAGTGTCTGTTGAAAAACACTAATAACACCCAAATTCAACTATGACAAACATGAAATTTTTAGTAACAATTGTATTATTTCTTTCTGCTCAAACTTTATCTGCACAGTCGGCAGACAATAACGATTCCATAGATATAAATATGTTGTACAAGAATTTACCGGAGGTCGTTGTGAAAGCAGAAAAACCTATAGTAAAACTTGTGCAGGGAAAGTTGGTGTACAATATGCAAAATCTTTTAGAAAAGTTGCCTGCCGACAACGCTTACGAGGCTCTCACACGCATTCCTGGCGTCAGTGATGCCACTGGTAATATCTCCCTCTTGGGCAATGCGGTGACGCTGATTGTCAATGGACAAGCCACCACGTTGACGCAAGAACAGCTGGCAGAACGACTGAAAGCGATGCCTGCCGCAAAGTTGGCAAAAGCCGAGGTGATGTTGTCTGCCCCGGCTCGCTATCATGTTCGTGGCATGGCTATCAACATCGTTACGAAAGATGATGCTGGCGCCAATCGGTTGTCGGGACAGATTATTGGCGGGTTTCAGAAAAGTAAATATTCAAGTGGCTTTGGTAATCTTTACCTTTCCATGCAAAGAGGCAAGTTTGGACTGGATGCACAATATCAATTCTCTGACGGTAATTCATACGGTGAGTCTTCGCGCATGGCCAATCACCCTTTGGGTAACAAACGTGTAAACTATCATGACGAAACCTGGAAGAAGTCGTTTTTCATCGCACACTATTACCGATTGGGTATGAATTATGCGTTCAGCAAGAATCATCGTCTTGACATTGCCTATACTGGAAATTGGAACAAGTCTTGCTCCAACAGCCAAACGACAGGTTCGAGCGTAAGCAGAGCGCACAATGACAGTCATGCGTATCTGCATAATGTGGATGTAACCTACTCACTTCCTTTCGGACTCACCCTTAGCGGCTCGTATACCTACTATCGAACGCCGCAGCAACAAAGACTTGACGGCACGATGCAGGCGGATGGAAATACGACAGAGACAGGGCGCAACCTGACAAGTGGCAGCGAGCAGACCATCAACAAATGGATGTTTGCGGCGGATCAAATCCATTCATTGTCACATGGATGGGGATTGTCGTATGGCGTGAAAGGGCAATTCTCGAGCGACAAGAGTTATCAGAACACCATCGACAAGTATGGAAACATCTTGCCCGATGCGACAAGCAGCGTGGACATCAATGAGCGGATATGGAACATATACGCAGGTTTCAGCAAACAGATAAACAAGGATATTAGTCTTGAAGCATCCGTTGCTGCCGAGCAATACCACTCCCCGATGTGGAATAAATGGCGCATATATCCTACGCTCAATGCTTTGTGGAGCATCAACGACAACCATTTGCTCAACCTCTCCTTCAGTTCCAATTCTGTGTTTCCGAGCTATTGGTCAACCATGAGCAATGTGTTTTACTCATCAACATACACAGAGATACATGGCAATCCCGATTTGAAACCATACTCCTATTATAATGTCAACCTTATGTGGCAGATAAAAAGACGTTATACGCTGATGGCTTTCGCAAGTCTGAAGCCAGATTATTCCGTGCAGTTGCCCTATCAGACAGCAGACCGCATGACTGTAATCATGAAGGAAACCAACTTCGATTATGTCAATAGCTTCGGACTGCAGGCATCTGCCACATTCAGTGCTGGCAAATGGCTCAACGGCAACGTGTTTGCCGTAGGAACCTACACGCACGACAAGAGCAGCCATTTCTTCGACTTGCCATTCGACCGCAAGAAACTGTCTGTTATATTTGGAGGCACCGCATCGGTAAAACTTTGCAAAACTCAGGACTTGCGTCTTATTCTGAATCCTTTCTTTCAGACCAAGGCAATACAAGGAGTTTATGACATCAGTCCAATCTTCCAAATGAATGCCAAACTGCAATGGTCGTCGCACGATGGAAGATGGGGACTGCGCCTCAATGGCAACAACATCTTCAACGGCGAATACGACACCCGTTCCGTGCAAGGCAACCAAGACTACCGCATGAAGCTTAACTACAAATGGGCATTTGTTACTTTTGCTGTTGTCTATAAGTTCGGAGGTTACAAGGAAAAGAAAGTAAAGGCTGTTGATACATCAAGAATGGGACACTGACGATGTGTAACCTTTGAACATAAATATCGTAATAAAGCCGTATCAACCTCACAGAAGCGAGATACGGCTTTGTTAATGAAAAAACTAGAGAAACTAGAGAAACTAGGAAACCAGGAAAACCATAAACAACGGTAAAACTGCGGTAACAGCCAGTAACAAGAAAGGGGCTGCCCACGTGGCTATAGTGCCACGGGGACAGCCCGTGAAGGAAGGCGGCGACCTACTCTCCCGCATTGCATT
>OLQM01000198.1_pt1 | contig 64793 bp, 85 predicted proteins | sample 1673161 | NCBI WGS metagenome assembly OLQM01 (sample SAMEA3136761, study PRJEB25190) | human gut metagenome | reverse complement strand
CTTCTAACTCACATACTGCGATTCTTGCGAGAACCATGAATATTCCGGCGCTGATCAATATTGAATACGATGAGTCCATGGACGGTAAGATGGCAGTCGTAGACGGAAAGAGCGGAAATCTGATCGTTGAGCCGGATGCAGAGACCCTTAAAAAATATGAGGATATGCGTGCCGATGAACTTGCACAGCGTGCAATGCTCAAAGAACTGAAAGGTAAAGAAACTGTTACCAAGAGCGGTCGTAAGCTCCACCTTTATGCCAACATCGGAAGTACAGGTGATGTTGCGAATGTACTTGCCAATGATGCGGAAGGCATCGGACTTTTCCGAAGTGAGTTCGTATACCTGGAAAAAGAAGACTATCCTACAGAGGAAGAGCAGTTCCAGGTTTACAAGACCGTAGCTCAGAATATGGCCGGCAAAAAAGTTATCATTCGTACTCTGGATATCGGAGCGGACAAGCAGATCGATTATTTCAATATGGCGCATGAGGAAAACCCTGCAATGGGATATCGTGCGATCCGTATCTGTCTGGACCGTCCGGAAGTATTTAAGACACAGCTGAGAGCGCTTTTCCGCGCAAGCATGTTCGGAAATATTTCCATCATGTATCCGATGATCATCTCTGTAACAGAGGTGAAGCAGATCAAGGCTATTGTAGCAGAAGTAAAAGCAGAGCTTAAGGAACAGGGGATCCCGTTCCGTGATGACGTGGAGCAGGGTATCATGATCGAGACTCCGGCAGCTGTTATGATCAGTGATCTTCTTGCAAAAGAGGTTGATTTCTTCAGTATCGGAACCAATGATCTGACCCAGTACACGCTGGCAATCGACCGTCAGAACCAGAAGCTGGATGCCTTCTACGATCCGCACCACCCGGCAGTCCTTGCAATGATCCGCATGGCAGCCGAAAATGCCCACGCAGAAGGCAAATGGATCGGAATCTGCGGCGAACTCGGAGCAGACCTCGAACTGACCGAAGAATTCTTAAGCATGGGATTAGACGAATTATCCGTATCTCCTGCAATGGTACTTCCGCTCAGAAAGAAGATCAGAGAGAGCAAATAGTTGCGGTATACAGCTACTATGAACAGTAATAGCGAACAAGAGTTAGAAATCAGAGAGAAAGTAATGTGTTTACTTTCTCTCTTCTTTTTGCTAAAATATTCTCTGCTACAAGAAAATTGTACGAGGATATTTTAAGGAGTGAGAGGGAATATCCGAGACAGACAGCAGGAGGAAAACAATATGTTGAAAAAGGTGTTTAAGCTTAAAGAAAATCACACCGATGTCAAAACTGAGATTCTTGCAGGTATTACGACATTTATGACGATGGCGTATATCCTGGCAGTCAATCCAAGCATTCTTTCCGCAGCGGGTATGGATCAGGGGGCAGTCTTTACTGCAACAGCACTTGCATCACTGATCGGTACGCTGTGTATGGCAGTATTCGCAAATTATCCATTTGCACTTGCACCTGGTATGGGACTGAATGCTTACTTTGCTTATACTGTAGTAATCGGTATGAACTACTCATGGCAGACTGCACTGACTGCAGTATTTGCAGAGGGTATTATTTTCATTATTCTTTCCCTGACGAATGTCAGAGAAGCGATCTTCAATGCGATCCCAGCTTGTCTTAAGACAGCAGTCAGCGTTGGTATCGGATTATTTATTGCATTTCTTGGACTTCAGAATGCCAATATCGTTGTCGGAGGATCTACTCTGGTACAGCTCTTCTCCGTAGATGCATATAATCAGGCACATGGAGTGGAAGCAAGCTTCAATAACGTTGGAATTACTGTACTTCTTGCAATCATAGGTGTGCTGATTACAGCAATCATGGTGATTAAGAACATCAAAGGAAATATCCTTTGGGGTATTTTGATCACATGGATACTTGGAATCATCTGCCAGATAGCAGGTCTTTATGTACCGAATCCGGAGATCGGATTCTACAGTCTGCTTCCGGATTTCAGTTCCGGACTTGCAATTCCAAGCCTTGCACCGGTATTTGGAAAGCTTGATTTTAAGAATGTATTTTCACTGGAATTCGTTGTTGTAGTATTTGCATTCCTTTTCGTAGATCTTTTTGATACACTTGGAACTCTGATCGGTGTATCTACAAAGGCAGGCATGCTTGACAAAGACGGAAAGCTTCCGAGAATCAAAGGAGCACTGATGGCAGATGCGGTTGCAACTACAGTTGGAGCAGTACTCGGAACTTCTACAACAACAACATTCGTAGAGAGTGCTTCTGGTGTAACAGAAGGAGGACGTACAGGTTTAACATCCCTGACAACAGCGATCCTGTTTGGAATTTCCCTTTTCTTATCACCAATCTTTCTTGCAATTCCGTCCTTTGCGACAGCTCCGGCACTGATCATCGTCGGCTTCTATATGCTGAGCAATGTGGCAGGAATTAACTTCAGTGATTACAGCGAAGGAATTCCGTGCTTTATCTGTATCGCGGCAATGCCATTCTGCTACAGTATTTCAGAAGGTATTTCCATGGGAGTGATTTCTTATGTAGTAATCAACGTACTTACAGGAAAAGCAAAAGAAAAGAAGATCAGTGTACTGATGTATGTACTGGTGATACTGTTTATCCTGAAATATATTTTCTTATAAGATGAGGATTGCGGGAATTGTTTAGCAATGGAGCAATCTGATTACACCAGTGAGCGGCAAAATTTATTTTTGACACTCACATCATAAGATAAAAAGAATATGGGGATATGTGAAAGCACAGGGACTGTCCGGTAACGGATAGGATTCTGTGCTTTTTGCGTGTTAGAATCGGTGCCGGGTGAGATACTTTGGATTGACTAGCACCCGTACAAATTGCTATAATGGAAAAAGACAAAACAGAGAATCACAGGGGAAAATATATGAATTTACTGACAATGGAACATGTATCCAAAGCCTATACGGATCGTGTGCTTCTGGATGATGTGGGATTTGGAATCAACAAAAATGAAAAAATCGGTGTGATCGGAGTCAACGGAATGGGTAAATCCACTTTGCTGAAAATCGTTGCCGGAATCGAAGAAAGTGATGCCGGAACGATCAGCATGGGGAATCAGGTGAAGATCTGCTATCTTCCGCAGACGCCGGTATTTGAAGCAGGAACAACAATTCTTCGCGCGGCAACAGAAGGAAATTATGATGAGCTGAACCGCTGGACGATCGAGGCAGAAGCAAAGTCTATGCTGAATCAGCTTGGATTTACCGATTATGATGAAAAGATTGAGCATATGTCCGGCGGACAGAAGAAAAGGGTGGCACTTGTCCGGGCACTTTTAACACCGGCGGATATTCTGGTCCTTGACGAACCGACGAACCATTTGGACAATGAGATGTCCGAATGGCTGGAAGAATATCTGATCCAGTTCCGGGGAGCGATCCTGATGGTTACACATGACCGTTATTTCCTGGACCGTGTGGTAAATCGTATCGTGGAAGTTGATCATGGGAAATTATATAACTATCCAGGCAATTATTCCGAGTTTGTGCGTCTGAAAGCCGAGCGTCAGAACATGGAGCTTGCCACAGAACGTAAGAGAAAAAGCCTTTTGCGGACCGAACTGGAATGGCTGCACCGCGGCGCAAGGGCGAGGAGTACCAAACAGAAAGCACATATTGACCGGATCCATGCCATGCAGGAGATGAAGGATATTCAGGAAGAAAAGCGGGTAATGCTGGATTCTGTGGCTTCCCGTATGGGGAATAAGACGATCGAACTTTCCGGAATCTGCAAATCTTATGGAGAAAAGAAGCTGATCGATGATTTCTCTTATATTTTTCTGAAGAAAGACCGAATCGGAATTATTGGACATAATGGATGTGGAAAATCAACGCTGCTTAAAATTATCAACGGGATCGTAAAACCGGATGCCGGAACCATTGAAATCGGACAGACAATCAAGATTGGCTATTTCTCGCAGGAGAATGAATATATGGATGAATCCATGCGTGTCATTGATTATGTAAAAGAAGCAGGTGAGTACATTGCAACTTCTGACGGGAAGATTACCGCGTCCCAGATGCTGGAACGATTTCTTTTTGACGGGGCAATGCAGTGGTCGCGGATCGAAAAGTTATCCGGAGGCGAGAAGCGGAGACTTTATCTACTACGTGTTTTGATGGAAGCACCAAATGTACTGATCCTGGATGAGCCAACCAATGATCTGGATATCCAGACACTGACAATCCTGGAGGATTATCTGGATCATTTTGATGGTATTATTCTGATTGTATCCCATGACCGGTACTTTCTGGACCGTACTGTCAGTCGTATTTTTGCATTTAACGGAGGTGGGAAAATCCGCCAGTCGGAAGGTGGATACTCCGATTATCTGATCCGTGTGGAGCTTGAAAAACCGAAAGACGGACAGACAATTGCAGAAAATATGTCAGATGCAGCTTCTGCACAGACCGGTGAGTCTGACAGCAAAAAGACCTGGAAGCAGCGGGAAAAAAAGCTGAAATTTTCTTATAAAGAACAGCGGGAATACGAGACGATCGATGAGGATATCGCAAAGCTGGAAGAGAAGATCGAAAAGCTGGATCGGGAGATGGTTAAGAATGCCACCAATTCCGTGAAGTTGTCCGAACTTATGAAAGAGAAAGAAGAAACAGAGACAACACTGGAAGAAAAGATGGACAGATGGGTGTACTTGAATGATCTTGCTGAGCAGATAGAAAATCAGTAAAGTGATTGACAGATTTACAGATGATAAAGTATAGGTAGTGAGAATCATATCAATGTATTCGAAGGAGGAGAGGTATATGATGTGGAATAGAGCAGAACTTAAAATGAGAGGCAATATGGCATTTAAGAAGAATTATGTGTCAGCCGTTGTAGTTGCGCTTCTGATGGGAATCTTTGGCACAGTCTCTGGCGAATCCAGTGCAAGACGGGTAAGTGAGAATTCAGATATATATAGTGGAAATTTATTTAATGTGGGAATGATTACCGGATTGCTTGCAGGAATCGCAACGGTAGTAATACTGATTGTCCTTGTGGCAAAAGTATTTGTAGGTAATCTCCTGAAAATGGGTGGATACCGGTTCTTTATCCTGAACCAGACTGCACAGCCGGGAATCGGAACATTGCTTGACGGTTTCCGTTCCGGACATTATGTTAATATTGTTCTTACCATGTTTTTAAGAGATTTATTTACTACACTTTGGAGTCTGCTTTTGGTGGTACCTGGAATCGTTAAGCATTATGAATATCTGATGGTACCATATATTATTGCTGAGAATCCGGCAATGGATTACAAAGAAGCATTCCAGATCAGTAAACAGATGATGGATGGAGAAAAAATGGAAGCATTTATCATGGATCTGTCATTCCTTGGATGGTATCTGCTGAGTGCGGTTACCTGTGGACTTCTTGCAATTTTTTATGTAAATCCGTATGTACAGGCATCCTTTGCGGAGATGTACACATTCAATAAGCAGAAGGCTTATCAGGAGGGATATATCCGGTAAGAGTTTCAGAAGGATAAATTTTAAAATATAAGAATAGAACGCAGACGCTGGCTTAAAATGAAGCGTCTGCGCTTTTATTTAGTGGGCGGCCTTCTCCGCAAAGGTAGTCGTAACTAGTTCTTCATAAGGAACACGCTCTTTCAGCTCACCGGAGTTTTCCAGAATATCCTGCAGCAGATTGAAGCTTTCTTCGTTGAAGATCAGATCCGATTTCCAGGTGTCTTGTTCGTAGTAACGGCTGACAATGGTTGTAATTGTAGCGAGATCGGTTTCCTTGAACTGTGGTGCAATGACTTTTGCAATCTCTTCCGGAGTGTGGGACTGAACGAAATCCATTCCTTTTTGCAGGGCATTGGTGAATTTCTGGATGATGTTCGGATTAGCATTCAGATAACTTGTTTTGGCACTATAGGCGGTGTATGGGACATAGCCGGAATCAACGCCGAGAGAAGCAACGACATAACCGGAATTTTCCGCTTCAAGGGCAGTAGCGCTCGGTTCAAATTCGATGGTATAGTCTGCCTGCCCACCGGAAAATGCAGCAGCGGTTGAACCGAAATCAATACTCTGGTTGATAGAAAGATCCTTCTGTGGATTAATTCCGTTTTTTTTCAAAATGTATTCAAAGACCATTTCCGGCATGCCACCTTTTCTTCCGCCAAGAACGTCTTTTCCTTTCAGATCATCCCATGAAAAATCCGGCATTTCTTCACGTGCGACCAGAAAGTTTCCGGCGCGCTGCGTAAGCTGCGCGAAGTTTTTGATGACATCATTTGCACCCTCCTGGTAAGTATAAATCGAAGACTCACTTCCCATAAAGCCAATATCTGCCTCACCGGAGAGGACGGCGGTCATAACTTTATCCGCCCCAAACGGAGTCAACCAGTTAGTACAAGACGCTATAAGAAATCAACAGAGTCGACAGTATGATCAGTGTTCAGGTGAATCTCCCGGATAATAGAATGCCAGAAGGCTCTGCGGTTTTCTTGGGTTAAATTGTAGTACATTGTTCTAAAGTCTGTATTCAGCAGCTCTTCCAGATAAGCATAATCAGGTTCCAATTCCGGAGCCGTATTTAACAATTCATTCAGTTCGTTTTCAATCCGATCATATTCTTTGCTGTAATAATCCCATTCGATTCTTCCTTTCTGGAAGAGAAGATTTAATCGTTCTAATTCTTTCTGGAGCTTTTCCGGAGTCTGAACTTTCTTCTTTTTTTCTTGTTCCTTTTCAATTTTTTCACATTTTATTTTAAATTTATTGTATTCGTATTCCAGATGATCAATCAGGTATCGTTCTATAAGATTCTGACTAACCATATGTCTGTAAGAACATTTATGATCGATGAAAGCTTTATTGCATCGGTAATAGCAGTATACTTTTTTTGCACCGGTTTTCCTGTTGATAATGGACGAACCGCCTCTTGCGCTAAGCCTGCGCCCACAGATCGGACAATTTATCATGCCACTGAAAAGATAAATCCGGCCAGAAGGAGCACGCTTAACATTTGCGTTCTGTATTTCCTGCAGATTGTTCCATTCAGATTCTGTCAGGTAAGCAGGGCAGTATGGAATCCCACGATAGGTTCCTTTGTAAAATTCACTCGACAGCAGTGTTCGCATATTCGCCCATGTAAAATCCGGATCATAATTTTCCTGAATATAGCGCATGGAAAGCCCTTTTGCATGGTGCTTAAAGAAAAAACGATAAAAGGCATTTACAGTGTCTTCCCGATCTGGATCTTTTACCATGCGTTTTACTCCATCAATGATTCCAGATTTGTAGCCGTACCCCATATTCACATCACCGAAGATCAGTTTTCCCTGCCGGATAGATGCTTCATTTACGAATTTGATACGTTCGCTGGTAGTATCCACTTCATTCTGGCCAATAGACAGGACTACATTCAGCTGCAGTCGACCGTCTCTAGTTTCCATATTGATTCCGGGTTCACTGGTGCTGATCCATCGGACGTTATTATCGTCCAAGACTTCCTGTACCTTGTAAAAATCAGACAGGTTACGGAACCATCTGTCAATCCGCCAGAAGATGATCACATCAATTTTTCCGGCTTTTACGTCCTCAAGCAGGGAATGGATAGCTTTTCTCTTTTTTAATTCTTTACGGGCAGTTTTACCCTCGTCAGCATAAACTCCAGCAACGGTCATATTATGTTCTTTGGCGTAATTGGTCAGGTACTGTTTTTGTGCTTCCAGGGATTTACCGTGCATCATCTGTTCAGCGGTAGACACACGGATGTAAATGGCACAGCGTTCAATTTTACTTGGCATATTATATCACCTTTCTCTTCAATATACGTAAAAATGAGTATAAAAATAACAGCCAGCAGAAGAACATGAGTTCTGCTTGCGGTGGCTGCCCGAAGATGATACACTATATTTTGAACGTACTGGTGTATCCTTCGGGGCATTAGTCTTGAGCCGTTCCTGTTGGCGCAGGAGCGGTTTTATTTTGAAAAAATGTTTATATAACGTAAAAGACCTCGCATTTCTACGAGGTCTTTCAATAAATACGGCTCGCCAGATGACTGGGAGCATTGTCTTGTATACTGCCGGTTAACGGCTTTGTTTTAGCTTATTTATTATATACCTCATTATATGAAAATGTCAATAAAATATGTTGATTTTTAAATTTTTCTATTTGTAAAGTTAGAAATAATTTCCTGATCTATGCGATCAAGCTTTTCGTTGGAAAGCTTTACATTGCTTAAAATATCGAAATTAGTTTTCGGATCATAAATTCGTATTTTGCTGATGGTTGTGATTTGTCCAACTAAAGCAATACTACCAAGTTTTGCTTTATTGATTTCGTTTCTCATTCTTTTTAATAACAATAAATCCCTTGCACAATCCTCTAAATCCTTTTGGAATTTATGCATGTCTTCTGGATGAGTTTTGTAAGTGGCGTCAACTTCTTTCTTGAGGTCAAAGACTTTCTTTTCCAGAGGTCTTTGAATATAAGTAATTTTGGAAACTAACCCTGTGTATAGTTCGTTACCTAAATAGATACAACCTTTATGAAGATGATCTACATCAGATTTCTTCTTAACAGAGGTAAGCGGAACAACAGTTATTACAGGGGAGTTCTTTGAATTATTTTTTTCGACAACAACGCAATAGTGCAACCCACCTTCTTCGCTACCAATATTATAACCAAGATGGACTTTTATGATTTCACCTCGTTTGTATCTTCTTAAACTGGATGGGGAAAAACGAGATTCAAAATCGAGAAAAGTAGACCAATCTTCAAGCCAATAACTTAATTTGTCAGCTTTTCCACTGGTTTTAGAATCTGGACTATTGATCAAAGAGTCGATATAGTGTTCCATTTTTGCCAAAGCCTTTTCTTTATGTCGTTTAAGCTCTTCTTTTGTTAAATTACGTCCCATATATTCACCTCATTTCTTTTGGAAACAAAAATGTAATTGTTTATATAGTTACGATTAGTTCTCTTGCGTGGCTGCTCCGAAGATGATACAATATTATTTGGAAATTGGGTATCTCTTCGGAGTACTTAATAGAGAAACATATTGGTGTATGTTTCATCGCTCGACCGTTCCTGTTGGCGCAGGAGCGGTTCTTTTATTTATTCTGTCTGCTCAAGGGTTATAGTTTTTGTTATTCCAGAAACTGTTACCTGATAGGTAATCTGCTTGCTTGAATCGGAATAAGAAAACTCTTTTGTATCGTCCAGAGAGGCGAGAAGAGCGGAATCGGTTGCTTCTTTGTCTCTGGTAGATGTCCAAGTATATTCTTCAGAATATTCTGTAGGAGCAGTATAGGTTCCAACCCAGTAAACAGCAGTTGTATTCCCCTCATCCATAATCCAGTTTATTGTGATGGTATCCTCAGTAATATCTGCCTGCATCCAAGTACCGTCATCGTCTTTATATTCCCATTTTCCAGTCAGCACGACAGGTTCTTTGACTTCTTCCTTTGCTTCCTCTTTTGGAGTTTCGGCAGATGCTTCTGTCTTCTTGGATGATTCTTTTGTTCCTTTTGATGAATCGGAGCTATTGCCACAGGCTGTAAACGACAGTGCCATGCTTCCGATCAGAATCAATGCTACAAGTTTCTTTTTCATAATTTTCCTCCTCATAAAAAGTGTTTCTATATAATCGCATATGCGGTTATACCAATTTCATCACCGACAACTGCGGTATAAAATACACCACATAATTATCTACCCGTTTACAAATCCCGTACTTATTCCGGTAACATTCAATGCATTCTTCCAGAAATTCTTCTGTCACTTCCAGGTATTCTGCAATCTCAAACCGGTTCTGGCAGCCATGCTCAAAGGCACGTACCAGTCCGATCAGACCGATCTGCTTGTTGTACGCCCAGAGCCTTGCCTGACGTTCCTGCTTTCGGTTCTCTGGTTTAGACTGATCTAAGATATCTCCGACAGTAGTATAGTAATGCCCGAGTTCTTCAGCAAGAACACATGCTTTTTCGATGGACGTGTCGATTCCTTGGTGGATGGCGATTCGGTTCTTGTATATTCGTCCGCCGTATCCCGGAATATTCTTTTCTTTCACTATCAGATTTTCGGTTTCCGAAATATTCAACAGTTCTTCATATGTCATTTAATCACTCCCATTCGCTCGGATTGTTCATGATATCATCGGCATGTTGTTTCATTTCTTCAGTTACATCTACATTGGCATACTTATGAGCTGCTTTCACTATGAGTTCATCCTCCATTTGTTGATTGGTGAGAAGAGTGTTTGTGTAGATATAACATTTTTTCTTATTCTTATCATTTAATTTTCTGTAGGAAAGAATTAAGGTGCGTTCGTCATCTGAATTAAACCGATTTTCATTGGAAACATTGGCTGATTGGGGCTCCATTGGAGAATCAAAACCCATGAGCCATGCTTCATCAACATTAAGCGTTTTTGCAAGTGCTTCGATATTCCTTTGCCGAGGTTTATACTTTCCAGATAAATATGAGCTGAGCTGACCTTTATCTATTTTTGCCTTCTCTGAAAGTTCTGACTGTGTTAATTTTCTCAATTCCATAGCCTCTCTGATTCGGTCTTTAATTTCTGCTTTTTCCAATATTTCCACCTCCGCTGATTAAAGCTTTCTTTAAAATTGATTATAAATCATGGTTGAGAAAATATCAATAATAATTTAATAAAATTGAGAAAAACTTAAAAAGCGTGTTGACAATATGAAAAACAGATGCTATTCTAACTGTAGTTGAGAAAAACTCAACTGAAAGGAGATGATGATATGGCTTGTAACTATGATTACAGGAAACTGAGAGGACGTATAAAGGAAAAGTTTGGTACGCAGTCCGAATTTTCAAAAAAGCTTGGATTGTCAGAGGTTTCAGTCAGCAATAAGTTGAATAATATTGTTGATTGGGGGCAGGAAGAAATGGAGAATGCTATATCTATACTTGAAATTCCCAATACTGATATCCATGCATATTTTTTTACACATGAAGTTAAGAAAAACTCAACTAAGCAATGAGTACAGAAAGCAGAAGAGTGAGGTGAGGAAATGGGAAAGCTACATTTATTTGAATTAAGAAGTGGTCATATTCTTTTAGATGGAGTAACTATCAGGGGAATTCGAGAATGTGAATTTTCCATAAAAGAAAATGACAGTCTCGCAGAACTGTCACTGAAGATGGATGTCCGAACACTTGGAAATGAGTTTGCCACTCAATTCGATGGCGCATTGAATGAAACTGGGAAGATTAGAAAATGTAGCCGAAATAAGTTGAGGTCGAATCTCTTTCCAGACAGAGGACTTAGAAGTGTTTTCAATAAATTGATATCCCGCAAGAGATAAATCTTTGATGTGAGAGATTGGTTCATCAACATATTTGGAACCTTCTATTAAAATCCCCGAATTCATTAACTGGCGTATCCAGTATAAAACTTCGTTTTGCGAATAATCGGATAGCTTATTTTGAGCTATGTCAACTGGGTAGATTTGTGAGACGAATCCGTATTCGTCAGGAGAGATGGATTCGGAAACAGAAATTAAGATATCTCGAATTAAATTAGGATCAAACTTCATAAGGATCTCCTTTCTTTTTATGCTCGGCATGGCAGTGCCTGTATTTAAAGTATAGGAGAAAACTGAATTATTTGCAATAGATGAAGGGGAAGCGAGGTGAGCAGAAAGATGGCTGATAGAGTATCAATCGTAGCAGTATCGATAGCCGCATTTTTAACGACTATCAATCAGATATCCATAATTATTACAGCAAAGCAATTATGGATGCAACAGCAGCAATTGCAGCAACAATTAGAGAGGCTACAGAAAGAACGGTCTGAATTATAAAACGTTTAGATTCTATAGCGGATTCTTTTTTGGAATCTTCCTGCATCTTTAAAAGTGTATCATGAGTTTCTTTTAAAAGAGCATCACGTTCACTTTGTTTGTTGATTTCATCAACCATCATTTGTGCGTGCCAGTTGGAATTCATGTGTATATCTCCTTCCATAAATATTTGGCATGGCGGTGCCTGTATTCAAAAGTATAGATGAGATTCAGGAAAGATTCAACAGAAGAACGGAGGAATGGATAAATGAGGTTTTACGATTCTCCAAGTATAGAGAGAATAGGATTTGATTTTTACTGCGACATTGCAAATAACATTGTCAAATTAAGAGAAGAGAATGGCTTTACGCAGAAAGATCTTGCGGTGAAAACAGGAATTAAAGAATACCGTATATCAAATATGGAAAATGTGAAAATCAGAATTGATTTGGATGCTGTAGAAGAACTAGCAAAGGCATTGAATGTATCAGCTGATTATTTGATTGATGCAGAGCTTGATTGCGGAGGAAAAGAATGTTTGTACCAAGTTTGGTTGGAGTCTGAAGACCGGTTTAAGTTGTATATCAGGGCATCAAGTAAACGAATGGCGTTTTTGAAGTTTGATAAAAAGTTTAAAGAATGTGGAGTGAGATATAACAGTTCCAGAGAAAGAATTTTCATCAAATTGGTTGGTGTTCCGGTAAGCAAAGAAGACTTTCAGGCAAGATTTCCAAAGAGAACAGAGGAAGATCTTCCAATTGAACCGGAAATGTAAAGACAGGACGAGACAAAAATATTGTGGTGTTAAAGGGAAATAAGAAGAATTCAGTAGCAGGACAAATCAACAAGTACAACCAGCACCGCATAAACTTCAATAGAAAATAGAAAGTAGGTGGTAAGCATGAAACCCGATATCGAAAAAATCATACAGGTGATGATTTCTTTATTGGAAGAACAGGAAAAAGTGAAAATTACATATACCATTGAGAAAACCGCGTAAGCGGTACCAGTTGGACAAACAAAGGAGGGATAAGAGATGTTTTACAAGATCGCAAAGACACTCAGCGTAACGGCAAGTATTATCGGAATCATGATGATGGCTGGTGCGTGCTCGGTGAAAAGTCAGGAGCTGTTTTACTTATATGCAGCACTTGGAATCACAACATTTACTACCGGAGCATTTGCACTGGAATACTTCCGGATCCGGGAAAGCCTGGAACGGAAAAGAAAAATAAGGGAGGCGAGGGAACATGCCAGAAGAGAAGCAGCGTAAGAGCATTCGGACAGCCGAGCTTGATAAGATGATCAATAAGCTTCGATCACTGGATCGGGTTGATGGTACATCCGAGTATTACAAGAACAATGCGATCGCATACTTGTCGGATTTGGCAAATCATCTGGATAGGATAGGCGTAAAGACAATAAAAATGCGCCCGGAAGTTGCAGCTTCCAGTGGCGCACATAACAAAAATACCAATTAAATTATAGGAAAGTCGGAGGAGAAAGTCAATGATCAAAGTTGAAAAAGGGATGTGTGAAATCAAGGCAGTGAATGGAGTTCCGGATATAATGACGGATTTGGCATGCATTATCCGAAGCATTAGAACAACAATGGTTGAGAAAAGAGACTATAGCGAGGCTGAAACCAAAGAACTCGTTGAACAGGCGGTAAGGCTTGGCTTTGCAACAGATGAAGAAATCACACAGGAAGCGATGGCAGCAATGGGTAAAGTGATGATGCTTCTGAAAAATCTGCCACTTTAGAGGAAGATGTGTACCTAAAGGGGGCGTGATAATGGAAAAGAAACCATTGATTATTCGGTGCTCTGATGGGTGGATCTACGGCTTATTCGGCTATTACGAGGAAGCGGTAGAAGTGGCAGAACAGCATGTAGACGGAACAGAACATACATATATCATTATATGAAAAGCGTGAGGAAAAGATGGAACCTTATAAAATCTATGATTTTGAAGATGAAAAAGCCTGGCTGAAGGGGCGGTTAAACGGAATCGGCGGAAGTGATGCAAGTGCCGTAGTGGGAAAGAACCCGTACAAGACAAACATTGAGCTGTTTGAAGAAAAGACCGGGAGAAGGATTGTACCAGATATTTCAGAGAAGCCTTACGTAATCTATGGGAAAGAGGCGGAGCAGTATATCAGAGAGCTGTTCCGCCTGGATTATCCACAGTATCAGGTCATGCAGCATGAATACCGGATCTTGCAGAGCCTGGATTATCCGTTCATGCAGGCTTCTCTGGATGGGGAGCTGGTTGATCAGGATGGTCGGAAAGGGATTCTGGAAATTAAGACCACCAACATTCTGCAGTCTATGCAGTATGAGAAATGGAAGGACCGGATCCCGGATAACTATTATATCCAGGTGCTGCATTATCTGCTGGTAACCGGATATGAGTTTGTTGTCCTCCGGGCGCATTTGCGGAGCAACTGGGGAACAGATGTCCGGACACAGGTAAAGCATTATTTTATTGAAAGAACAGAAGTTCAGGCTGATCTGGATTATCTGCAGGAAGAAGAAATCAAATTTTGGAAGTATGTGGAAAGTGGAAGAAAACCACCACTGATACTTCCGGAGATCTAAAAAAGAAGGAGGAGCGTATGGAATTACGGATTACAAATCCGCAGGAAAGCTGGCTGACAGAGCAGATCCTGTGGAACAACGAGGAATTAAAGGCTGCGATTGCTGAGAAGGTAAAGGACTATAAGACGATCGCCTACACAGAGGATTCGCTCAAGGACATGAAAGCGGATCGAGCAGATCTGAACAAGCTGAAAAAAGCTTTCGAGGACGAACGGAAGCGTGTCAAGAAGATCTGCATGGAGCCGTACACCAAGTTTGAGCAGCAGGTCAAGGAAATCACAGCTCTGATCGATGAACCGATCGGACTGATTGACTCCCAGATTAGAGAGATTGATGAACGCCGCAAGGCTGCAAAACGGGAAGAGATTGAAGAACTGTTTGCGTCCATCGGATTCCAGAGCTTTGTGAAGCTGGACATGATCTGGGATGAAAAGTGGCTGAATGCAACGGTTACGCTGCCAAAGATTGAAGAGCAGATGAAGAGCCGGATGTACCAGATCGGTACGGATGTGGTGACGATCAGCAAGCTTCCGGAGTTTAAGTTTGAAGCAATGGAAGTTTATCGGAAGACACTGGATATGAACCAGGCAATCCAGGAAGGCCAGAGGCTTGCCGATATCCACAAGAGAAAGCTGGAAGCAGAACGCATGGAGGCAGAGCGGAAAGCAAGGGAAGCGGAAGAGGCAGCGAAGCAGCAGACTGCAGCTGATCAGAAGGAAGATTCTAAGAAAGCAACAAATGCATCCGGATCTGTACCGGAAGCTCCGGCAGAGGAAACAGCTTCAATTCCGGAAGAGGAAGAACTGGTATTTCAGTTGGATTTCCGTGTATGGGCAACCAGGGAGCAGATCATGGCGCTCCGTGAATATATGTTAAAGAATCGGATTCGATTCGGAAAGGTGGAATAAGATATGGCAGTAAATAACAGTCTGGCAAGACAGGACCAGTCAATGAAGTTATCAGTTTACCTGCAGAACGATGCAGTAAAGAAGCAGATCAATCAGGTCGTTGGTGGAAAGAATGGGACAAGGTTCATTTCCAGTATTGTAAGTGCGGTGCAGAGTACACCGGCGCTGCAGGAGTGTACAAGCCCGAGTATCGTAAACGCTGCATTACTCGGAGAAGCGCTGAATCTTTCACCGTCCCCGCAGCTTGGTCAGTTTTATATGGTCCCGTTCGATAATAAGAAGAAAGGCTGCAAGGAAGCACAGTTCCAGCTTGGGTATAAAGGGTATATTCAGCTGGCAATCCGTTCCGGTTACTACAAAAAGCTCAATGTGCTTGCAATCAAAGAAGGGGAGCTTGTCCGGTATGATCCTCTGGATGAAGAAGTGGAGGTTAATCTGATCGAGGATGATATCCTCCGGGAGGAAGCTCCGACCATGGGATACTTCGCAATGTTCGAGTATGAGAATGGTTTCCGGAAGACCTTGTACTGGTCAAAGAAGAAAATGCTTGCACACGCTGAGAAGTATTCTTTTGCGTTTTACAAAAACGGTGGAGCAAAATCTCTGGAATTACTGGAACAGGGCAAGATTCCGGAAAAGGATATGTGGAAGTATTCTTCATTCTGGTTTAAGGATTTTGACGGAATGGCACTGAAAACCATGCTCCGTCAGCTGATCAGCAAATGGGGAATCATGAGTATTGATCTCCAGAATGCTATTGACAAGGATATGGCAGTGATCCATGAGGACGGAAAGACAGACTATGTGGATGCAGTGAAGGCGGAAGATGATGGAGTGGTATCCGATCAGGAGTTACAGGAGGTCCAGGAAGACCAGCCGGCAGCGCCAGGAACACAGCAGCCGGATCCGAATGGTATTGAGGCATCATTTTTTGGATAGATTTAAGAAAGGGGAAAAGAATTATGCAGCACATTAACTTAGAAACATTTGCAAACGGAGCATTTACCGCACAGGTAAACCGGGCGATTGAAGAGGTCACGAAGAACATCCAGGATCCGAACACGGATGCCGGCACAGCGAGAAAGATTACGGTAACGATCGCATTTAAGCCGAATCAGGAAAGAAACTTCATTGCAACCGGAGTTCAGACGAAGACAACCCTTGCACCGGCACTCGGAGCAGTCACTGCATTGAGCATGGGAAAAGATCTCCGCACCGGCGAAGTGGAAGCAGTCGAGATCGGCAACCAGATTCCAGGACAGATGTCTGTACAGGACGTTCCGGAAGTTGTACCAGAAGCAGGAACTACAGTGGTAGATGGAAAAGTAATTGATAAAGCGACTGGAGAAGTTGTGGCGGATTCAGTTCCGGAACAAGCAGGCAAAGTCATTGATTTAAGAACAGCAAAACAGGCATAGGAGGAGTAAAAACGATGGAAGGATTAAAAGCAGCAATTGAATTTATCACAGAACTGAAAGAAGGCAGCATGGAGCCGAAGGTGCTTGAGATCAACGGCAATACATACTGTAATAAAAATCTGACAAGATACCATTATTTCCCGAAAGCAGATTCCCTGAGTGTCAACACCCTGACATCCATTGTGGACTATATCAAGGGAAAACCGGAAGAACTCCGGGAGAGCATGATTCTGCATGTAATCAGTCCGACAGAAGTAAGATTGTATTCCGGACTGGTGGACGAACGCAACAGGGAGGAGCTTATGAGGGCAGATGCCATTGTAAATGAATTCCAGTTTGACCGTTATTATGACCAGGAACGTTTTCTAATCGAGCTGCAGGCAAACTTCATTGAATCCGATGATCTGACTGTCCTGAAGCAGGTTGCCGGAAATATCCAGTCAGGAACAACGGCGAATTATGATGATGATGGTGTCAGCCAGAAAACCACAATTAAGAGCGGGATTGCAAATAAGACGGATGTGATCGTACCGAATCCGGTGAAGCTCAGACCGTATCGTACCTTTGCAGAAATCGAGCAGCCACAGAGCAGTTATGTATTCCGGATCCAGGACAGTGACCGTGGACCATCCTTCAAGCTTGTGGAAGCAGACGGCGGTTTATGGAAGAATGCAACCATGAAGAAAATCAAGGACTATCTGGCATATGAACTGGCGGAGGAACTTGAGAAGTACCACATTACGATTATCGCGTAGAAAATAACATCTCCTTAAAAATAATATATCACACGTAACCTGATAACAAGAAAGCAAGCCGGCATTATGCAGCATCTGTTGTGTAAGTGCCGGCAGAAAGGAAAAAAAGGAATGACATCGGTAATGTTTACAGTTCCGGGCAAGCCGCAGGGAAAAGCCAGGGCGCGGACGTATTATAATGTATCGACAAAGAAGCACTGTTCCACTACGCCGGAGAACACGGTCCTGTATGAGAACTTCATCAAGGATCGGTATCTGCAGATGGCAAAGGGAGCGTTCCTGGAAAGAGAAAAGCCTGTGACGCTCCGGATCATTGCGAGGTATCTTCCGCCAAAGAGCGTATCGAAGAAAAGGAAGCTTGATATGCTAGAGGGAAGAGAGCTGCCGCTGAAGAAACCGGATATGGACAATATTGTGAAGGTAGTAGCAGATGCACTGAACGGGGTTGCTTATCATGATGATACGCAGATCGCACTGGTTCAGGCAAAGAAATGTTATTCGGCGGTAGAGGGGCTGGATGTGACAGTTGAGGAGTATACCGGATAAAAAGGAAGGAAATGTAAGAAGTGGCAGGACGACCAAAACAAGGAATTGATTATTCCGGATGGTCGGTTGACATATTCGATGGTGATAAGAAAATAGACAAACTTCTCGATGCAAAAGGATGGAAGGGATTCGGGATCTACTTCTTTTTGTGTCAGAGGGCATATAAAGTAAACGGGTATTTCTACGAATGGGGCTATGACGACTGTGCAACGACAGCAAGGCGGATGGGCGGCGGCATCAGTTCCGGTACAGTAAAAGAGACTGTGGATTACTGCCTGCAAGTGGATCTTTTTGATAAAGGGTTATTTGACAGGTGGGGGATCTTGACCAGTAGAGGTATCCAGCGTCGTTTTTGGGCGGTACTATCCGAGCGGCGGAGTAAAACAGTATATGGTGAGTATTGGCTTTTGAAACCCGAAGAATGCAAAGGTCTAGTTAAAGTCAGCTTATTTTCGGATGTGCAACCGACAAATGATGATGTGCAAGGGACAAATGAGGATTCGCTTTATAGAAAGGAAAGTAAAGTAAAGAAAAGTAATGTATATAAGGGCGCTTTCAGCGATTCTTCCCTTGAATCAGCTTTTCAGTTCTATCTTCTTGTCCGATCACAGAACTGGGGAGAGATCTCTGAAGAGCAGGTAAATGCTTTGAGAGAGGATCTCCTATCATTGTCCTCTGATCTGGCTGAACAGAAAGCAATCCTGAATAAAGCTGCAGCTGGTGGATGGAAGAATTTATATCCTGTTCAAAGCAAGAGAAGGCCAAAAACAAAGAAACAGCCAGAGAAACAGGGAAAGTTTAAGAATTTTGAAGAGCGTGAATATGAGGACATGACAGATCTTACAAGGAAGTTGATGCAGCGATGAAAAAGAAGAATGGGAAACGGAGTGCGTTCCTGAGAACTGGAAGCAGGAAGAAACGGAAGATTATTAAGCGTGGGAAGTAGGAGGATTGATCATGCTGATAGAAAAGACATTGAAAGAGGCATTGGCAGACTACATAAAAGGTAAACCAGTGACGGTATTATGGACAAGGGATGATGGAAGTATGGATGTCAGATTACTGTCAGACATTCTGGAACAGGAAGAAAATCATTTTCTGGTAAACGTTCCGGCATATCACAATCCGGAATTTGCACAGGCAGTAGCTGAAATGGTAGAGCAGAACAGACCAGAAAACTGCAGTGCGGAAGTAGCACCGGCAGGGACAACGGAGAAGGACGGAAGTACCACCCCCCCCCTCACAGAGCCGGATTCGGTTGTGATTCCGGCAGAAAATAAAAGGGAGAAAGCATTGGAACTGGCGAAAGAAGGAAAAGGTGCTGCGGAGATCGCGCGGTTGATCGATGCAAAATACAGTACCGTGTATTCCTGGCTGAATCCGGATAAGTGCAAGAAGCCAAAGCCGGAAAATAAGACAGCCAGTAATGCGGACCGGCATAAATGCAGGACTTGCATGTTCCGGGCAACAGGAAATACAAAGGGAGCCGGCTGTTCCTATATCGAGATAACAGGTCACAGCAGAGGGTGTTCCGTGGAAGAATGCAGTGTGTATCAAAAGGGCGATGCAGTGTCAAAGCGGAAGATGAAAGGATTTTATGAATGAGTTGGGCAGATAAGCAATTAAAGAAACATAAGCTCCGAAAGCAGATCAAAGAGATCATGGATAGTCCGGAGTTCCAAAAGGAACGTCAGAAGGAACTGGATAAACACACAGCAGAGGCAATGAACTGCTTCTTGCTGATCAGTGTAGATTATTTGTACCGGAACTATCATTGCAAAAGAAAGGGAGTTTTGAAATATTTGGAATTTGTTTTACACCAGATGCATTTTGCACAGAAGGACGAGGAATATTTTCAGCTGATGAATGAAGAGCTGGAGAGGGAAGTTGGTGTGAATGTGCTGGGGACGTTGAAAGGGGAGTAAGAAGATGAACAATAACTGGATTTCAACAGCAGATCGACTTCCAGATCAACGGGAGTTCATAGAATCATATGTCAGAAGTGCATATGCAGCGGAGTTTCTGGTCACGATCGAGGGAGCAGATAAGGCAACAACATTGTATTATTCCCAGACAGGTGTCTGGTTCGATGAGGCAGGAGAACCATATAAGGTTGTGGCGTGGATGTCGCTTCCGGAAGTGTTCAAAGGATAGAAGGTGATAATTTGCAGGAGAAACGAAGCAGAAAAGAGCAGCGGAGGGACAGACAGCAGCATTATGAGGAACTGGAGAGCCGGCATGATGCAAAGGCGTTGGAGCGATTTAAGCGACCGGCTTACCAGAGCGTAAGCGTTGCGGAATATCTGGCAAGGAAGTATGACATTACAGCGGAGGTGGATACCGGTGGACAAGGGCATTTTGATTGAGTACGCGGATATGAAAGAAGAGATTAAGGATCTGCGCCGGAGAATTGAAAAAATCCAGAAAGAATTGGATAAACTGCATGGACAAATTGTTGTGGATTCGGTATCATGTGGTAAGAAGGGCAAGAAGCCACTTGGTACGGTGAAGATCACTGGCAGACCGGTTGGCGTGATTTCCAGAAAAGAACAGCTGCTGAAAAAGAGAACCAGAAGGCTTGAGGAACTGGAAGAAGAGCTTTTGGAAATGACAATTCAGGTGGAAGAGTACATAGAATCCATTGAGAAGAGTGAACTGCGGATTATCTTTCGGCTTTATTTTCTGGATGATTTATCATATCCAAAGGTTGCAGATCAGATGAACAAAATGTTTCCGAAGCGCCGGATCCGGTACACAGATGAGAACGTCCGTAAAAAAATTCAAAGATATTTTGAAAATGTCCCACAATGTCCGGATAAAAAGTGATAGAGTATAAACTGGAATTGATGAAATGTAACAAGGTAAGACATTTTTGATGGTTCCTCCGATCGTAAGTATTTAAAGCCATGAAGAGACACCTGGTATTACTGGGTGTCTTTTTCGTTGCGTAATGTCGAAAAATGAGATATTATGGGAGTAGGTTTTAGTATACTTATGGAGGGATAGAAGATGAAATATACAACGGAAAAAGAAAATTTAAATATTGTTTTTAAAATAAAAGACAATGTATCAGATGATGATTTAAGAAGTAAAAATTTAAAAAAAATAGGAAATAATATGGTATTAGGCGATATTACGGAGATAAAAGAGCCAACAGACTATTTTGAAGAAGTTAACGAGATTGCAGAAAAAGGTGATGCTGTAAATTTTTTATTGGTAAAGGATTATTATATAAAGATAGATGATTTAGAGGCGGCGTATGATTTTGCAAGTAAATTGTTTACTCCTAATTTCAAAACATTAAATTACAGCTTGAGTCGGATTAATTTTTATACAGATGTTGATGATAGAATGTATTCAGTAGATATAAATTATAATTATGAGTCCGAAATAAAAGTTTCGTTGAGCAAATTTGTTGAAAGAAGTTTCGAAGTTAATCAGAGCTTAAAAGATTTTAGACTTATATTATCCAATATTTTTGAGGGTGGTGAAGAAGATGCCAACCTCAGTTAAAAGAAAAAATGAAAATATAATTGATTTTGATGAGAGGAGACGTTATAAAAGTTTAGAAGAACAATCGGATAGTAATACTGAGAGGTGGTATCTTGTAGAAATATATAATAAATTACAAGAAATTGCGAATTCTAATTACAAAGTTCTATCAAAAAAATTAAGCGAAGAACATATTATAGAGCTGGAGAAGGAAAATGAAATGTTAAAGAAAAAGATTAAAAAGAGCTTTCCGGTTCACATTATGTTTTATAGTATAATTAGCAGTATATTTATGACGATGAATGCAACTTTATTGGTGTTGCGTTTTGCATTAGGTGTATACATAATAGATCCATATTATTTGATATGCGGTTTATTAATTTCACTAACTTTATTTTTAACTGCAATTGTAGCAATAAAAGACTGGAAGGATTTTTTGAATGAAAAATAATAATAAGAATAATTGGTATATAAAATTATTTTCATTGTTAAAGTTAGAAACAGCGACTAGGCATGGACGCGTGAATCTTGCTGGTGTTATAGTTGTTGCTGGTTTTTGCTTATTATATTCAGCAAGTGACATGTTACGACATTTAATATCGTCAACAGAAGATGTTATAAAAACCATAGCATTGAGAAAGGATATATACCATGAGTATGAGAGTGCAAGTGTTAGTGAAGCAGTAATTCCTATAGTGGTGGTATTTGTATTTTGTTTGATTTTTCTTGGATGGCACGAACATCGAAAAAACAAATAAAATAATTGTATGGATTAAGATATTATAAAAGCATCCTTCGGGGTGCTTTTCTAATGCGTAAAATAAACCAGAATTGAAGGTGGTGAAGTGGCAGGATATGAAAACATAAGAGATGCAAATGAGAAGAGAACCCCGGAAGAGCGCCGGGAATTGGCAAAAAAGGCGGGAAAAGCAAGTGGCAAGGCAAGACGCAGGAAGGCGGACTTCCGGAAGACATTAAACCTGCTGCTTACTGCCGAAATAGATAATGAAGAATGGAAGCCGGTTTTAGAGTCACTTGGTGTTGAGTGTACTCTGGAATCGGCTTTGCTTATGGCTCAGATCAAGGAAGCAATGGCAGGAAATACAAAGGCTGCGTATTTTGTGGCGCAGTATGCCGGACAGAACGCACAGACTGCTGCCGATGATGCAGAGCAGAAACGCCGGACAGAGCGAATGGCAGCGGATACCGAGAAAATCCGCAGAAGTTCAGGTTATGGCGAGCATGAGGATGAAGGAGTAGAGATTATCAATGACGCACCAGAAGAAACAGGTCCGGATATCGGAGATCATAATTCCGAAGTATCTGCAGATATTTAACAACCGGAGTATCAAGCACATTATCCTGACTTCTGGGAGAGCGGGAACAAAGTCCAGTTATGCTTCCATCCGGTCAGACTATCAGCTTGTATCAGATGCTAATGGTTCTGTTGTAGTGCTGCGTAAGCACCATAACAAGCTCAGGAAGACGGTATACAAGGAAATGCTGCGGGGGATCAGCCGTTTGCAAATACCGAAAAACAAGTTTCGGATTACGAAATCCCCGATGGAGATCACTTACAAGAAGTACGGGACAACGATGTACTTTGCCGGATCAGACGGTATTGACGATACAAAGGGTATCATTGACGAGGATAAACCGATCAAGCTGGTTGTCCTGGATGAACTGACAGAGTTCTTTGATGATGGTGAAGGCGAAGATGAGCTGACTAACATTGAAGCAACGTTTGTCCGTGGAAATAAGGGTGGATTCCAGATGATTTATTTGTACAACCCTCCAAAGAACCCAAATGCTCCGATCAATCTGTGGTGCAAGAAAATGGAGAAGCGTGAGGACTGCATTCACATTCACACAGATTACCGGGATGTGCCGGTGGACTGGCTTGGTCCTGATCTGATTGCATCGGCGGAGATGATGAAGAAAGCAGATCCGAAGATGTACCGGTGGGTATGGCTCGGCGAAGCGATTGGCGTGGATGAGCTGATCTATTATATGTTTTCAGATCGGCACAGACAAAAGCCGGATCCGGACAGGAGATATGACCGGATTTACATTGGAGGTGACTACGGTCAGCAGAATGCGACAACCTTTGAAGCGTTTGGTCTGGACACCTACCGGAAGAAATTTCCGGGACTTGGAGAATATTATCACAGTGGACGGGAATCTGGAAGGCAGAAGAGTCCGTCTGAATATGCAAGAGATCTGGTTGAGTTCATGGATGGGCTGCATGAACAGTATGAGAACCGGATCTTTTATATTTTTTTGGATCCATCTGCAAAAGGTCTGGCAGAAGAGGTTAGGAGAGCTACCAGAACCGGACTGGACTATCAGGTGTTTCTGCGGGATGCGGAAAATGATGTGGCGCTTGGAATCAGCCGGGTACAGAAAGCACTGGTATTCGATATCATGTCGATTTCCCCGAAGCAGGAGTATGCGGTGCAGGAGTTTGGAACATACGAGTATGATAAGAAATCCATCGAAAAGGGGAAGGAAGTGCCGGTGAAGGAAGCGGATCACTGCATGGATGCCATACGTTATGTGGTTATGGGTGCCTGGAGCAATATCAAACATTGGCTGCCATTGGATATAGTCGAGGATGATGTGAATATAGGTGATATCGGCAGCAGGGAGGTGAGAGAAGAGGATGAATATCTTTAGTTATTTTAGGAAAAAGGGGATTGATACGGTGGATGCTTCGTTCTACCGGAAGATCGATGAATGGATCAGCTGGTACAATTCCAATGTCCGGCAGTTTACGTTCTACAAGGTGAATACCGGACGCGGGACAAGTAAACGATGTCGCAGGAAAAGCATGGGAATGGCAAAGAAGCTGTCGGAAGACATTGCTGATCTGCTGCTGAATGAGAGAGTTATGATCACACTGGAAGACGAAACGACACAGGAATTTGTGCGGAAGGTTCTGGATAACAATCATTTTCTGGTTATGGGAAATGATTACCAGGAACGGAAAGCGTATTCCGGGACCGTGGCATATATCCCTTATCTGTACAATGCGGTTGTACAGGAAGACGGAACGATATCTGCAGGTGAGATTGGAATCAACTATGTGGATGCCAAGAACATCTATCCGGTCAGTTGGAATAACGGGAACGTCACAGAATGCGTTTTTACGTTTGTCCATACTGTTCGCCAGAAGAAATACGTGCAGATTCAGTTCCATCGGATTGAGCCAGATGGGATGTATGTGATCGAAAATAATGTCCTGGAATGCACGAAAGGCAGTGCAGAAGGACGTGAGCTGACAGAACAGGAGTGGAAACAGCTGAAACCATTTGCAAATCTGGCAGCCAGAACAGAGACAGGATCCACAGAACCACAGTTTGTCATTGACAGGCTGAATATCACAAACAATGCGGATGAATGCAATCCAATGGGAATTGCGATTTTTGCAAATGCCATTGATACGCTTAAAAAGCTGGATATGGAGTTTGATTCTTACTGCAATGAGTTTGATCTTGGAAGAAAAAGAATCTTTGTCGCTCCGGAAATGCTGACGAACGAAGACGGATCTCCAAGCTTTGATCCGGATGACAGTGTGTTCTATTCGCTTCCGGAAGATTACGATAAGAGCCAGACCGGTCTGATCAAGGAAGTGGATATGAGCCTCCGGGTAGAACAGCACAGCAAGGCAATCAATGATGATCTGAATTATCTGTCTCTGAAATGTGGATTCGGTACGGAAAGATACCGATTTGACGGAGCTGGGGCAAAGACAGCGACCGAGATTATTTCCGAGAACTCAGATATGTACCGAATGTTAAAGAAGCATGAGACAATTCTGGAAGATGTCCTGAAGAGGCTGATCAGAATCATTATCCGTCTCGGTATTGTAACCGGCAATACACTGGATCAGAACACGGACGTTGTGATTGACTTTGATGATTCTATCATTGAGGATAAGGGCGCAGAGCGTCAGCAGGACCGTCAGGACGTCAGCATGGGTGTTATGCGGCATGAAGAGTACCGTGCAAAATGGTATGGTGAAACTGTAGAACAGGCAAAAAAGAATCTGCCAGAGCAGAATCAGGTGATGGAGTAGGATGCGGGATGATTACAAAGAAAAGATTGCCAGTAAGATTGCAGCGCGGTACATAGGTCTGGAAGAGCAGATCCTGCAGGACATTGCCCGGCGGATCAAAAAGACCGGTGAGATCACCAGTACAGCAGACTGGCAGATCAATCGGTTACGGATTCTGGGATATTCTTCCGAGGATATCGAAAGAGAGATCAAGAAAACACTGGATGCGTCTTATCCGGAAATGTTTGAGCTGTACGATAAAGTGATCGACTGGGAATACGTCCGGAATAAGGACATTTACGAACAGATCAATGCAGAGTTTATCCTGTTTGAGAAGAATGAACAGCTCAAGCAGATCACAGATGCTATTATCCGGCAGAGTCTGGAAGATCTGGAGAATGTAACTAAGTCACTTGGCTTTTACTTAGATTACAATGGCAAGAAAGTCCTGACACCACTATCACAGGTCTACAGCAACTATCTGGACAATGCCTGTTATGATATTGTGACCGGTGCTTTTGATTATGGTAGCGTGCTACGAAGAGTAGTTACGCAGCTTACCAACAGTGGACTTCGGAAGATTGAGTACGGATCCGGATACGCAAGCCGGGTAGAAGTGGCTGCTAGAAGAGCTGTGATGACTGGTGTGACAAATCTTACCGGAGAAATAGCAGACTACAATGCCAAGAAGCTCGGAACAGAGTATTTTGAGGTTGAGTGGCATGCCGGGGCCCGTCCTACTCATGCAGTATGGCAAGGTCAGGTCTGGACAAAAGAGCAATTGTATTCAGTTTGTGGACTTGGTACAGTGACAGGACTTCTGGGAGCCAACTGTTATCATACTTATTATCCATTCTTTCTCGGAATTTCACAACGCAACTGGTCGGATGACTGGCTCGAAGAACAGAACCGGAAGGAAAGCAAACCAAAAGAGTTCCGGGGCAAAGCGTACACTCTGTATGAGGCAAAGCAGAGACAACGCCAAATGGAAACAGCAATGAGAGCGCAGCGAGAAAAGGTACAGATGCTTCAGGATGGCGGTGCTGATCGGCAAGAAGTTATGCTCCAAAAAGCCAAATATCAGGGACAGCTTAATGAATATGCAGCATTTTCTCGGAAAATGGGACTGAAAGAGGAAAGAGAAAGGATATACATTGATGGACGAGGAAGAATTGCACCGAGCCAGTATGATCTAAAGATGAGAATTTCTATTCCGGATACAGTTTCCAAGGAAGCGAGATTAAGTAAAGAAATTGAAGCGAAAATCAATGCGGCGATAAAGAAGCTGGATTCGGAATACGTGATTTACTTAGATTCTATTAAAGGCGGAAAACTAAAGAAAAATGATATTTTTGCAACAGGTGCTTACTTGGATGAAAATGGAATGCTGAGACATGGACTTGTTTTGAATTACAAACAAGATTATAGAAAAGTTGAAACTATTATGCCGAGATGGTACAATGATGGTGTAATGGCGGGAAAGAATTTTGAAGATTACATTGCGCATGAAATGGCGCATATAATGCCATTTCAGAACTGCGTATCAGAAGTGGAATATATAGAGTTAAATGAAAAAATAAGAAGGCAGTTCATAGCAGGAATTTCAGGATATGCAGATAGAAGCAAAGACGGTCGAGAGTGCTTAGCGGAGGCGTTTGTTAGGTATAGAAACGGAGAGTGGATTCCAGATGAAGCAAGAAAACTTATCAGAAAATATATCCTTCATTGGCGGAGGGTTTAGAATGACATTGCCAAAGTGTATGCTGTGCAGTAATTTCAATGAAAATAGTGAAGAGATGACTTGTAAAGCATTTCCAGATGGGATACCGGAGGATGTAATTTTTTCTGGTTATGAAGAGGAATGCAAAAACGGAATTAAATTTAAAGAGTTTGAATAGTTGCCACCAGTCGAAATGACCGGTGGTATTTTTGTACTTATTTTTAGGAGGCCGGTAATGAAAAAGAAAGCAGTAGCAGTATTAACGGCTATCAGCATATTGATAGCAAGTTTAACTGGATGCCAGACCGCCACGAAAAGTTATGGTGGGAAGACAACGATAAAGCTTGAGCCAAATCAGAAACTGGAAGAAATTACCTGGAAAGATAATTCTTTATGGTACCTTACAAGACCAATGACTAATGAGGATATTGCTGAAACCCATACATTCCAACAGCAGTCAAATTTTGGAGTCTTTGAAGGAACAGTAACCATCATAGAGTCAAAGGAGTAAAGAATTTATGATAACAATAAAAATAACAGATCACAGCATCTGTATGAATGGTCATGCCGGCAGGAAGAGTCCGGATGGGATTGATCGGGTATGTGCGGCAGTATCAGCACTGACCTGCAACCTGATCAATTCCCTGAAAGATCTGACAGGTGACAGAATCCGGGGAGAAACAGCCAGCGGAATGACTGTGATCGAATGGGAAGATCTGTCAGATGGTGGAAAGCTTCTGATTGATTCATGGTTCCTGGGGATTGCAGTAATTGACCAGGAATACAATTGCATACAGTTTGAGTAAATGAGCATCCAGTGAGGGTGCTTTTTATTATGTCCAAAACATGAAGACAGAAAAAGCTCTGGAAAACACTCATATTTGGAGGTAAGCATGAGAAAAAGAATGTTTTTACAGCTCTTTGAAGACGGCGGCGGAGCTGGCTCTGGTGGACAGGGTGGAAACGCTGGAGCGGGTAACGGCAGCCAGGGAAATGCCGGTGGATCAGGAAACCAGGGTTCATACAGCTTTGCGCAGGCAGAAGAGATTGCCAATGCGAGAGCAGACAGAGCTGAAAAAGCGGCGCTTCGTTCCTATTTTCAGCAGCAGGGAATGACAGAGCAGCAGGTGAATCAGGCAATTGCCGATTATAAGGAACAGCAGAAAAAGAATCAGCCAAATGTAACGCAGTTGCAGCAGGATCTGGAGAATTCCAGAAATGAAGTGCAGCGGATGAAGAATGAAAAGTTCTTGTCTAGTAAGGGTGTCAAAGCAGACGACCTGGACTATGTGGCTTACAAGGTTTCCAAAATGGTAGATGATAAAACGACATTTGAAAAGGCAGCAGAGAAGTTCCTGAAGGAGAATCCAAGATATGCAGGTGGTAGTTCTTACCGTATTGCAGATTCTTCAGCAGGTAATGCTTCCAATGGTGCTGGTGGAAATATGAACGCTTCCATCAATGACCGGATCAGAGCTGCCGCACGAAGATAATGGAGGTAGAGTAAATGCAGAATAGAAGAATGAATTTAAGATTGTTTGAAGAAGATGTAAACATCATTGACCGTACCGGAGCAGAGTCTCTGATTCCAATTCAGGAATCCAATGAGATCATCCAGGGAACGATCGCATAGTCAGCAGTCCTGTCAAGGGGTCGCAAGCTGGCGAACATGACAAGCAAGCAGTACAAAATGCCGGTACTGGATATGCTGCCGATCGCTTATTTCGTAAATGGCGATAACGGGCAGAAGAAAACTACAAAGCAGGCATGGGATAAGAAGTTTATCATCGCCGAAGAGATTGCGGTTATTGTTCCGATTCCGGAAGCAGTTCTGGATGATTCTGAGTATGACATCTGGGGAGAAGTAAAACCGAGAGTTACAGAAGCATTTGGGAAGGTTATCGACAGCGCAGTGCTGTTCGGTGAAAATAAACCGAACACATGGAGAGAAGACGTGGTTACAACCGCGACAAAAGCGGGAGCAGTCGTAACATTAGGAGCTGCGGACAGTCTGTATGACAAGATCATGGCAGAGGACGGAGTGATCGCGCATATTGAAGACTGCGGATACTTTGTAAATGGTCACATGGCGGACATTTCTATGAGGGCGAAACTCAGAGGTCTGAAAAACGCAAATGGAGATCCGCTGTTTAAACAGGATCTGCAGGGTTCTACTCAGTATGCACTGGATGGATCACCAATGAACTTCCCGAACAATGGAGCGTTTGATAAGTCAAAGGCACTTATGATTTCCGGAGATTTCTCACAGCTGGTATATTCCATCAGACAGGATATTACATTCAAACTGTTTACGGAAGGCGTTGTCCAGAATACGGACGGCACAATTGCATATAACCTGATGCAGAATGATATGGTTGCGCTTCGTGCAGTAATGCGTCTCGGATGGGAAATTCCAAACCCGATTAACGCACTGAAGACCGATAAAACCAAGAGATGCCCGTTTGCAATTCTGAAAGCTGGCGAGTAAGGGAAGGTGATAATCCATGCAGATCACGTATGGATACTATGCAGATGAATATGGAGGAAAAACCATTCCGGAACAGGACTTCCGAAAAGCCGAAAGGCAGGCGGAAGCCTATATCCGGCATCTGACCTATGTGAAAGGTGATATCTTTGCCGTGGAAAATGACGTGGTAAAGGATGCGGTCTGTGCTGCAGCAGAGGTTTATTACAAATACAATGCGCAGCAACAGTCAGGAACCCCGTTGGTGAAGTCAGAAAATAACGATGGCTACAGTGTGACCTATGTCACAGAGCAGACGGATGGAAAGACAGCGGAAGAGATGGTGAAGAAAAAGGTGTATGATGCGGTATATCCTTATCTTCTCCCTACTGGATGGCTGTCAAGAAAGGTAGGGGTGCGGTGTGATCACAAATGCAGATGTGACAGTTTATAACAGAATAAGCGGTGATTCCACACATTACGATACCTGGATCCGAACCGTTTTGCATGGTGTCCACGTCCGTGTGGACCATAAGACTGCAGTTACGGATAACGGACTGAAAAGTGCGGAGGTTTACAAAATCCGGATTCCCGCGGATATTCCGGAAGCAGGGCAGTATCTTCCGCCGGATCAGTTCGCCTGCTGTGGCGGTTATGGATACTGGACCATACAGAATGATGATCAGATTGTCCTGGGAGAGAGCCAGATCGAGATTGAAAGACCGGCAGATCTGAAAGCCGTGTTCCAGAAGCACTGCAAGGTGATAAGCTGGTCGGACAACCGGTTTGGTACGACTCCGCACTGGCGGATCGGAGGCGAGTAAGATGGCAGGAAAGAAAGAATTCCGGATCACAACTCCGAGAGGCAGTGTATTTACGGTGACTGGTAAGAATGGTTCTACCACGGCACGGCTGGAATGGGCTCCGGGATTCGCGCAGAAAAAAGCGGAGGGATTTTCAAGGGCGCAGGCATTTGTGGATTCCGAGTGTCTACGCTACATGAATCCATTGACACCGAGAAGAACCGGGATGCTGATTAAGTCCGGGACGCTTGGTACGGTGGTTGGTTCCGGTTCTATTGAATATCTTGCCCCATATGCCCGCCGGCAGTATTACGAGCATAAAACTAAGGCAAGATGGTTTGAAACAATGAAAGCGAGCCATAAAGATGCCATCAGGGAAGGAGCTGAGAAACTTGCCGGACAGTAAAAGAAAAACGATTATTGAGAGCATCCGGGAGTATGTGAGGATGTATCCGGATATTGATAACCGGAAGATCAATATTGATTATCTTGGTGATGGAATGGAATATTCCATTGATCCAATCGGCGTAGATCCTATCTATAAGAGATATGTGGATGGGGGCTGCCTGAAGCAGTTCCAGTTCGCTCTGACAAGTAAGGAAGCCTACGATGGGGATGCAAGAACCGGTATTGCCAACAGTGGTTTTTATCAGAACTTTGAAGAGTGGACAGAACAGAATAACTTGAATGATATTGTTCCAGAGCTGGACGGGCACGATGCTATAAAAGTTGAAGTGCTGCAGTCCGGCTATTTGTTTAGTACAGAGGCCGATTTGGGACGGTATCAGATGATATGCAGATTGATTTATAAGTAAGGAGTGTGAAGAAATGGCAAGTGAAAAAATGTTAGTTGGCAGACATAAGAGAGTGGCTTTTATGGATGCTGACGGATCAGGAAAAACATTTACCAGAATGACGGGATTTACATCGCTGTCGGATGGAAAGAACTCGACAGAGTACAGCCGGCAATATGTGGATGAGGCGTCTGAAAGAAGTGACGTAGTCGGTTATGCGCCGGCAATCGATTACGAATTTGACCGGTATACCAATGATCCGGTACATGAAAAGATTGCAGCAATTACCGATGATGAGATTCTCGGAACAGAAGCACAGGTTGATATTGTGGTGGTAGATCTGTTTGAGCAGAAGACATCGGAAACAACTTGTACTGCACGAAAGAGAACATGGAGTGTAATTCCAGATACAGAAGGGGACGGTACGGATGCCCTGATTTACAAAGGCAGCTTTAAAGCGGCCGGAGAAATCACAAAGGGTACTGCAACCACCACAGACGGATGGAAGACCTGTACATTCACTGCTGGCGGAGAATAAAGAAGAAATGGGAGAGTGAGCCTATGAGCCTTTGGAAATTTGGAGATTTTGAAGCGGACGTGGATTTCACGGATGCGGATTTTTTAGATGCGATTGATGAAGCGAAAGCAGCAATGCATGAAGCGGAGCAGAATGTTCCGGTAGTCGGAAAGAACAGTGATATCATCCGCGCGCAGTGCGCGTGTTTTTATGTGTTCTTCGATACCCTGTTTGGCGAGGGAGCAGGGGAGCGGATCCTTTGCGGAAAGAACAGCATCAAGCTGTGTAACGAAGCGGCTGAATCATTGTTAGACTTTGAAACAGCAGAAGCAAAGAAACTGGACGATAAATATGATAAGTATGTACTAAATCAAAATACAACGCAGCAGTTCCCGCATCCGCAGCCACAGCCAAGTGGAAACCGTCAACAGAGAAGGAACTACCAGAAACAGTATGGTAGAGGGAAACATACCAATGCCGGAAGGTAGCAGAGCATGAATATTTTATATGAGCAGTTTCCGGAAGAAGTCAAGGTGAACGGGGAGTACTACCCGATCGTGACAGATTTCCGTGAATGGATCCGTTTTACGGAGCTGGTTGAAGACGACTCGGTTCCGTGGCGGATGAAGTGCGGACTTCTGTTGCAGTGGTATCTGGATCAGATTCCGGATGATATTGAAGCTGCAATTTATGCACTTGGAGATTTCCTGATGTGCAAAAGGATGTACCAGGATGATCTGGAAGATAAAGAGGAAGAGCAGCAGAAAAGCGGGAAGCCGGTATTTTCTTTTTCGGAAGATGCCGGCTGCATTTATGCAGCGTTCCGGGAGGCATATGGAATCGACCTGCAGCAGATCGATTATATGCACTGGTGGGAGTTCCGGAGCTTGTTTGACTGGTTGCCGGATGGTACAGAGATTAAACAACGGATTATGTATCGTTCGATTGATCCTGGAACAATCCGGGACAAGGACGAACGTAAACGGATCAAGAAGATCCAGAGAGCTGTTGCGCTGAAAAAGAAACAGCGAAAGCTTGATGATTATGAGATTGGAGATATGTTCTCGTGATGGAAATTAAAATACCGACACGGCGTGAGTGGTATCCGTGTCCGTACTGCGGTCAGCATCTGCTTGTTTACGTAGATACTGCAGTGTGCAGCGGACTGTATGTAAAATGCCGCAAATGCCGACGGGAGGTGGAGATAAAAATTAAGAATTAAGCACTTGTGAGCCCCTGAGCCGTGCTATCAGAAAGGATGATAGTATGGCAGATGGATATTTGAATTTTGATACCAAAATCAATGAGAGTGGGTTCAATGAAGGCATAAATAAGCTTGGAAGTCTTGGAAAAAGTGGCTTATCTGTAGTCAGCAAGGCAATGACCGGAGCTGTTGCAGCTGTAGGAGCTGGAGCAGCGGCGATTGTAAAGTCTTCCCTTGGTGTAGTCGCCAATATGGAGCAGCAGGTCGGTGGTGTAGAGACACTATTTAAAGATAGTGCCAAGACAGTGATCAGGAACGCAAACAATGCGTTCAAAACAGCACAGCTTTCTGCTAATGATTACATGTCAACGGTTACAAGCTTTTCAGCATCATTACTACAGGGCTTAGGCGGAGATACTGCAAAGGCTGCAGAGATAGCAGATATGGCGATCATTGATATGGCAGATAATGCCAATAAGATGGGTACGAATATGCAGGATATCCAGAATGCCTATCAAGGTTTTGCAAAGCAGAATTATACGATGCTGGATAACCTTAAATTAGGTTATGGCGGTACGCAGTCGGAAATGATCCGATTGATCAATGATTCTGGTATCTTAAACGAAAAGATAGAAGATCTGGATAATATAACGTTTGATCAGATGATTCAGGCGATTCACAAAGTCCAGCAAAATCTCGGAATCACAGGGACTTCTGCAAAAGAAGCATCCACAACAATTGAAGGTTCTGTCAATTCTGCAAAAGCCGCCTGGGAGAATTTTGAAGCTGGCGTAATAAGTGCGAATGATTTGGTTGATACATTCTGGACAGCGGCAAAGAACATCTTAAATAATCTTGGCCAAATGATTCCGCGTCTGGGAAAGACCGGAATGGATGTGGTGGAATCTTTATCCGGAAAAATTGGAGATGCAGTTCCGCAACTAAAGGGATTTACGGATAGTGTTGGAAAGTTAGCCGATAAGCTGCAGAATATGAGCACGGATGAGCTCATGAATCTTGGCAAGACTGCAGCAGTGCTTGCAGGAGCTGGACCGGCGATCTCATTATTCGGATCACAGATCGGTAATGTACAGTCAGCCGTATCCGGATTCAGTGGACTTACAACTGGTGTTTTATCTGAACTTGGAAAGCTTCCGAAGGGATTCAAAAGTGCAACAAAATCGGCTGCAAATTTCCGGAAAGATTTTACGGGTAGCCTGAAAGGACTCGGCAGTGCAGTTACGGGACCATTTCAGGTACTGACTCCGAAATTGTCAGCTACTGTCGGAAAAATCGGCAAGGTTGTTTCCAGTGTTCCGGGAAAAATCGGTGGGGCAGTCGGCAAAATCGGTTCTGCAATCGCATCAAAAATCCCCAGAATTACAAGCGCGTTTTCACTACTTGGAGATACTGCCGGTTATCTGGGAGCATGGGGCGGACAGATTGGTTCTGCTTTGCGGGGAGTTCTTGGAACAGTAGCCGGCTTTATTCCGTCATTTGTAGGGTTGATGAATTTCGGTGCAGTTGCAGCCGTTGTGGTAGCCGGTCTTGGACTGGTTTACAGTCAGTTTGGTACACAGATTGACCAGATCTTGCTTCTGGCGCAGACCAAAGGACCGGAGATCATATCTAACTTTGGAGCAGGAATCACAGCAGCACTTCCGGGACTGATTTCATCAGGTGCAACCCTGATCTTGGGATTGATGAATGCGATTACGGCAAATCTACCATCGCTCATTTCCGTAGGCGCAAGCATCATAGCAACTCTGGTAGGCAGCCTGGACGCACAACTTCCGCAGTTAATTCCGGTAGCGGTACAGATGATCCTGACTCTGGTTGAGTCGCTGATCAGTAATCTTCCGCAGTTAATAACTTCCGGATTACAGTTAATGGAAGGTTTGGCACAGGGAATTGCAAACGCGATTCCGCAGGTGGCAGCGAAAGCACCGGTTATCATCGGCAAGCTGGCATCTACGATTATCACGAATTTGCCGAAGATCATACAGACTGGTGTGAAGATTATCACGCAGCTCGCAGTCGGACTGGTTCAGGGAATCCCGGCGTTACTTGGTAAGATTCCATCCATGATCAGCCAGATCAAAAATGCATTTACCAGTGTAAACTGGGGCAGTGTTGGTATGAATATAATTTCCGGAATTGCAAGTGGTATATCCAGTGCGGTAGGAAGCCTGATCAGCGCGGCAACATCTGCGGCAAGTAGCGCATTAGATGCAATCAAGTCAAAACTTGGTATTCATTCTCCATCGAGAGTATTCCGGGACCAGGTTGGTAAGATGATGGCTCTTGGTATGGGAATCGGATTTGAGAAGAATATTCCGGTCGGATCCATGAATGCCGGAGTACAAAAAGCAGTCCAGAGTCTGCAAAGAAGTGTGCAGCTTACAACATCCGTTAATCCGGATAAAACGGTAGGCGGAATAAAGAATAATCCGATCTTTAAGGATCAGGGATTTGATTACGACAGATTTGAACGTATCCAGAGGAAGATTGCAAAAGAAAATGGCAATAAGCCGGTATTCCTGGATACGAAACGGATAGACAGACCATTACCGAAAGGAGCAGTGCCACAGGTATGATTGTGTATTATGAAAATATGAACGGCGAAAAGCTGAATCTTTTGAAAGCTCCTTTTCGTACAACGAAGACTGACTGGTTCGATGCGGACTGGTCAGAGTCTTCGGACGGATATGAAAAAACAGTGACGATTGATGTGTTTGGAAAGCGGGAAGAGTTCCAGGCGAATATGGAGCAGCTATACCGGATCATTGCGGTTGATGCAGAAAATGATACCTACGGGAAGCTGTACGTGAATGGTGCATATTTAAGATGCAAGGTGTTGAAGTCAGCGAAAGAAGGATGGAAGGGGTATGTGTATTCGGAAGTGGAAATCACCTTCCAGACTCCGGAACTTGTATGGGTAGTAGAAGCGACAAGGCAGTTTTTTCCACAATTGGAAGAAACGGCAGCATCCGGAATCGACTTTCAGTATGACTATCCGTTTGATTTTGCCGGAGAAAAAAGAGGAATCGCAGCATGGGATGTTGATCACATCATTCCAAGCGAGTACCGGATGATCATTTACGGACCATGTGTAAATCCGAAGATTCTGATCAACGATTATCCTTATGAGTTTTTCGTAACGCTTGAAAGCAGGGAATATCTGATTATAGATAGCCAGAGAAGAACGATCCGAAGGTATTTGACGAATGGAACGGTACAAAATTTATTTAATCAGAGAGCGCAAAAACAAACTGTTTTCAAGAGAATACCATCCGGGCTTCTAAATATTAACTGGTCCGGGGATTATGGATTTGACCTGACTTTATTTTTGAACAGGAGGGAGCCGCCGTGGTAAAGGACATAATTCTTGCAGATAGTGATGGAAGAGAACTGGGAGCGATTTTGGACTCAAATATCACAGTGGATACGAATGGCGAGTACGAATTTTCTGTACAGATTGCAAGGTCGAACTGGTATCCGGAGTTGACCTTTTCAAGCTATGTGTATATTACGGAGACAGAATATGGAGGCATTATCGGAGAGGTGCTGACAGATACAACGCTGGATTATGTGGAGCTGAAGGGAATCACATGGCGGGGAAGACTGCAGTATAAGGTGATCGAGCCACCTGCCGGATCGGATTATAAAACAGTATCCGGAGAACTGAATCAGGTAATGAAAACACTGATCGAACCGGAGTTTGATGGATTATTCAGAGTTTCATCAGAAGATACGGGTATATCTGTAAAGAATTTTCAATTTGACCGGTACTGCACATTACTGGAAGGTCTTACCAAAATGCTGAAAAGTGTTGGATACCGCCTGCAGATCCGGTTGATCAAAGAACAGGATGAACCATGTTATATTCTGGTTGAAGCAGTTCCGATTACTGATTATTCTGCGCAGATTGAATTGTCACAGGACAGTCGACTGAATTTCACGATGGATGATAAACAAAATGGCGTAAATCATCTGGTCGTAACCGGAAAAGGGGAAATGCAGGAGAGGAACATATTCCATCTGTATGTGCAGAAAGATGGAAGCATTGGAAAGACGCAGTATTACAAAGGACTGAATGAGATCTCAGCAGTATACGAAAATACGAGCACAGAAACAGCAGAGCTGGAGAAAACGTCCGTGGAACAATTGCAGAAGCTGATGAATAAAAAGACATTTCAGATGGATGTTGCAAAGCTTGGAATCGAGGTTGGGATTGGAGATATTGTCGGTGGCAGGGATTACCTGACTGGGATGTATATGTCAAAACCAATCGAAAATATCATTTATGAGATTACGAATGATGTGGAATCAATTACTTATAAATTGGAAGGAGAAGATGAAGAATGAAAATTGTATCTGGAAGAACCGGATCACCACATGTGACTTCGCAGCAGTTCCGGCAGATGCTGGAGGGGATTATCGGGCAGGGGAGTTATATTATAACAAGCGGAGAGAATCTGAAGCCGGAACTTAGCAGTAATAATCTGCTGAAAATTCGAAGTGGGATGATGGCGCATCACGGCTGTATATCTTGCGTGGATATTGGTACTTATGATGAGGTTACACTGACAAATGGTAGTCAGGGAATGAAAAGGATTGATCTTATTGTAAATCGGTATACCAGAAATGCAGAGACAGAGGTTGAAAACTGCAGTTGGAAGGTAATCCAGGGAAAACCGGTTGCAAGTAATCCGGCAGTACCGGTATACACTTCGGGAAATTTGCAGAATGGAGATCTTGTGGATGAATGCCCGGCTTTTGAAGTGCATTATGATGGAATCAATGTTACAGAAGTGAAGAGTTTGTTGAGTGTGACGGATGGACTTTCTGGATTAAGTAGCAATTTGACAAAAGCAAATTCCAAAATAACGACCACGAATACGAATCTTGCAAAAACTAACACTGTTTTAGAAAACAGAAAACCAATAATCGTTGATTCAACTGCGCAAGGAACAGTAAATTGGGATACTAATAATTTCTTGAAATCTGGTGTTACATATGCTTTTGTTGTTACGGTTTCCTCGAATCTTAACAGCGAAAACTATAAGCAAGAAATTTCTTGTGCATTAAACAGTGTAAATATGGGAAACAACGGAAACTATTACAAGCTAACATCTACCTTTATGGGGAAATGTTCCAAGGGCGACAAAATCCATATTACCTCATTCAAAAATGGAGGTTCATGGACGCTTTTTGCGACAAGAGCTATTTTTATACCAGTTAGCTAAAATAAGCCGTTGTTGCAATCATTACGAATGAGGCACTATCTGTACCGCTGATATATACTCCACCATTTTTTATGTATATACGCGCTTGTGTTCCAGCAGGTCCACCATTATGCATAGCTATCGGAATAAGACACTCGTATGTGTTATAACCATTTGGTGTCATTCCTGACGGGACATTTCCTAGATATTGATCGTTTGCAAATTTTCCATTATCTGAAAATCTTATCGATCCAGCAACAAATACCACATGACCTATTTTGCGAAATTTTAGCTTTTCTGAAAGATTATTTGCAGTCATATATTTCCAACCAGAATCGGCAGTTGCCGTTTTTAAATTGGTATTTGTAGTTGCTAATTCTGTGCTCAAAGCAGATATTTTTGCATTTGCATTTGTCAAATTGCTACTTAATTCAGTACGCCAGTTGCTATACTGAAAGCAAAAAAGGAGCAACGTATGGAAGCAAAAATAATGGATGTATTGCGAAGAATGCAGCTGATTCTTGATGAAGTACAGCTGCGGGAGCTAAAAGAAGTGCTACAGATGACATTTACCGGGTGCAGAGTAATCCAGGAAACGGACCTGCAGGTTGTAGACAGGAGCTGGGAAGTGGATCTGGAAGAGTTTCTGATGAGTAAAGCACTGGAAGGAAAAGCATCAAAGACAGTGAAGCAATATCGGTATGAACTGGTTCGGTTACTGACCTATATCAATAAGCCAGTGAAGAACATAGATTCAGGAGATATCTCTGGATTCATGCGGACTTATAAAATGATCCGCAAGGTAGCAAACCAGACACTAAAGAATGTCCGGGCAGTGTATAGCAGCTTCTTCGGATGGCTGCGAGATCGTGACCGGATTCGGAGAAATCCGATGGTGCTGGTGGAATCTATAAAAGTAGAAAAGAAGATCCGGAAACCATATACTGATGAAGAACGGGAGCGGATGCTGCGTAAATGCAGCAGTCTTCGGGATAAAGCGTTACTAGAATTCCTATATAGCACAGCAGTCAGAGTATCGGAGCTTTCAGAGATTAACAGGGAAGATATCCGGTATGCGAATAAAGAGCTGATTGTATATGGAAAAGGAGCGAAAGAAAGGACGGTGTACATCAATGAACGAACCAACATGTACCTGAAAGAATATCTGGAAAGCAGAAAAGACAATGATCCGGCACTATTTGTCGGAAGTAAGAAACCGAATAGCCGGCTGACGAAAACAGGAATTGAGGATATCATCCGGCGGATCGGAGAGAAGGCGGGCGTAGAAAATGCGCATCCGCATCGATTCCGGAGGACGGCTCTGACAAATGCATTGAACCGCGGAATGCCTCTACAGGAGGCTATGATATTTGCAGGACACGCAAAGTCAGAGACAACCATGCGATATTGTACAGTGAATCAGGAAGGTGTACGGTATCATCACTTTAAATATTTAAGCGCATAAGTAAATAAACTTATTTATTTACACTCGGCATTGGTCGGGTGTTTTTGTTATGCGCTTTTATATATGTAACTTTATCAACCAGTCAAAGGAGGGATTCTGAACTAAGTAGCAAATTAAAAAATGCAGAGACAACAATGAGCAATAATTTAAAAAGTTTACTGTCTGTAAAGCAGGTAACGGTAAAGAGTAATATAAACGTTGGCGCAGGAAAGGATTTTGAATGTTACATTAAAGCGCCAACAGTGAGTGGCTATACTCCAGTCGGCATTATTGGTTACGATTTGGTTGGAAATTGGGATGTATGGATTAATGTTTCCTCATGCTATTACAATAGTGGAAGTAATTTGATTTACACAAAAGGACATAATTTTGGAACTGGTGCATGTAACGCATTGTTAAATGCATTCGTTTTATACAAAAAGAACTGAATGCATTACTTCCATTTACCGATTATAAGCATATCAGCTTGTACATAACACATTCCTTGCTTTGGACTGTATGCTGTAAGCTTGTACCCGGTTGTAGTCACTTCGGTAACTCCAAGACCATACAGTTCGTTAGTCTTTGCCGGAGATACTATAATTAAAGGCGCTTGTTTGAATGCTACTGGAAAACCAACCGCAGCACTAGAAGCAAAATACCAGTTATACCAACTGGTTGCAAGATTGGTATTCCAAGTATATTTACTCCACATAACCATGTCGCCGTTGGAATATTTTGTGTAATTGTAGTTATTTTTGGTTCCACGTTCTACGATTGAAATCAGATTACTGTTTATGATTGCAATATTATTATTTGCTTTTGTCAAATCTGCTTTTACATTTAATAAATTGCTATTTAGTTCAGAATCCCTCTAAAAAGAAGAAAGGGGCAAACAGAAAAATGAAAATCACATTCAATGATGGTCAGGAACTGCAGATCCAGCAGGTCACTGAACAGACGGATGGCGCACTTCTGATCAAGACCATTTCAGCACACGAGGATCAGCTGAAGACTTTATTCTCTGATCAGACAACAACTAAGAGAATGTCTGTGAGCGAACGGGATGCAGATACCGTTGTGTATGAAAACTACACAAAGCTCGATGCAATCGTGAAGTACACGGCCGGCATTCTTGGTGTGTTAATGTACCGGGAAGGAGAGGATCCGGACAGCCGGATAGCAGCTCTGGAGGCACGACTTAAAGAAGCAGAAGAGAAAAATACGAACCTGCAGTCAAGAGTCGAAAAAGCGGAGGAGAAAAATGAAATGCTCGAAGGATGCATTTTGGAAATGTCTGAAACGGTATATCAGTAAAACGATAATTGTATTAACCATTTTATTTTTATTCATATTATTACAAATTTCAGGAGGAAAAGAAATGATGGCAATGTTATGGGCACAGCAGATTATGTTAGGAAAGAAAACTTATTCACAGGTACCGAGACTTTTAAAGGACAAGGTAAAAGAGGTCCTGATTGATTCCGGAGCAGAAGATCTGGTAACAGAAGACAAGCAGTAGAGGTGAAGCGTAGATGGCAGTAAAAACAGCTCAATATATATTTAATGGTCAGGCATACAATCTGACCTATAATTCGACCTCCGGGAAATGGGAAGCTACGGTTACAGCTCCAAGTAAGTCGAGCTATAATCAGCCGGATCATGTTCTTGGCGGAACAGTAAAGGCTACAGATGAGGCTGGCAATACTACCACGGTAGATCAGAGTCATGCTACTCTCGGCGCATCACTTAAACTCCGTGTAAAAGAAAAGACAGCACCGACTATCACGATCACGTCTCCGTCTGCAGGAGCTTATATCACAAATACAACTCCGACTATCGAATTCCAGGTAAAAGATACAGACTCCGGAGTAAATGCAGGAACAATCGCAGTAACAGTTGATGGTACAGCCGTATCGACGGTAACAAAGACTGCTATTGACGGTGGATATAAGTGCACGTGCACATCACCGACGTTAAAAGATGGATCACATACGATTTCGGTCAAGGCATCCGACAACGATGGTAATGCAGCTGCAGCTAAGACAGCAACATTTACAGTTGATACAGTGCCTCCGACACTGCAGATCATGGCTCCATCAAATGGCCTTATAACCAACAAGAAGACGGTAACGGTAAGTGGTAAAACAGATGACGTATCATCTAAGCCAGTTACAGTAACGGTAAATGGAGCAACTGTAACGGTCGGAACAGACGGAACATTTACTAAGGACGTGACTCTTGCTGAGGGTGCAAATACCATCACAATCGTAGCTAAAGACAAAGCCGGAAAGACTACTACAGTCACACGTAAGGTTACTGTCGATACGTCAGCTCCGGTGATTAAGTCAGTAACTCTTACTCCGAATCCAGTAGACTGCGGAAAGACATTCATTATTGCAGTCGAGATTACCGACTAGGCGGTGCGCCTATGGTAGTAAAGGTAAGCGGTAAGATAGATGGAAAAGAAGTAATATTCGAAAGAGCTGAAGGGGACCGGTGGAATGTCACGGTCCCTTATGATTTAGATGGAATGTATGTGGTGGAGCTGACGGCAGAAAATGATGCAGGCAATATCGCATACTGCACGAAGATGCTGTTGATTGTTGATCCGGCTACTCTATGCGTAAGACTTGTTCCACTTGATTATATGGTGGAAATTGTTCCGGAAGACTGTAAGGTTACAGTTATTCCGAAAGACTATGCTGTAGAGGCAGTTCCGGAGCAGTATCAAGTTATCGCAGAGCCAGATCCGCTCTTTGTGGAGGTAATTTATCCGATACATGGAAGGGGGTGTTGTTGTGAACAAAATTAGATTTATCCTGGGCGAAGACAAGCACGTTAAGCTATTGGTGCGAAGTCCTAACGATGAGCCATTTACGATTCTGACAGCATCTTATGAGCTGGCACGTTACACAGACATTGTGGTGCAAGGAGAGTGTGATATCAATGAGCATTATCTTGACTGCAAGATTGCTCCGGAAGAAAAAGGAACACATATATTGGAAGTGACTTATACGGTTGCGGATTCGATCAGGAAAGCAAGGATAGAAGTTGAGGTGGTTTAATGCTTAAAATTACAGATGTGAAATTAAGCAAAAATACGGTTGCGACCGGGGAAAAATTTACGATTTCTGTACAGATCCAGGAAACGGTTGATTATCCGTATGACTATCCATACGATTATCCGATATCTTATACCGGAGCAGCAAAGCCGGTAAATTCATAAAGAAAGAATGAGGAATATGAAAGTGGAACAGGCAAACTATATCAAAGCAATTTTTACAGCAGTATTTGCTTTCCTGTCAGCGCTTCTTGGAGTGCTTGCAGTGCCGGTGATCCTGCTGGTGGTATGTAATCTGATTGATTATGCTACCGGACTTATGGCAAGCAAATACAGAGCACAGGATATCAATTCCTATAAAAGTATCAGAGGAATTTTCAAAAAGGTATCTATGTGGCTGCTGGTAGTTGTGGGAGCGATTATTGATGAAATGCTTCTATATGCATCAACTTCAATTGGTTGGAAGTCACCAGTCACATTTCTGGTGGCATGTGTCGTGGCAATGTGGCTGATCTGCAATGAGATTATCAGTATTTTAGAAAATATTCAGGACATGGGAGTGAATATCCCGGCATTTATGCAGCCGCTTGTGAAACACATCCGATCGCAGGTAGAAGATCAGGTGAAAGTGGATAATGATTCAGAGGGCGAATAATCGTCCTCTTTTTATTTGGAAGGAGAATGTATTATGGCAATGAATGGAATTGATATAAGCAGCTATCAATCAGGGATTAATCTTACAGTTGTTCCGTGTGACTTTGTGATCACGAAGGCAACTGAAGGAACTGGTTATGTAAACCCGGATTATGAGAGAGCCTATGCACAGGCGAAAGCAGCAGGCAAATGCTTGGGTATTTATCACTATGCATCTGGTGGAAACGTACAGGCAGAGGCAGACCATTTCTTAAAACAGGTTGGAAATCGTGTGGGAGAAGCGATTCTTATCTTAGACTGGGAATCATACACGAATCCGGCATTTGGCACAAATGATCATGCCTGGGTGAAGTCATGGTGTGACTATGTTGCTTCTAAAACCGGGGTCAATCCAATTGTATATGTCCAGCAGAGTGCCATGAACCGGCTTTCCGGAATCGGAAATTATCCGCTTTGGGTAGCACAGTACGCTGACATGAATACAACGGGGTATCAGGATCATCCTTGGAATGAAGGAAGTTATACCTGCGTAATGCGACAGTACAGTTCGTGTGGGCGTTTAAATGGATGGGCTGGAAATCTGGATTTGAACAAATTCTATGGAAACCGGGAAGACTGGAATAAATACGCCGGTAAAGGAAATAACGTATCACCAAGTAATCCAGCAACAGCTCCGGCAGGGTCTGCGCTGGATTTGGCAGTTGGAGTTATGCAGGGAAAATACGGGAACGGAGATGCACGTAAATTTGCTCTTGGATCGCGGTACAGTGAAGTACAGGGATTTATTGATCACATCAGTTCCGCATCAGCAGATATGCTTGTAAATGAGACGAAATCCGGTAAATATGGTAACGGTGACACAAGAAAGGTTGTTCTCGGTAGTCGTTACACAGAAGTCCAGAACAAGATCAACGCTGCGTTTGCCAGAAAATCAAATGAGCAGATCGCACAGGAAGTTCTTGCCGGTAAATGGGGCAATGGAAACGACAGAAAGAATCGTCTATCAGCTGCCGGGTATGACTACAATACGATTCAGAATATCGTGAACGGTAAGTCAGGTGCTTCATCCGCACAGTATTACATCGTGCAGAGCGGAGATACGCTTTCCGGTATTGCAGCTAAATACGGCACGTCCTACCAGAAGGTTGCGCAGCTGAATGGAATCAGCAATCCGAATGTGATCTATGTTGGTCAGAGACTGCGGGTGAAATAATAAATATTGTCTTGTACTAACTAAACTACCCCAAAACCAGTAACAAGAGTCAAATTAATTCCTTCATCCGCAAAATACCCATTTTCAATCGCAACGTATTGCGGGGCATAGAAGATAGAATGGGCGACTTCGTTCAGTGTCACAGAGACAGGAGAAGAGTTGGTGTCATGACTGGCTTGGGAAGTGACGGTTTCAGCTTTAGGATTCGTGGCATTATCATCGGCAGGTGCAGAGCTGCAGGCTGATAAAAGGCCGACAGTTATAGCAGAAACAAAAAGTAAGGATATAAAATTTTTTTTCATAAGTCCTCCTGGGTGGTATAACATTCTCATTTAAGATATGCAAAAAATGTGAAATTGGTGTTTTTATCTGATAGCCAATCGTTCTCCGCTGAAGATTTTGAAACTCCAGAACAACCTGCAACTAAAAGTCCCTTATTTTATCATATAATTTATCCGAGTAATATGGCAGATAAATAATTGATTGGGTAATTACTTATTTGATTTTGTCAGCAATAACGCCAGTACTGCCGAGAGAATTCTTGCAAACACCATACTCCGCAATATTTGCTCATAAGTGGCTGACTTCCATCACCTACGCTCTGCAATATCAGGTTGATGATCACCAGTGAAATATTAGGAGTCAGAGCAAGTCCGAAAGGAGCGAGTCCTGCCTTAAAAATTGATTTGTATAGAGAACCGAATTCACCAGCATTTGCACAAATTTCCAGTTTCTTTTTTTACCACAAAATGCACAAGAACAGAAAACGGTTTGTTGATTAATTTGTCCTAAGAGAGTAAACTGAAACATAAGACATTTGGGGTGTGTGTATCTGAGAAAAACTGAAAAAAGATAAAATAATGGAGGTACGGTTATGGGATTCTGGATTTTTATGCTTATAATGGATTTACTGATTCCGTTTACAATGATCGGCTTCGGAAAAATGTTTTTGAAAAAAGCACCGGATCAGATCAATTATGTGTTTGGTTACAGAACATCAATGTCAATGAAGAATCAGGACACCTGGGTATTTGCACATCATTATTGCGGAAAGATCTGGTATATCTGTGGACTTATTCTTTTGGTGGTATCTTTAATTGTGTTACTTCTGGTTATGGGAAAATCCAATGATGCCATAGGAAATGTCGGGGGAATTCTGTGTGTATTTCAGATGATTCCACTGGTGGGTTCGATCATACCGACGGAGATTGCACTCAGGAAAAATTTTGATAAATATGGAAATAAAAGATAAATCAGGAGGATGCCATGAAAATAGCAGTATTTTTCCCAGGCATTGGTTATCATTGTGATAAGCCACTTTTGTACTATGCAAGAAAACTGGTTCAGGAATATGGATATGAAAAGACAGTCATGCAGGAGTATTCCTATAATGGCAAAAATATACGCGGCGATAAAAAGAAAATGCAAGAGGCATTTGAGTGCTTGTATGCACAGGCAGAAAAGAAGCTTGAAGAAATCGCATTTGACGAGTACAGTGAAGTTTTATTTATTTCCAAAAGCGTAGGAACCATTATTGCATCCGCTTATGCTGAGAAATATAAGATAAAATGCTGCCAGATTTTGTATACCCCGCTTGAACAGACTTTTATGTTTGAACATGATGATGCAATTGCATTTATCGGAACTGCGGATCCGTGGAGCGATGTAAAAAAAGTAATTGCATGTTCAAAGAATCAGGCAGTTCCGATTTATGTGTATGAGGATGCCAATCATTCATTGGAAAAAGAAAATATTTTACAAAACATTGATATCCTGAAAAACGTAATGGAAAAGACACAGAAGTATTTGCGGTAGCTATTCCAGGAAAGCGAACCCATTTGCACTGGAGGTGTCGAATAAATCCCGTGCAATCCGGATAACGTCGTGTGCATAGGATGGAAGATATCCTTCATGGCGGTGTGCCATTGGGAAGGGGAGTTGAATAGGAAAAGCCTATTTTTTACCAGGAAGATCAGAAAAAACTGATAGAGTAAAAAAATCAGGTTGTGGAGGAGAAGATGAGATTAAGGAATATCCTGATTGTCGTAAAAGACATTGAAAAATCAAAGAAATTCTATCATGATCTGTTTGGTCTGGATATCATTCTGGACAATGATGGAAACGTTATTTTGACAGAAGGACTTGTTTTACAGGACGAAAAAGTCTGGAAGGATGTTACAGGAAAAGAAGTTGTCCCGGAGAATAATTCCTGTGAACTTTATTTTGAAGAGCGGAATATGGAAGCGTTTACTGAAAAATTAGAAAAACTGTATCCGGAAACCAAATATGTCACCAGGCTGATGACGTACAGCTGGGGACAGAAAGTGATCCGTTTTTATGATCTGGACGGCAATCTGATTGAAGTTAGGACACCGATGCGGGGATAAAGAGAAAATAACATACATCAGGAGGACAACAAAATGGCAGCGGTACTTTTACGTGCAGCATCTCTGGCGTTTGTCATGGTTCTTGGAATTTTATTGAAAAAGACTGGAATCGTCGGCAATCCGGCAAGGGTACTCCGAAAGGTTGAAAAATAGAAAATTTACGAGGTGAGAGAAGATGAAGATAAAATCAGTTGCAGTTTTAGGTGCGGGAGCAGTAGGCTCTTATGTGATCTGGGGTCTTTCTGAAAAATCAGATATCCGGCTTGGAGTAATCGCTGAAGGAGAAAGAGCAGAACGTCTGAAAAAGAACGGATGTACGATCAATGGCAAGACTTACCATCCGGAGGTGTGGACTCCGGATGAGGCACATGATGTGGATCTGATGGTGGTTGCTTTGAAATACGGTTCACTGGAAGGTGCTTTGGAGAGTATACAAAAAGTAACAGGCGAGCATACGGTGATCATGAGTCTGATGAACGGTGTTGACAGCGAAGAGATCATTGGCAGAACAGTGGGAATGGAGCATGTGTTACCGGCACTGATCAAAGTGGCTTCACATAAAGAGGAAGACGGTTATCATTTTGATCCACCGACCACACTTGGAATCATTTTCGGAGAACCGTCCGCGCCGTTCGACAGCGAGCGGGTGAAAGCAGTGGAAGAGTTATTTGCAGATACCGGGATTCATTTCCGCTCCACAGAGTATATTCAAGAAGAAATCTGGTGCAAGTTCTGCCTGAATGTGTGCAGCAATCTGCCGCAGGCGATTTTGGGAGCAGGCGTTGGATGTTACCGTGACAGCGTGCACATGAAAGCAATCAGTGACGGATTAAAAAGAGAGCTGGAAGCAGTCGCACAGGCAAAAGGAATCGATATGAGTAAGACCGAAAGCTCGTCCGGACGAGGAAGTGCGGTCCCACCGTCAGCCAGATATTCCACCTTGCAGGATCTGGATGCCGGATGCCACACGGAAATCGATATGTTCTCCGGCGCGCTTGTGCGGATGGGAAAAGAGCTTGGAATCCCGATGCCGTATAATGAATACACCTATCATATGATCAAGGCGCTGGAAGAGAAAAACGATGGTAAATTTGATTACACCGGGAAGGAAGAACTGACCTGGTCAAAATAGAAAATATAGAGCGGGTATGTTATGCTGAAATCAGCATAAATTAAAATGTGCGATTTCGGGACGAGATGTAAGATCTGATTCTCGTAAAAAGAATAATATAAAATGAAAAAAAGAAAGAGAGAGAAAGCATGAACGAATTATATGAAGCAATTGAAAAGAAAATCAAATCATCCGGATATCCGAGATGGATTTCCGGAGAGGATGTATATGATGATATCTGTGATCAGATTGAAGGAAAGGAAAATGGAGAATATATTTTACTTTCCAAATTTGATGATGATGTCGTGTTTGAATATCATATCACGATTCAGGATGATGATTTTAATCTTGGAATCCTGACCATGAAGACACCGGAAGGCGTATTTGAAGTAGATTTTGATGAGGAATAGAAGATAAAGATTACCGTTTATCTTGGTGCAAATGAAGGAAATGTTTTCCGAACGTCTGGAATTTCTCCAGAATAATTTTTATTCTTATGGCGAATATGCCCTGGTTGGAACAAAGGGCTATTGCTATGAAGGAAAAGATACGATCGAACATTTTGAAAAGCTGCGCAGCCGGGAAATCGAGCGCCTGCGGGTTTCTTTGGAGATGGCGAAAAAGGCAGGATACCAGAAATTTACCGGGATGATTTTTGTAGAAAATGAGACAAAGGATGTTCTATGCTTTTTCATGTTATAGTAGTAGTTACCAGCGTAAATATAAGGAACGGTTTCGGACAAAAAGAGCGAAACCGTTCCTTATTTGGTTGATAGAAGTCAATCACATTTCTCCGGATCAATTTTCGGCGGCCGATAATGATAGACTTCTTCGTAGGATTCCAGCTCAGCTCTGTTTGTGGGACCGACAGGGATCAGACCGGTGCAGTCCTGCGCAGATGCTGCATTAGACAGATAATCGTAGGAATCGATGATCTTCTGATTGGATTTTTTGCGGGATGAAATATCAGAATGTTTTTCTTTTTTCATGGGGACCTCCTTATCTGATATGGCACAGGCAGAAAAAAGTGAAAATCTTAAAAACTGCCGGCAGGATAAGATAAGTATGTGCTGATAGGTAGAAAGTATGTATGAAAAAAACGGTTTCTGCCTCATTTGGGTTTGAAAACTATGTGAGATAGAAAGAAAGCCGTCTGTTAAACGCATCAGGGAAAAAAATACTTGCATTCTGAATTTAAGAAGACCATAATAGCAAAGGGATTTTTTTGAAATTATTTGAAATCAGGAATGAAGTAAGAGAGAAGCAGAGGAAAAAAGGAGTTAAAAGAAAATGGAACAAAAGCATATGTTCACAAATAAAATGATTGCAGATCTTCTGATACCGGTCGTTCTGGAACAGCTTCTGAACTCCATCATGGGAACAGCGGACACAATGATGGTAAGCAATGTGGGATCTGCGGCGATTTCAGCAGTATCGCTGGTGGATTCGATCAATGTGCTGGTGATCCAGGCGTTTTCTGCGCTGGCGGCAGGAGGTGCGATTGTCTGTGCACAGTATATCGGACAGAAGAATGTGAAGCAGGCAAATGAATCCGCAAGGCAGGTGCTGTTTATTATTACGGCAATTTCGGTTGTGATCAGCCTGATCTGTCTTGTTTTCCAAAAGCCGATGCTGCGTCTGATCTTTGGATCAGTGGAGGCGGAGGTCATGCGTGCGTCGGAAATTTATTTCTTCTACACGGCACTGTCCTTTCCGTTTATCGCAGCTTATGATTCGGCAGCATCGATTTTCAGGGCACAGGATAATACGAAAGGTCCGATGCTCATTTCCATGATATCCAATGTGATGAACATTGCAGGAAATGCAATGCTGATCTGGGGATTTCATATGGGTGTTGCAGGGGCAGCACTTGCAACTCTGATTTCACGTGTTTTCTGTGCAGTTGTAGTTCTGGCCCAGCTGCGTCAGGACAGGCAGCCGATCGTGGTGCGTGATTATCTGAAAATCCGTCCAGACTTCCGGATGATCCGGAGAATTCTAAGTATCGGTATCCCGTCAGGGGTAGAGAACAGTATGTTCCAGCTTGGAAAGCTTGCGATTCAGTCCTCCGTATCAACGCTCGGCACAGTGGCAATCGCGGCACAGGCAATGACGAGTATTCTGGAAAATCTGAATGGAATTGCAGCAATCGGAGTTGGCGTTGGGTTGATGACGATTGTTGGACAGTGCATTGGGGCTGGCAGAAAAGATGAAGCGGTTTACTATATCAAAAAGCTTTGTATGATTGCGGAAGTGATTCTGATCATCAGCTGTCTGAGTGTATTTGTGCTGACAAAACCGATCACGATCCTTGGTGGTATGGAAAAAGAAAGTGCGGATATGTGTATCCATATGACGATGTGGATCACGATTGTAAAGCCATTGGTATGGATTATGGCATTTATCCCGGGCTATGGTATGCGCGCAGCCGGAGATGTGAAATTTTCAATGCTCACATCTTGCACGACGATGTGGCTGTGCCGTTTTTGCCTCAGCGTATTTATGATCCGGGTAGTTGGTGTCGGAGCGATGGGCGTGTGGATCGGAATGTTTTCAGACTGGACACTCCGTGGGATTATTTTTTCGTGGAGATTCCACAGTAGAAAGTGGCTGAAACATCAGGTGATTTAAAATTCTTACATAGATTTTACATGGCAGATCCTTTGGATTTTACATACCTTTGTTAAGATTCTGTTAAAGGTAAGGAATTTGGAAAGGAAGATGTAAAATGAGAAAGCTGTGGGATTTCTGGAAGAATAAAAAATATGGAAAAAAGAGTATGACAGGATGGTTTCTGCTGACGAATGCATTATTATGTGGGGTTATAGGTGCAGCACTTTGGGGAGTTGTCAGTCTGGTGGCGTTAAAAGGAATATCCTGGCTGATCATATTTACAGGATATGCGATTGTTTTCCCGGGATTCCTCGGAGGTGTACTTTTTGCAATGAATGCGGAAACAACGATGGATGAATTAGAGATAAAATAAACAGACAGAGAAGCGGAAATATCAGAAATGGTATTTCCGCTTTTTTCGATACAAATGATGAGGATTGCGAGAGTGCAAAGACAAATTTACAATTTTTACAGATTGTATAGAAAGAAAATACGGAAAAGACTGGTTATTATAGAGCTGATTTGGTAAAATAAAGACAATAATAAGAAGCAGGTGATGAAATATGGACAGTCAGAAGAAAGATCCGCTCTATAAAAGTTTTGGATACGCATTTGAAGGGATTGGTACCTGTATCAAAAAAGAGCGGAATATGAAGATTCACTGTGCGGCAGCGATTCTGGTAGTGATTGCCGGAGTGATATTGAAGATCTCATCGCTGGAATGGTGCATCTGCCTGACACTTTTTGGGCTTATCATGGCGCTGGAGCTGGTCAATACCGCAGTAGAAGCGGTGGTCGATCTGGTGACGGAAGAGCGGAAGCCACTTGCAAAGATTGCAAAAGATACAGCAGCAGGTGCGGTTCTGATCGCAGCAATTATGGCAGCGATCGCCGGGATTATTATTTTTCTGCCAAAGGGGCTTACATTCCTTGGGTTTTAAAGCAGATTGAAATTGTGAAAGGAGATAGACGTTATGGGAAGTTTAGGAGATGGAGTTAAGAAAGTATTACTTGCAGGGATTGGTACAGCAGCAGTAACTGCAGAAAAGTCAAAAGAGGTTCTGGATAAGATGGCAGAACGTGGAGAAGCAGCTGTAGAACAGGGAAAAGTTCTGAATCAGGAACTTCGCCACAATATCAAGAAGACTGTAAAAGAAAATGTCAATGTTTCTGTTAAGACATCTTCACCGGAAGAACTGGACGAGCTGCTTGATAAGATGACACCGGAGCAGATTGAACAGCTCAAAGAAAGAATTTATGAGCGTGAAGCAGCAGTTTCTGAAGAAGAAACAGAAAAAGTAGAAGAAGCTGTAGAACAGGCAGGAGAGACGGCTGAAACTGTTGAAACAGAGACGGCAGAGGAAGCAGCAAAAGAAGTTGAAGCAATCGAATCTGGCAACGAGGACATGAATGAGTAACAAAAACCAGCCAAAAGAGTCAAATAAATATGGTTCCAGACTGCGGGAGATGACAGCAGTCCTCAGAAAACATGGGATTACCGGTGGACTTACCCCGGAAAAGCTCCGGCTGATCCTGGAGGATCTGGGGCCGACTTATATTAAGCTTGGTCAGATCATGTCACTGCATTCCGACATTCTTCCGAAAAGCTATTGTGAAGAATTGATGCGGCTTCATTCCGAGGTGACACCGATGCCATTTGAACAGGTAGCAGAAGTGATCCGCAAGTCCTACGGTTATGAGTGGAACGAAGTGTTCCAGAGCATTGATGTGCATCCACTGGGATCGGCATCGATCGCACAGGTCCACCGGGCGGTTCTGAAGACTGGGGAAGATGTTGTCGTCAAAGTTCAGAGGCAGGGGATCTATAAGGTAATGTCCAGAGATATCAGTCTGCTCCACAAAGCGGCAAAGCTGGTCCCGCCAGGTACGATCAAGGACATGGTGGATATTAACATGGTTCTGGACGAGCTCTGGACTGTCACCCAGCAGGAGATGAATTTCCTTCTGGAGGCAGCCAGTATGGAAGAATTTGCCCAGCGCAATCAGGATGTGGCTTTTGTTACAACGCCTCGGCTCTATCGCGAATATACGACCAACCATGTGCTGGTGATGGAATATATTGATGGATTTGCAATCAACGATAAAGAAAATCTGCTGGCAAATGGCTATGATCTGAATGAGATTGGAACAAAGCTTGTAGATAATTACATTCGCCAGGTTATGGAGGACGGTTTTTTTCATGCTGATCCGCATCCGGGTAATGTGCGTATCCGTGATGGAAAGATTGTCTGGATCGATATGGGAATGATGGGAAGACTTACCGAGCGTGACCGGGAACAGATCAGCAATGCAGTCAAAGGTGTGGCAGAGAATGACATCGGTCTGATCCAGGAAGCGGTGATGGCACTTGGCGAGTTCCGCGGAAAGCCGGATCAGAGCAAGCTGTATGAAGATATCAATAATCTGATGGCAAAATATGGAACGATTGATATGGGTGATATCGATATTGCGGAAGTTATGCAGGATCTGATGGAAGTGATGAAGGAAAATAAAATTTCCATGCCTCATGGACTTACTATGCTTGCAAGAGGACTCGCCAATATGGAAGGTGTGCTTGCCGAGATCAGTCCGCAGATCAACATGGTTGAGATTGCGGCGGCACGGATGAAGGAGAGCTTTCTGACGAAGGAACAGTGGAAAAAAGAGATAAAGAATGATGCAAAAAGACTGTATCGTTCTCTTCACAAGGCAATGGATATTCCTTCCCTTGCAGCAGACATCCTGCAGGGTCACATGAAAGGACAGACCAGAGTCAATCTGGATCTTCATACTTCGGATGAGCTTTCCGGGTTGCTCAGGAGGTTGGTGCGGAATATTGTAATGGGGCTGTGGGTGATGGCACTTCTGATCAGTTCCAGCATTATTTGTACAACCAATATGAAGCCAAGGTTGTGGGGGATTCCGGCAATCGGTGCGTTTGGATATCTGATGGCATTTGCTATTGTAATGTATGTTTTTATCAAACATATCTTTTCAAAAAAATAAATAAACAGGGGGAAAAGAGATGCGGAAGGAGTTTTATACAGGGCATCTTTTTGATGTATATCGTTATTTTGGAGCGCATAAAGAGGGTGAAAATTTTATTTTCCGTGTGTTTGCGCCATCGGCAAAAGGAGTGTGCGTATTTGGAGAGTTCAGTAACTGGACAGAGATCCCGATGTATCAGGAGGAACAGAGCGGTGTATATGTGTCAGAGCCGATTCCGGCGAAGACTGGTCAGCTGTATAAGTACTGCATTTACACAGCAAATGGCGGAAGGGTAGAGCACTGTGATCCATATGGCTTCCAGATGGAATTAAGACCAGGAGATTGCTCAATCTTAACGGATCTTTATAGTTATAAATTTAAGGATGAAAAATGGATGAAGAACCGGACAGTCGGATTTGACAGTCCGGTCAATATCTACGAGATCCATGCAGGATCCTGGAGAAAAAAAGGAGAAGGGCAGACAGACTGGTATACTTATATTGAGCTTGCAAAGCTTCTGATTCCTTATGTAAAAAAGAATCATTATACTCATATTGAGATGATGCCGCTTTCCGAGCATCCTTTTGATGGATCCTGGGGATATCAGAATACCGGATTTTTTGCGCCGACCGCACGTTATGGAACACCGGATGAGCTGAAAAAATTTGTGGATGAGTGTCACCAGGCAGGAATTGGTGTGATCATGGATTTTGTTCCGGTACATTTTGCAGTCGATTATTATGGACTGAAAGAATTTGACGGAACCTGTCTGTATGAATATCCAAATGCGGCAGTAGGTGAAAGCGAATGGGGAAGCTGTAATTTCATGCATTCCAGAGGGGAAGTACGATGTTTCTTACAGTCAGCAGCAAATTACTGGCTGAGTGAGTTCCATTTTGACGGAATCCGTATGGATGCAGTCAGCCGTCTGATCTACTGGCAGGGTGACGAGGCCAGGGGTGTTAACGGAACGACACTGGATTTTCTGAAGGTGATGAACCAGGGACTAAAGTCCCTTCATCCGACAGCCATGCTGATCGCAGAAGATTCCACCAATTTTCCAGGTGTTACCAAACCGGTTGACCAGGGAGGAGTTGGTTTTGATTACAAGTGGGATCTTGGCTTCATGCACGATACACTGGAATATTTCCAGAGTGCACCAGAATACAGAAGCAGAGATTATCATAAGCTGACATTCTCGATGATGTATTATTATAATGAGCGTTTTTTGCTGGAATACTGTCATGACGAAGTGGTACATGGAAAGGCAACGATTCTCCAGAAGATGAACGGAGAATATGAGGATAAGTTCCCACAGGCAAGAGCTATGTATCTGTATATGATGGCGCATCCTGGTAAGAAGCTGAATTTCATGGGAAATGAATTCGGTCAGCTTCGCGAGTGGGATGAAAGCCGCGAGCAGGACTGGGATATCCTAAAATATCCGCTCCATGATGCATTTCACCGTTATATGATCGAACTGAACCGTATCGGTCAGGAAAATGATGCATTCTGGCATGATTATGATCCGGAGAATTTCAAATGGCTGGACTGCCATCAGGAAGAGCGCTGTATCTATGCGATCAAAAGAAAAGGAAAAAATAAGAACTTTATCGCGATATTCAACTTCTCAGACGAAGAACAGGAAGATTACGAACTGGATACCGAAGAAGAAGGAAAACTCAGTGTGATACTGGATACGGACTGGGACGAATATGGAGGAAATACAAAAAAGAAAAAGACATTGCCGGCAAAAGCAAAAAAAGGGACGCATGTGACGCTGGACCTGCCGCCATTTTCGGGGATTTTGCTGATGAGTTAGGTGATGGGAAAGGGACGCCAGGGGCAGAACGATATTTCTGCTTTCGGGCGCGCTTTCGCTCCGCAAAAAACGCAGCGGTACTAAGTTCGGTGATACCGCAAGCGTTATCCCCTCACTAAGTGCCGGCGTTTTTGAGGGCCCGCCAGCAGAATTATCGTTCTGCCCCTGGCTGTGCTATGACACCAGAACCGCATCGGCGAAGGGGGGAAGACGGCACCATACTAAGCGTACAAAAAACTAATACCAGGGGGACGGCATCCGCTGCGCATCGCCTGGATGTGGTGTCTGACGGGAAGTGGTGGCAATGGATTTGCAGAAGTACTGGAGGTATATTGATAAGGTATAAAGTTTACGTTCCTGAGCAACCTATCCCACTGAAATTAAAATAGTATTTTCCCAGTGCGGCAGCGAAGCGCCTCCGCACAACTTGTACTGGAGCGACAAACGCAAGCACCCATGCATTCGGAATGAACCCCATCGGAAACGTCGGTACTTAGTGAGAGGATGTCGTCAGACATCATCGAACTTAGTATCCGCTACGTTTGCGGACTAAGCGCGAGCGGGGGTGAATCCGAATCCATGGGTGCGTAACTTTGTCAACCACCTACAACTTACAAACCTCCCTGTCGTAAGTCATCAGCCCGTTTATTTCATCTTCGATGTCGGAGAGTTGTGTATATACTGCTCCGCACAATCCCTGTTCTTTGAGGGGGTCGATTTCTTCAGACATAAGTTTATGATAGGCTGTCTGGAATTCTTCCTGTGAAGAGCAGATTTTATATCCGTATGTCTTGCCGGAGCAGGTATGTCCTTTGACCTGGCAGGTGTAGCCTCCGTATTCGGAGATGACGAAAGCGCGGTCAGATGGAGTTACGAACTGCTTTGCAAAGTAGTTATGTTCACTTTTGAAATCTCCCTGCCGTCTGTCAAACCAGCCACTGGCGGAATCGATGAGCCGGGTGTCATCCAGTTCGCGGAATAAGGCAGTGAGCTTTTTTGAATCAAACTGTCCCCAGCCTTCATTGAAGATTACCCAGGTGCTGATGCATGGGAATGCTTTTAGGGCAGTGACAGTTTCTTTGCATTCACGGATGAATTCTTCTCTGCCATGTACATTTTTCCTGCCGAAGAGAGGATGAATCCGGTCGCTGGTGTGAAGCTTGAATTTTGGAAAGAGTGCAGGCAGCCAGGTCATGAACGGAGCATTGTAGGTGCCACCGTTTACCATGTCCTGCCAGACGATCATTCCAAGGCGGTCGCAATGATAATACCATCTTGCAGTCTCGACTTTTACATGTTTACGGATCATGTTGAAACCGAGATTTTTCATGGTCTGGATATCATAGATCAGCGCTTCATCAGATGGCGCAGTGTAAAGCCCGTCCGGCCAGTATCCCTGATCCAGGACTCCATTCAGAAAAAGTGGTTCATGGTTCAGGCAGAAGCGGGGAAGTCCTTTTTTATCCGGTTCGATGGTAAAGGTACGCATTGCAAAATAGCCGGTGACTTTATCTTCGCCTGCCTGTATCTCAATTGTATAAAGATAAGGATCATCAGGATTCCAGGGATGCATATTGTTGACGTCACAGTAGCAGGAGTAACAGCAAAGAGAGTCAGACTGATTGGTGCAGATCCCTTTGGAAATCAGGCGACCGTCCATGTCTCTGACGTGACAGACAACCGCTTCGGCATCGCTGCATCCGGAAATCGGATGATTTAAAAGAAGGGATACGTGTACCGTCTCTTTTTCATATAAAGGGGTGAGTTCCAGTTTTTTGACATAGACAGCCGGAACCCATTCCATCCATACTGTCTGCCAGATTCCACTCTGGGCGGTGTAGAACATTCCGCCACGCTTTAATTTCTGTTTTCCAACACTGTGATAAGAAGTGTCGGAACGGTCTTCAATGTGTACAGTCAGAGTGTTGCAACCCACCTGCAGAGCATCTGTGATATCAGCAGAAAATGGAAGATATCCGCCGATATGTGAGACAACTACTTTTCCATTTACCAGAACTTTCGCATACTGATCGACTGCACCAAAATGCAAGATGCACCGGGATCCGTCGGAAGGAAGACACTTGACCGACAGCAGGCGCTCACAAAGCATTTTTTCGTGCGGTTTTAACTGGAAACCGGCACCGGAAAGAGGGGCTTCCGGAGAAAAAGGAACGAGAAGAGTTCCTTCTTTGGTTATAGTATTTTTTTCTGAAAGAACTGTGTAATTCCATTCTCCATTCAGGTTGATATATTGATCGCGGATCATTTGCGGACGTGGATATTCTTCTAGTATGTGCTGCGGATCAAGAGCTTTTCCCCAACGGGTAGTCAGTGGCTGATGGGAAGCTTTTCTGGGAAAGATCCGTACACTTGCAAGTGCTGCTAAAAGATTCATAAAAAAACCTCTTTCGTTAAATATTCTTATAGTCTATTGTACCATGTGACAACAAAAACACCGCACATTTTATAGAAATTTTAGAAATGAAAACAGTGGGGAAAAACGGATTGTAAAAAAGAAAGAATCAGTTTATCATAAGAATATAAGAAAAGATGAGCTGTGAGAACACAGACAAAGAGCAGGCAGGAGGAAAGACCGATGAAAATAGTTTTAGATACACATGCACATACCATTGTCAGCGGACATGCATACAATACGATACGTGAGATGGCACAGATGGCGAAAGAGAAAGGACTGGAGGCATTTGCACTGACTGAACATGCACCGCAGATGCCGGGAACCTGTCATGAGTTCTATTTCCAGAATCTGCATATCGTACCGCGTGAAATGTACGGCGTGAGACTGTTCATGGGTGTGGAACTGAATATTATGAATGAAAAGGGAGAGGTTGACCTTCCGGAGAGCACACTTTGTCAGATGGATATTGCAATTGCAAGTATTCATGGACCTTGTTATAAAGGCGAGCGGACGGAAGAGGCAATCACGGCGGCATACCTTGCGGCAATGGAGAATCCGCTGATTCACATTATTGGACATCCGGATGACGGAAGATATCCGGTGGATTATGAACAGCTGGCCAAAAAAGCAAAAGAGACAGGAACCGTTCTGGAGGTAAATAACGGTTCGTTAAGACCTGGCGGATTCCGCGTGGATACCAGGAAAAATGATTTAAAAATGCTGGAATACTGTAAGAAATACGAAGTTCCGGTTACGATGGGAAGCGACGCACATATGGATGTAGATCTTGCAGATTACAGTTATGCGCTTCCGGTGATCGAGGAGAGTCATTTTCCGGAAGAACTGATCGTTAATACTTCTGCAGAGCTTCTGAAATCATGTATTCAGTATAAACGGAATATGTGGAAACAGAAAAAAGTGAATTGTTAATACGTCATTTACGTTAAAAAAGCCTGGATGAAAGATAGAGAAAAGACTTGATATCTAGTTTTTAATACTATATAATATCTATATTGAGGTGAAAAAGAATGACGATAAATACGGAAGATTTATTAAACAGTATCCTGGAAAGTGTCGGCAGAATTGATTATATTCATCCGGTAGATATTCCGAATATAGATTTATATATGGATCAGGTAACAACTTTTATGGAGGAACAGCTCAGTTCGACGAAGCGTTATGAGGATGATAAGATCCTGACGAAAACGATGATCAATAATTATGCGAAAAACAATCTGCTTCCGCCTCCGAACAAGAAAAAGTATTCCAAAGAGCACCTTCTGGTTTTAATTTTTGTCTATTATTTTAAAAACCTGCTCTCAATCAAAGATATTGAGATTTTGTTAAAGCCACTGACAGACAAATATTTTGCTGTGGATTCGGAATTTGACATGGAAAGTATCTATGAAGAAGTCTGTAAGATGGAAAAAAGCAGGATCGGAGAGTTGCAGGATAGTATTCGTAAGGCGTATGAGACTGCTGAGCATTCTTTTGTATGTGTGGATGATGAAGAAAGAGAACAGCTTCAGAAGTTTGCCTTTATCTGTAATCTCAGTTTTGATGTGTATGTGAAAAAGCAACTGATTGAAAAAATGGTGGACGAACTTCCAAAGCCGGATAAGAAAAAATAAAAGCGTTAGCTTTTTTAAGAAGAATAAAAAAAGGAACGGATTTCAGATTTTGAAATTCGTTCCTTTTTACTATTATCTGTTTGGCAATAGCTGTTACTACCAACTCCTGCCGGTGTCTGTAAAATTAAGATTCGGATTCTTCAGCCCCTGCCTGAAGTCTCTCAAATACCATATCGTATCCATCATTACCATAATTAAGAGAGCGGTTTACGCGGCTGATTGTTGCTGTGGAAGCACCAGTCTTTTCTGCAATCTCCAGGTATGTTTTCTGATCACGTAGCATCTTAGCTACTTCAAAACGCTGTGAAAGCGATAAAAGCTCATTGATCGTGCAGACATCTTCAAAGAATGTGTAGCATTCTTCTCTGCTTTTCAGACTGAGAACGGCATCAAATAAAGAATCGACCGCTTCTGTTCTGATTTTTCTACTCATTATATTATCCCTCCATGACAAATAATCAATAAGAGTGTGACATAAACTGCCCCACTCATTCATACAATGACATATTAGCACATTAAAATTTTAAAGTCCAGATATTTTGCAAAATTTTACAGATAAGAAAAAAGGAGCTGGATTTTTCTATTTTTACGACGAAAAATAGAGACGAGAGATTCTTTGACACCCTACTTTTTTTATAATATAATGATGCAATAGAGCCTCGAGAGAGGAGAAGAAAGAGGAACAAAAATATGAGTATTTATGATACATTAAATGACAGACAGCAGGAGGCTGTTTTCCATACAGAGGGCCCGCTTCTGATCCTTGCCGGAGCAGGATCCGGTAAGACACGTGTTCTTACACACAGGATTGCCTGGCTGATCGATCAGATAGGTGTGAACCCATGGAATATCCTGGCGATCACATTTACGAACAAGGCAGCCGGGGAGATGCGTGAGAGAGTGGATCAGATTGTTGGATTCGGTTCGGAGAGTATCTGGGTGAGTACCTTCCATTCAATGTGTGTGCGGATCCTGCGCAGATATATTGACCGGCTTGGGTATGATACAAATTTTACGATTTATGATGCAGATGATCAGAAGACACTGATCAAGGATGTGTGTAAATATTTGCAGATTGATACGAAAATGTTTAAGGAACGGTCGCTTCTTAGTGCGATTTCTTCTGCAAAAGATGAGCTTGTCACACCGGAAGAGATGACACTTCGTGCGGAAGGGGATTGGGCGAAAAAGAAGATTGCACAGGTTTATACCGAGTATGAAAAGCAGCTGAAAGCTAACAATGCACTCGATTTTGACGATCTGCTTTTAAAGACGGTACAGCTTCTTCAGACACAGCCGGACGTGCTGGAGTATTATCAGGAAAGATTCCGTTATATCATGGTGGATGAGTATCAGGATACGAATACGGTACAGTTTAAGCTGGTAAGCCTTCTTGCCGGTAAGTATCAGAATCTGTGTGTAGTTGGTGATGACGACCAGTCAATTTACAAATTCAGGGGTGCGAATATCATGAATATCCTGAATTTTGAAAAAGAATATCCGAATGCGAAAGTGATCAAGCTGGAACAGAATTACCGTTCCACATCCACAATCCTGAACGCCGCAAATGAAGTGATCCGTCACAATACAGGACGAAAAGAGAAGTCGCTCTGGACTGAGAATGGTGAGGGTGAGAAAATTCAGTTCCGTCAGTTTGATTCTGCTTACGATGAGGCGGAGTATATTGTCAGTGATATCAAAGACAAGGTGAACAGTGGAAAAAGAGAATATAAGGATTTCGCTATTTTATACAGAACCAATGCGCAGTCACGTATATTCGAGGAAAAGATGGTGGTATCCAATGTTCCGTATAAGATCGTTGGTGGAGTAAACTTCTATGCAAGACGCGAAATAAAGGATCTGCTGGCATATTTAAAAACAGTAGATAATGGAAAAGATGATCTGGCAGTACGGAGGATCATCAATGTACCGAAGAGGGGAATCGGACTGACAACTATCGGAAGGGTGCAGGATTATGCAACGGAACGGGAGATCAGTTTCTATGAAGCAATCCTGGCTGCAGGATCGGTTCCGGGAATCGGACGTGCGCTTGGCAAAATCGAATCCTTTGCAGCCCTGATTGAGCATTTTAAAGCCGAAGGCGAACGCATGAGTGTAGCGGAATTGATGGATGAGATTATCGATGCAACTGGATATGTAGAAGAACTGCAGGCAGATTCTGATGAAGAAGCAGAAAGCCGTCTGGAAAATATTGAAGAGCTCCGGAATAAAATTGTTGCATACGAGGAGTCCTGTGAAGCAGAAGATGAAAAATCGACACTTTCCGGTTTTTTAGAGCAAGTGGCATTGGTTGCAGATATCGACAGTCTTGATGAGGAGACGGACTATGTGGTGCTGATGACTTTACATAGTGCGAAAGGCCTGGAATTTCCACACGTCTATCTCGCCGGCCTGGAAGATGGGATTTTCCCAAGCTATATGACGATCACGGCAGATGATCCGGCAGAGCTGGAAGAAGAGAGAAGACTCTGCTATGTGGGAATTACCCGTGCAAAGGAGAATCTGACGCTGACCTGTGCAAGACGACGGATGGTACACGGTGAGACACAGTATAATAAGATGTCCAGATTCTTAAAAGAGATTCCGCTGAGTCTGCTTTCTACCGGTGCCCTGTTCAAAAAAGAGCAGACAGAGGAGGAACCAAAGGTATCCGCTTACCGTCAGGCAAAGCAGGCATTTGCGACAAAAGCGTTCGCAGCGACAAAGCCTGCACAGCAGTTTACTGTGACCAAGGGAAAAGGTCCGGGATATGATGTGGGGGACAGAGTGCGTCATATTAAGTTTGGGGAAGGTCTGGTGACACAGATCACAGAAGGCGGACGAGACTATGAAGTGACTGTGGACTTTGATACGGCGGGCACGAAGAAGATGTTTGCCATGTTTGCAAAACTGCAGAAAATTGACTAAAATTGCACTATGTGCCTAAGAAACACATTCTTTTTCGTAAAATCTGTGCAATATGGTGGAAATTATGCATGGATTTGTGGTATACTAGCTATAAACAATGAGTGAGCCGAAACAGAGAGTGACGGCAGAAAGGGCGTGTATGGAGATGAACAGAATCGAAGAATTACTTGCAACAACGAAACTCAACGATATGATGCATAAGAAAGATGATGATCAGAAGACAACTGTTCTCTGGATTCTTGCAATTATCGGTGCGGTAGCAGCAGTTGCAGCAATTGCATATGCAGTATATTGTTTCTTTACTCCGGATTATCTGGAAGACTTTGAAGAAGATTTTGACGATGATTTCGACAATGATTTCTTCAGTGATGAAGATGAAGTACAGTAATATTAAGAAAGCAGCGAAGGCAGGAATTGTCAAAGATTCCTGCCTTTTCTATGTGAGGGTATATAGATAGATGAAAAAAGGACAGATATTAGAAGGATATATAGAAAGGGTAGATTTCCCGAATAAAGGATTTGCCGTGGTAGAGGACGAAGAAAAAAAAGTGATCGTGAAGAATACCGTTCCGGAACAAAAGGTGCGTTTCGCGGTGAATAAGATACGAAAAGGTCAGGCAGAGGGACGGCTTCTGGAAATTCTGGAGCATTCACCGGAAGAATGTCAGCCGGCATGTCCGCATTTTGGAGTCTGTGGCGGATGCACTTATCAGAATCTGCCGTATGAAAAGCAGGTGGAGATGAAGGAAGCGCAGATCCATGCAATGATGGATGCGGCGGTTGATGGTGATTATATCTGGGAGGGTGTTAAAGAAAGTCCGGTCAGAGAGGCATATCGCAATAAAATGGAATTTTCTTTTGGAGACGAATATAAGGACGGACCTCTTGCACTTGGCATGCATAAAAGAGGCAGCTTTCACGATATTGTAAATGTTACAGAATGCAAGATTGTGGATGAGGATTTCAGACGAATTATAAAGGCTGTTCTGGAGTTTGCGACAGATACAGGTCTTCCGTATTATCACAGAATGCGCCATACTGGATTTTTCCGTCATCTTCTTGTGAGAAAGGCAGTTCGCACCGGAGAAATTCTGATTGATCTGGTAACAACATCGGAGGCACAGCTAGATGAAGCCAGACTGGTGGAAAAGCTTACCGGTCTTTCTTATGATGGGAAGCTTGCCGGAATTCTTCATACAACCAACAACAGCCTTGCGGATGTGGTAAAAGATGAAGGAACCAAAATTTTATATGGACAGGATTATTTCTATGAGGAACTTCTGGGACTGAAGTTCAAGATCACACCATTTTCTTTCTTCCAGACTAATTCCCTTGGCGCGGAAGTGCTTTATGAGGCAGCAAGATCTTATATCGGTGAGACGAAAGATAAGGTAATCTTTGATCTCTACAGTGGAACCGGAACGATTGCACAGATCCTTGCACCAGTGGCAAAAAAAGTAGTAGGTGTGGAGATCGTTGAAGAGGCTGTAGAGGCTGCAAAAGAAAATGCTGCTTTAAATGGACTCGATAACTGTACCTTCTGGGCTGGAGATGTGTTGAAAGTAATCGATGATCTGGGTGAAGTACCGGATCTGATCATATTGGATCCACCAAGAGACGGTGTGCATCCGAAAGCACTGGAAAAGATCATTGATTTTGGTGTGGAAAGAATGGTTTATATTGCCTGCAAGCCGACCAGCCTGGCAAGAGATCTGGAGCTTCTGCAGGGAAGAGGATATCAGGTAGAACGGATTGGGTGTGTGGATCTTTTTCCGAGCACTTATCATATAGAGACAGTATGTTTATTGTCCAAACTAGGATAAAAGCTGGCAGATTGGTAAAAGGTATTCGTAATATTGCAGAAGAGATTGTGTTAAAAGAATTGGTGTATATCTAAAGCGTGGAAAGCTCCTTCAGGAGTTTTTGGCTGTTTATAAGATAAATTCTGTCGGAGATTTATTATAAAACATTACTTTACAAGAAGAATAAAAAAGCATATAATTCTTTTATAATATATTTAATAAAAGAGGGTAAGAAAACGGAAAATAAAGATAAGAAAAATACAACAAGAAAAAAAATAATTAATTATGTTCTAAACAATCATGTTACATCCAAGGCGGGAATTGCAAAAGAGTTAAACTTGAGTATGCCGACTGTGTTAGCAAATGTGAATGACTTGTTAGAAAAAATGGTGTTGGAAGAAACTGGGGAAT
>OLQM01000196.1_pt1 | contig 65067 bp, 50 predicted proteins | sample 1673161 | NCBI WGS metagenome assembly OLQM01 (sample SAMEA3136761, study PRJEB25190) | human gut metagenome | reverse complement strand
CGCATCAGCCCGAGAAGAACGGTTATCGCGCTTCCGAGGAAAGGCAGGAAGGCGACTGGCGGAGTGGTTGAACATGCCTACAGCCACGTTGCCGATGCCGCCGCCAACTTACAAAGTGCAAATTAACCAATAAAAATGTTAACACAAGCATTGTAATAAAAAATTTTTTCTTACCTTTGCAACGAAATTTTGGGAAACAAGTTGGCATAAGCACATGCCAAACGCTTCTACGTGTAGATGGTATTTCCTTTGTTATATTTTTGAAACAGTGATTTCGACTATGAGATTTAACAAGACAATAAAGACCTTGATTGCAGCAACACTGCTCGCTTTCACGACAGTACCAATGATGGCACAGGACATTGTTGCATTCCAGGCACCAATCGACCGGAAAATGAAAGCAGTGGACACCGTAGCACTGCGGAGTATCACAGAACGCGAGAATGCAGCAAGCCCTTCGGCAAGACTTTACAGCGAGTGGAGCAACAAATACGCACACCGCGCCACGCAACTGCCGGACTCATTCCGCATAGACCTGCGCAATTTCTGTATGCCGACACCGAGCCGCCTCATAACGAGCAACTTCGGGCGACGCTGGGGACGCATGCACAAAGGACTTGACATAAAGGTGTATATCGGGGACACCATACGTGCCGCCTTCAGTGGAAAGGTGCGCGTGGTGAGATACGAGGCAAACGGATATGGGAACTATGTGGTGATACGCCACCACAACGGACTGGAGACAATCTACGGACACATGTCGAAGCATCTCGTAGGCGAGAACCAGAATGTGCGCGCCGGCGACCCGATTGGCCTCGGGGGCAACACGGGACGCAGCACCGGTTCGCACCTGCATTTCGAGACGCGCCTCTGCGGCGTGGCACTCAACCCGGCACTGATGTTCGACTTCCGCAACCAGGACGTCACCAACGACTACTATGTGTTCCGCAGAAACACCTACGACCGCGAGAGCGACATGGCAAGCCGTCTGCGCGGAAAGAATGCCGGTGGCGGGGTAGCGACGGGCAACAGCGGCTCGTACGCACAGGCACAGCAGAGAAGCAACGCGCAGCAGGCAAACAGCCAGCCATCGTTCGGCGGAGACGTGCGCTACCACAAGGTGGCGACGGGCGAGACACTGTATTCCATTGCCCGCAAACGCGGCGTGAGCATAGAGCGCCTGTGCCGCCTCAACCACATCGGAAAGAACATGCGCGTTAAAGTGGGACAGATACTGAGATATTCCTAATCGCAACAAAGTAAAACAAAAGGACTCCGTGGATTTGCAATGCAACTCACGGAGTTCTTTCTTTGTGTGCGCCACGGACTTGGCCAGGTTGAAAGGGAAAGTCATAAGCATTCCCAGAACGCTTGCATAATGTTGCGCTCATTCGCTATAAAGTCCGTGAAGGAATTTTGCAGAAAGATGGCTGTAAAGGATATTTTTTAATATCTTTTGTTATTTAAAAGTTATTACAACTGTAGATATTCCATCAGGAACACTAAACCCAAAGAAAATAGCCCCAGGCATTTGCTGAATGCTATTTTTGTTTAATTGGACTTTATATTTTCCTGTTTGCACCTTACTTATTGTCATAAAGTCAAATTCTATTTTCTGGAGTATGCCATTTTTACAATAGACAGTGGCTTTATTCCCATCAGAAAGTTCCACAACAGTCTGTTCCTTTGATAAAATATCCTTGGTTATTCTTTCTGATACCTCTGTGCCATTCTTCTCATAAATAATCCTAAACTCATACATCGTATAATCGCCTTCCACAAACCGGAAAAAGGCTTCTGGATGGGCAGCGGATAGTTCTATTTCACTTGGGATAATATTTGGTATTTTACTCCCGTCTTCGTTGGAGCAGGAAATCATTATAAATACTGCTATGAATAGCAGAAACCTTTTTATCATCATTGCGGTAAATATTTATTAGTGTGAATATTAAGAATTCTTGTCTTTTCTCCAAGAAATTTTGCAGCCTTGGATGAATCAGCAATATTTAAGCCTCTACTTTTTAGTAGTTCTATTTGTTCCGAAATAGAAAGAGCCTGTTTAGTATATAATATTAATGTACCCATAAGAAGCAAAAGACCCGCCCTGGTTCGCTGTTCAAATGGGAAGCGTGGCGAATTCTGTTGCTGCAAAGATACGAATAATCATAGATTATACAAACTTTTTTGAAGAAAGATCACGCAAAAGTAGATTCCTTTGACATATTACGAAAAAAAATGGCAATTATTTCAGTTTTTACTATAGTAGGTAGGAGATTAGCAATAAGATAACTTGTAATATAGTAACTGTTTCGTAATCCTTTCTCTCAAAGATTAGTTGCAATGCAACGGTGCGGGCACGCCCTACTTCAGTTTCTGGAAACGTGCCTGGCAGCGTTTCTTGTAACTGTAGCCGAACACGTGCTTGAGCATTTTTCGCCAGTTGTATGCGGCGACAAAGGCAATCCTGTCCCACATCGCGGGCGTGGCGGAGGCGTAAATGGAGCGCGGTATGCGTACGAAATAGAGGTCGGCAATGGTCTCGAACGGCGAGAACACGCGCCCGCCACGGCTCATGGGCCACACCTCCGAGTAGAAACGATTCTTTGAGACAACGTCGCCGGGGAATTCTGGCAAGCGTTTCCCATAGTCGGAATTTATCCACCAGAAGTTCCCGGAGAACATCTTATAGTCGCGCGGAGGCCACCGGTAGCAGCCGTAGAGGTCGTAACCGCCGTTCAGCGAATTTACTGCCACGCGCCATTTGGCAAACACAAAATACTCGAGCATCTCCCTCCACGCCTCTATCTTGGCCTGGAAGCCACGGAAAAGGCGGTCGCCGGTGTCAACGCACTGGTAACTGATGCCCTTCGTATGGAAATAATACACGAGGCAGTCCTGCGTGCGGCACAGTGACAGCACCTTCTCGAGGGCAGGATATTCATAGCGCCGGGCGTCGCCGGTGAACGAAACCACCTCAACCTTTTCCGTGCCGATGATGCGCCGCAGTTCGTCGGCATCGCCCTTGTCCGCCGATATGCAACTCACGAAAAGCCGCCGCGTGGCGCCGAGTAGGCCGTCGCGCCGCAGGTTGCGCACCTGCCGCTCAACGAGACTCTGCCACCCTGCGGTGCAGTACACATGGTAAACGCCATATATGGGACGCGCGGAATGTGGCTCGCGTTCCCACCCCCGGGTGTCACGGCGGTGATACACGCGGAAAATGGAGTCAAATAAATGAATTGCCATACCTTTATATAATTCCTTCGAACATCTGCCGCAGGTTGTGCCGAGGCTGCCATCCCAGTGCCCTGATGCGGCTTGTATCGAGCCGCAGGTAGGTCACGGGCGAAAACCCCATGCCGTCCCTTGGCTCTATCCTCACCCTCATGTTCTTTCCGAACTCACGGCATACCATCTCCGCCATGTCGCGCACCGAGATGTATGTGGCCTCGTTTGCCACGTTGTACGCCGCCCCACTCTCTCCGCGCAGCAGGATATACACCATAGCCTCCACGGCGTCCTCGGTGTGGCAGTAGCAGCGGCGCAGCTTTCCCTCGGTGAAAAGCACGATGTCGGTGTCCGCCGCCGCGCAGCGTGCGAACTGCGCGAAGACGCGGTTGTCATTCCCGGCGACAGCCGTGCCGAACGTCTGCGCGAGGCGCGCCGTCATCACACGCACCCCGTATTCCGCGCTGTAGGCGTGGCACAGGCACTCCGCCGCACGCTTTGCCATGGGGTAGCTGCTGCGTGCCTGCATCGGGTCGAGGTAGCCCTGGCGGTCTTCGGCGAGCGGCTCGCTGTCGTCGGTCACCGTGCCGTACACCTCGAGCGACGAGACATAGACCATTCCCTTCAGCCGCTTCCCTGCCCTCCTGGCATGTTCCAGCACCTGCCTTGTCCCGGCCAGCGACGTGATCATTGTCTCCACCGGCCTTTCCACGAAGTCCTTGGACGCCGTCGGCGATGCGAGATGCACTATGTAGTCAGCCTCATGCGGCGGACAGAAAGGCTTGCCGGACGCGAAGTCATATTCGTAGAAATACATCTTGCAGCCATTGCCCCCGAACATCGCCACGGCCTTTGCCACGTTCCTCACGGCACAGGTAATGCTGATGCCCAGCGAGTGCCGTCTGTCCAACTCGCCGAGGAAACCGACGAGGCACGAGCCAACAAGCCCCGTGGCGCCGGTCACGATCCATCTGCTGCCGCGCAGGCTGTCAATCAAATCCCTATCCATAGTCATCATTTCATGTCGCGCAACATTCCTCACAGCCCGAAAATCTGCTGGTTCTCGCGCACCTCAACCATCGCGCGCAGCACGAAGAAGTCGGTGGGTGTGGTTATCTTGATGTTCTCCATCGGCCCTGTTATCGTCTTCAGCGGATAGCCATAGTGGCTCATCATCGTGCAGGAGTCGATGAAGTCGTGCCTCCCGTCGCCGATTGCGCGCCTGTGTGCGGCAAGTATGTCGCCCAACCTGAAACTCTGCGGCGCGCGTGCGATGAGCGAGTCTGCCCGGTCGGGTATTTCGAGCGAGCCTCCGGGCTGCGCCACCACGAAAGTCTCGGTGGCCGGCACGCACGTTATGCACGAGCCGTACTTGCCCACGGTCTCTATGTTGTCCGATATAGTCTGCTCTGTGATGAGCGGGCGCACGCCGTCGTGTATCATCACCGTGGCATCCCTGCCGCCTGCCACGCGCTCCGCTTCCTCCAGCGCGTTGAAGATTGAGTCCTGTCCGGTCTCACCTCCCGGCACGACGGCCGCCACCTTCGTGATGCCGAACTTGTGTATCATCTTCCGCAGGAACGGGATCCACGGCTCGATGCACGCCACGACTATTGCGTCCACGCCGGGATGGTTGTCGAAAAGTTCGAGCGTGTATATTATTATCGGTTTCCCGTTGAGCTCGAGGAATTGCTTCGGGCGCGACTTGGTGTGCATCCTCACGCCCGACCCGCCTGCGAATATTGCTGCTATGTTCATGTCTCGTTCATTGTTATATGGTTTTCGTAATTAGTGTGTTCCGCTGCCGCGCCACTACCACATCCTTATCTCCGTGTTGTGCCTGTTGCGCTTGTCGCGCGGCGGCAGCTCCATGTAGTTGCCGTATGCTATTCGGCAAAGTTCCTCCGGGTCTGCCGGACCGTCGAAGGTGTGTCCCTCGAACACTATGGGCTTCAGCGGCAGCATGGCGCTTCGTGGGTTCCGCTCGTAGAACCACGCGCCATACGAGTGCATGAAACTGTCGCGCGAGCCGAACAGCCGCCCCACGATGCGGAACGCCGGGAACACGGCATGGTGAAGCACGGCATATCCCGCCTGCGCCAGCGACGGATACCGCCCTGCGAGGTCGAAGTTGACCACGCACGACAACTTAGCCGCCAGCCTCTGCAGCCACGGTATCATGTACGGCTCGTAGGGGAAGATGTCGATGTGCAGGCCCTTGTAGCGCAGAGCCTGGTGCGACCGCCAGTCGCGGCTTCCCTCCGCCTCCAGCGATATGTACTCGCTGTTGAGGTCGCGCAGTGTCGCCCACTCCTTGTAGTAGCCCTTGTCGGTGCGGTTCGTCTGCACGACATACTGCGGGTGCGGATGCCGCTCGAGGTATGCCACGATCTTCTTGTAGTCCTCGCGGCTCACCACCACGTCGGCATCATCGTCCCACGGTATGAAGCCCCCGTGGCGCAGGCTGCCCAGCACCGTGCCGCCGTCGAGGCGCAGCCGCGCGCCGCACAGGCTTCCCGCCTCCCGGAGGTATATCAGCATGTCGAGCATGCGCATCTGCGCCCTGCGCATCGTCGAGTCTTCGGGATTGTACTCCCGGCGCAGGCTCTCGTCGGTCTCCCCGGTATTGTAAGTCCTGTTCATACAAGATGCAAAGTTAATCCTTTATTTTCACATTCGCTTTGCCGTTCCGCAAAATTATGTTATTTTTGCAAGCATGGACGGGAAAAACGCAGGTGTCCGGATTTTGAAATGAAAATATACTACTATCACACCCAGGATGCCGTGCGCATCATAGACGAGTGGAAACGCGGCCGCTATCCCTCGCACCTGCTCTACGGAGCAACGTTTTTCGGCGAGAACGGGATAGGAACGGTGTTGCACAGGCACCACCAGGAGGACAACCGGCTGCGGCGTATGCTGCGCGTGGCATGGCAGGTGATGCGCTGCCGCGAGCATTACGACGTGCTCTACGGGTCGTCCCACCGTGGCCTCGAACTGCTCATCATGCTCCGCGCCATCGGCGTCTACCGCCACCCGATTTGCATATGGCACCACCAGCCGGTAAAAAAGGCGCGCGGACTGCTCCGCGAGCGTGCCTCGCGACTGTACTACCGTGGCATAGACCATCTTTTCATGTTCTCAGATGCCATCGCGGAAATGTCAATGCTATCGGTGAAATGCCGTAAGGAGAGAATCAGCGTGGCACACTGGGGGGCAGACCTCGACTACTACGACCGCTTCATGCGCGAGCACCGTGAACAGCGCGCAGGCTTCATATCGTCGGGAATGGAACGCCGCGACATGCCGACACTGATTTCCGCGTTCAACAACACCGGACTGCCGCTGCGCATTTTCTCGATAAAGAGTTACCTCGGGAACGACTACGAGAGTATTATAGGCAAGATGGAACGCCGTGGGAACATCGAGGTGACGTTCAACAACCGACTGATGATCGACGAACTGACGGCGGAGGTGAACCGTGCGGCGTGCGTGGTGATTTGCTGCCAGCCAACAAACTACACCGTGGGGCTGACCACCGTGGTGGAGGCTCTCGCGCTCGGCATACCGATAATTTGCTCGCGGAACCCACAGATGCCGATGGACCTTGAGGCGGAAGGCTGCGGACTGCTCGTGGACTACGGCGACGTTGGGGGATGGGAACGCGCGACACGCTTCATCGCGGAACACCCCGAGGAGGCGGAAAGAATGGGAAAGCGTGGCAGGAAACTTGCCGAAAGGCTCTACAACATTCGCCGATGCACAAGCGAGATGTCTGCGGTGATAAAGAAGTTGGCGGGGGAATGAACTGGCATTGCCAAATCACCGCCTCGTCATTTTCCGCCTCACGAAGCAGATGCACTCATCCAATATCTTGACGCGGAGCATCTTCATAAGAACGAAATAGAGCGATGCGGAAACCACCATGCGCAGGACAAGCCGCAGCCAGAGCACGGAGATGGAAGACGTTGCCCACCCCGTGACAAGCATTATGCCGGCGGCCGCAACGAGGAACGGCACGGTGTCGGCAAGCATCTCGGTGATGCGGTAGCCGGAAAGGCGGCTCACGAAATGATACCAGACGAAAAACCAGGCGACAAAAAGCGCGGTGTATGCCCACACCATGATGTTTATGCCATAGCCGTGAAGGACGGCCATCATGCCGATGAGCATGGCGCAAAGCACCGAGGTGCAGCCGAGGTAGACGCCACTGCGGCCGCGACTGACGATGTATTGCGACAGGACGGTGCTCAGCGGACTGAAGGCTGCCGAGATGGCAAGCACGCGCAGGAGCATGGCACTGCCTATCCACTTCCCGGTTATGGTGACGACGATGAACTCCTCTGACACGAGTGAGACACCGAACATCAACGGGAAAGACACGAAGGCGGCGAAGCGCATCATCTTGCGAAGCACCCGCAACTGGCGTTCGCGGTCGTCCTGAAGTCCCGAGAACACCGGCTGCGCCACCTGCGCCACCATCCCCTGGACGAGCGACGAGCCTTTCTGGCTCCAGTTGTAGGCCGTGTTGTATATCCCGACATCGTGCTTCGAGAAATAACGCCCGAGCAGAATATTCATTATGTTGACATTGACGCGCTCAACTATTGTAGTGATGAGCATCTTTACCGAGAAGCGGAACATTCCGCGTATCGGGCGGAAATCGAAGCTGAACGTGGGGCGCCACGGACTGTAGTGCCAGTTCATCAGCATGTACGCGCCAATGAACACCAGTCCCTGCGTGGCAAGCGACCAATAAGCATAGCCTTTCCACGCCATCACGATGCACACAATGCCGGACAGCAGGACGGCGGTCATGGCAGCCTTGGCCTGCTGCTTGGCGTGCAGATTCTTGAAGAGCCACGCCGACTGTGCCGTGTTGAGCGAGGCAAGGATTATGCTTAGGAAGGCGTAGCGACTGAACCATGTCAGTTCGGGAGTGCGGTAGTATGCCGCGATGAGCGGTGCTGTGAAGAACAGCAGGAGATACATCGCCAGTCCGACGATTACGTTGAACCAGAAAACAGCGTTGTAGTCGCGGTGGGAAGGGTCTTTTATGTTGACCAGCGCCGAGCGGAAACCGCTGTCCTGGAGCACCGTCGCCACCTGCGAGAAGATGGCGATTATCGCCATCATGCCGTTGTCCTGCGGCGTGAGCAGGCGCAGGGTTACGATGCCGAAGAGCAATCCCAGCAACTGCTGCACGCTGTTGTTCATCGCTCCCCAGAACAATCCCTTGGCCGTTTTTTCCTTCAGTGTTTCCATGGCGTTGTGATGTTTGCGGTCAGGTGGACAACAGGAAACCCACCGTGAGCCACAGGTTGTAGGAGAACAGCCATGCCGCCAGCAACGCCGTGACGGCACGCAGCGACACGAGAAGCCGCCCGGAAGCCGCCCGGAAGGCGAAGCCGAGCGCGATGGGGACTGCGAACAGCCAGTGGCACGACATGATGTACACCTCGTTGAGGCCGAAGCCGAGGCCGAAGTGGATGACAATGTCAGGCAGGACGAAGGCAAGGCACAGCCACATGAACCTGCTCTTGCGGCCACACCATATCCCAACGAGGAAAAGGATTGCCACGACAGCCTCCACGGCATAATTGAGCCACCAGTCGTAACGCACGATCACGGGACGCTTGCGGAGCGTGTCCTCAAGCAAGTGTTGCCTGTGCAGCTGTATGGACTCGCCGAAAAGGTTCTCAACGGCAGAGGCCCAGCGAGGTGTGGAAATGTCGGTCCACTGCGTGAAAGTGCCATTTCCCATCGGCTTGCCGGCATGTGCGAAGACTGGCTTGCGCGCCTCCTTCTCGCGGCGTTCCTTCTCACGCACCGCCTTGACAGAGTCGAACACGGCACGCCGCCGCACGCTGTCGGCGATTGAAGTGGTGTCACAGAACGCGCGGTATGCCTTGCGCTCGGCATTGGCTGCGCGCATTGCCTTTAACTCTTTGCGGTGCTGGTATCGTGGAGCGACGTACTGGCGGAACTCCCACTCGGCAAAATACCATATCGCAGCGGCAGGAACAACGACCGCAAACAGCAAGTGGAGGGGGCGGAAGAAACGGAGTCTGTTGGTGAAGAGCACGGCGATGTAGGTCTTCAGTCCGTTGCTTAGCGTGATGCCGGCAGTGACGAGAAACAGCACGATTGTCTGCCATGCCCTGAACCTGCCGCCCGACTGCATCTTCCTGCCTGCGGCATAGAGCGTCAGGACGAGCACCATCATAGACACGGCGAAGTGGTCGGGGCAGATGTAGGCGAGCAGGATGTAGGCGAAGGAGAACGTGAGAAGCGACAGCAAAGTGGAGTCGAACACCGAAAGCCCGACTACCTCCCGGAATATGCGGAACAGGAAAACGGCACTGTAAACGAGACATGCCAAGAGTGCCACGGCCACGACTATCTGCACGGGATTCATGCCGAAGAGCGACATCATCCACTGGTTGAGTTGCGAGAGCGGCCACGCAAAGAATGCAAGCAACGGGTGGCGGTACACCTGATAGCGCGTATCCCAATGAGAAAGTACGGAATAGGTGATGGGATCGAAGCCCGAAATGTCGAACTTGCCCACGAACAACCACCAGTAGTCCTTGCCCAGCGGGGAGAACGCATCCCAGAAGCGGCGCACCACGAGAACGTGCATCGCGGTGAATATCACGAGGAGAACACCGACAAGCGGCATCTCCTCTTTCCTTATATTCAGCATTCTCAGATATTTCCTCATCGCATTTCTTTTTTTCATCAATCATTCCCTTTTGCCGAACTCCCTGTAATGCCGTTCGTCGGCAAAAGCGAGCAACTCGCGGTCGCCACGGCTGTCGCCGTATGCCACGAGGCGATACGACTTGCGGTCTGGGAAGAGTTGCAGCAGCCGCGCCACCTTCTCGCCGCCATAGCAGTTCCTTGTGGTGAAGCGCCCGGTGAGCATTCCGTCCACCACCTCAATCTCCGTGCCGGCAACCTCCACGCCCTCACGGTCGCGGAAGAATGGCCTCACCCAGTTGTCCACGCTCGCGCTGACGATGACGACCTTGCTGCCACGGCTCAGCGCGTCATCCACACATCGCATACCGCCGGCACGCAGTATGCCGGTGTGCGCCGCAGCATAATCGCGGCAGAGAGCGTCGAAATCGCCGGCCGCCATTCCCCCGAAGCAATGTCCGAACACCTTTTGCTTCACCCTGCCGTTGGAATACAGTCCCAACTTCATCAGCGCCAGCAGCGGCGCATAGCGTAGGAGTACGCCCACCAGCCCAGCCTTTCCGCAGTGATGGCGTATCATGCCGAGCAGAGTGTCGCTGCGTGTCAGCGTTCCGTCGAAATCGAAGGCGCAAATCTCCATCATTACTTCATGATATATATTGCGGTGAAGAACACCGCTGCCCACGCCAGCACAACGAGTTGCAGGAAGCGGTCGGTGAGGATAATCTTCGTGGGGTCCTCGCTGCGCTTGTCAACAACCGTTATCTGTATGTAGCGCAGCAGCCCGAGCAACACGAACACGGTGGTGAGGTAGATGTACTCGCTTCCTGTGCGCGACACCACCTCCGGCGACACGGTATACATTATGTAGCACACGATTGTCACCGAGGCAAGGATGGTTATGGCCTGGTTGATGAACGTTAGGTTGTAGCGTATCGTGTTCCTGCGCGGCGCGATGCCGGTGCGTTCCATCCTGACAACGTCGTCGCGCCGCTTGGCGAACGAGAGGAACAGCGTGAGCAGGAACGTCATCAGCACGATCCACTTGCTGAGCGGTATGCCGGTTGCCACGCTGCCGGCCACGAGGCGCAGCACGAAGCCGAACGCCACCACGAACACGTCGACCACGGCATAGTGTTTCAGCCTGGCGCAATAGGCAAGGTTAAGAAAATAATACACGGCAAGCACAGCGCCGACCTTATACCACTCATCACTGACAGACAGGATGGCGGCAAATCCAAACAGCAGCATCGCTGACATGAGGATATAGGCCTGGCCAACGGAGACTGCACCAGAGGCAATCGGGCGGCGGCACTTGGTGGAGTGCATGCGGTCGGCCTCCAAGTCAACAATGTCGTTGAAGCAATACACCGAAGAGGCGACAAAACAGTATGCCACGAACGCATACGACGCGCGCAGCAGCACACCGCCGTCAGTCAGCCCGCCGCCGAAGAAAACGGGCATCAGCACAAAAACGTTCTTCAGCCATTGCTTTGGTCGTATCAGTCGCAGGGTGTCCTTCATACGCTTAATTCAATTTCGTGCAAAGTTACGTTTTTTTATGATAATAAGCCTAATATGCATACGAAAAATGGCATTTCGCAGCCTTTTGTGACCTCCGCGCGCGTCGCGGGGGCATTACTTTGGCAGGAAACGCGTTGCGAAAGCCACCGCGTGGTGGAGCAGGAAAGCAAGCACCAGCGACACGGCTATCGTGATGAGCGACGTTAGTATGTATCCTAATCCATGCCTCTGAACGTAAACCAGCACGAACTTTATGTGTATCAGGTAGATTTCGAGCGACAGAGTGCCCACGAATGCCAGTGCGCGGAGCAAAAGGCGGGGGGCGGCCTCCATGCACCATGACAGCAGGATGGTGAGCGAGACGGAAAGCGGAATATAGACCATACGCTCGATAAAGAGCGGGAACTTGCCCCGCATAGGCCCCTCGAGCTCGAGACAAATGACGAGACTCATCACGAAGGTGATGGCCAGCAGCCACATCGCGGCCTTGTCAAGGCAATGCCTGCGGCAGACGAGTACTCCGCAGTTGATGCCGATCAGGAATATCGGCACGCGGCTCCAGAAAATCTCTATGTGACCGACAGCGGAGTTTACCGGCGGACAGTAATGCACCATCACCGCCCACAGCATTGCCAGCACGGGCAGCCACCGCCACGAACTGCTGCGCGACGCCATGCGGAGATAGAACGGCGCGACGAGATAGAGCAGCATGATGGCGGGAATGAACCAGAACGTGAGGTCGTCAACACGCCAGAAACTCCAGCCGACAAGAATGTTGAGAACAAGGTTCAGAATGTCAGGACTGTACCCTCCGTTCGCCGTGTTGACATAATTGGGGATGTAGAACAGCGTCGCCATGACGAGCCATGACGGATATAGACGCACGAAGCGCCGCCAGTAGAAATGGCTCAGCACCGGCTTCTTCTGCCAGGCGAACCACAGCCCGATGCCACTGAGAAACAGGAACATATCCACGCCAACGTTCCCCAGCCGCCGCAACGGGAAGAAGAAGTTGTGCGGGCTCATGCCAACGTGGAAGAGGATGACGAATATCATCGCCGCCCCCATCAGCTCGGTGCGGTGCTTGCTGATTGAAAACAGGCTCACTTGACTGGGCATGATTCTCCGCCGTTACAAAATCACCACCTCACCACCAGGTTAAACCCTTGCGGCGATACCGCCAAGGCATAGTTCTTGTGGTCGGGAAGTATCAGTCTGCCTATATAATATCCAGCCTCCGCTGCGGCAACGCCGATGGCCGCGCCTGCGGCGACATCACCCCAGCGGTGACGGTTGCGGCGCACGCGGTCTATGGCGGTGACGGTAGCGACAGCATATCCGCCCACCGTTATCCACGGCGACACGCGGCCGTACTCCTTGGCCATCAGCGTGGCGCCGGCAAAGGCTATGGCGGTGTGACCCGACGGGAACGAGCGGTTGTCTGTGCGGTCGGGGCGCATTGAGTGTATCGTGTGCTTCATGGTGTAGCAGACACCGGCATCGATGACACACGATGCGGCCGTGCTGACAAGCATCTGCCCCCAGTCGCTCCTGCTCTCCACGCCAAGCGCCTTCAGCGTCAGCACTGCCGCGAACGGCACATACTGCAACACATTGTCTATGCCATCCCCATGATATTCCTCACATGCCGGTTCTTCAGGCGGCGTCACCTCTCTTGCCGGGGTGACCTGGGCATTGCACGGCAGTGCGACGATTGACAACAGCCAAAAGAAAAATACATTCCTCATAATTCGTGTGACAGTGTTTAAGGAATTTGCCTTCATCGTTTTCCCATCAAATGAGGATAGAGCATCCCCTCGGCAACGGCATCCGAGTTTGCCGTGTCCGTCAGCCTGCCTAACAGTGAGTAAGCGTAAGGCAATGCCGCAGCAGGTCCCTCGCCGGTTGTTATGTTGCCGTCGACGGTGACCAGTCCGGCGGTGTATTCCGCACCTTCGAGCGTATCCTCAAAGCCAGGGTAGCATGTCGCGCGGCGGCCACGCAGCAGCCCTAATTTGCCAAGAACCATCGGAGCGGCACATATCGCCGCTATCATCCCGCCCTTCTCCGCCTGTCGCATCAAGGCTTTTTTCACGCCATCGTGGGCGGCAAGGTTTGAAGCGCCGGGCATACCGCCTGGCAACATCAGAAGGTCGGCGTCATCGAGCATCGGCTCCGCCTCACCGAAAGTAAGGTCAGTGTGTATCTTCACGCCATGTGACGACTCCACGACATTGCTGCCTGTCACGCTAACAGTCTTTATATCAACACCTCCGCGACGGAACACATCCACGGGAACAAGTGCCTCGACCTCCTCGAATCCACTCGCGATAAACTGAAAAACTTTTGCCATTATAATCAATTTTACTGTCAGAAATACATTGTTTCAATTAAAAACATTACCTTTGCAGGTAGTTGCCAGCCACGCGCTGCGGCGAGATATGCACTGCAAAGATACGAAATATTCGTATAACGGCAAAGAGGTTGGCGGAAAAAAAAGGAAAAAGAAACAGGGAAAATGCAGCAACAACGATTTAAATTCGCTATTTTCGGCAGCAGTTGCCAGACTGCGGGCAGCATGGCGGCGTGCAGGATCGCCGACCATGTGAGGCGGCACGGCGGCACGGTGTGCATAGAAAAAGAATACGGCAGGTTTCTCGCCGGCAACGGGCTGCCTGAGACCGACGGGGCAGAGACGTTCGATTCCGGCAGCCTTGATGCCGATTTCGTCGTCTCGATTGGTGGCGACGGCACTCTGCTCAGGGCTGCCAACTGCGTGGGCGAGCGCGGACTGCCCATCATCGGGGTGAACACGGGGCGGCTGGGATTTCTCGCCGACACAACGGCGGCAGAGATAGAGCACACCGTGGGGGCAATATTCGGGGGCAAGTACAAAGTGGAGGAGCACGCCGTGATCGAGGTGAGCACAGACAACGGAGCCATAGCGGGCAGCCCGTTCGCACTGAACGACATCGCGGTATTGAAACGCGACAACGCCTCGATGATTTCAATCACCGCCGCGATAGACGGGGAATATCTCACCACCTACCAGGCCGACGGACTGATCATATCGACACCAACGGGGTCGACGGCATACTCGCTGTCAAACGGCGGCCCAATCATGGCGCCACTGTCGGGGGTGCTGAGCCTCACGGCGGTTGCGCCGCACAGCCTCAACGTGCGCCCGATAGTGATACCGGACAAGGCGGAAATCAGGCTGTCGGTGGAAAGCAGGTCGCACAACTTCCTGATAGCAATAGACGGGAGGTCGGAGAAATGCCCGGAGAACACCGTGCTCACCATACGCCGCGCAGGGCATAACATCAGGATTATGCGGATTGCCGGGCGGAACTACTACTCCACACTGCGGAACAAAATGATGTGGGGAAGGGACAACAGGATTGAACGGGCATTCGCGGAAGGCATAAGGTGAATGACGGGCGAAATCCGTCAGCTACACGCCGGCAGGCAACGAGAGATGAACAAAAAAGCCGCCCGGCAACTTGGAACTATCAATATCTGAACCATAATGAGGATAAAGGAACTGCTGAAGATGGAGGACAACCGCTACCCGGCACGCGACATAATTCGCTGGCTGTGGCGGGCGTGGCGAGGCAACCGACTGCAAGCGGTGCTGAACGCAACCCTCGGGCTGCTCGGCGTGGGCGTGAGCCTCGCGCAGGTGTGGGCCGTGCAGCACGCCATCGACGTGGCCTCACACACCATAGAAGGGTCGCTCTACATCGCGGTGGCGCTGATGGGAGGACTCGTCCTGTGCGACTTCGCCATCAACGTGTCGGCAATATGGGTGCGCAACATTCTCGGAATACGCGCACAGAACCGCATGCAGCAGAGTATGCTCGACAGGATTCTGCGCTCGGAATGGCATGGCAGGGAGCGCTTCCACAGCGGCGACGTCATCAACAGGCTCGAGGGGGATGTAAACAACGTGGTGGTGTTCCTCACGGAGACAATACCAAACACTCTTTCCGTCCTCGCCATGTTCCTCGGCGCGTTCTTCTACCTGTTCACAATGGACTCGATGCTGGCAATCATCATCATTGCCATGCTGCCGGTATTCATACTCGTGAGCAAGGTGTACATAAAGAAGATGCGAAGACTGACACGCAAGGTGCGTGACAGCGACTCGAAAGTGCAGAGCGTGCTGCAGGAGACCATACAGAACCGCATGCTCATAAAGACTCTCGAGAGCAACACCATGATGGTGGACCGGCTGGAGAACACACAGAGCGAACTGCGGCACAACGTGGTGAAACGCACGAAGTTCTCCGTGATGTCGAACCTGATAATGAACTTCGGCTTTGCCCTCGGCTACCTCATAGCCTTCCTGTGGAGCGCTATGAGGATGTACAACAACACCCTTTCCTTCGGCGGGATGACGGCCTTCCTGCAACTTGTGGCGAAGATACAGGGGCCGGCCCGGTCGCTGACAAGACTCGTACCGGCGTTCGTAAGCGTTTTCACGGCTGCCGAGAGGCTCATGGAGCTCGAGGAGAACCCGCTCGAGGAGCAAGGCGACCCGGTGGAACTGAAAGGGCCATGCGGCGTGAGGCTCGACTGTGTCTCCTATGCATATTCCGCCGGGGAACGCACAATACTGAAGGACCTGACATTCGACTTCCCACCAGGGTCTTGCACGGCAATACTGGGCGAGACGGGGGCGGGAAAGACAACCCTCGTGCGCATGATCCTCTCACTGATACGGCCAAACAAGGGAAAGGCATTCATTTACAACAAGGACAGGGAGATGGGGCTGTCACCGCTGATGCGGTGCAACTTCGTGTATGTGCCGCAGGGGAACACGCTGCTTAGTGGGACGATACGCGAGAACCTGCGACTCGGGCGCGTGGAGGCCACCGAGGAGGAGATGAGAGAGGCTCTGCGGATGGCGTGCGCCGACTTCGTTTTCTCGCTGCCGGAGGGCATCGAAACGGCATGCAGCGAGAGCGGAGGCGGACTGAGCGAAGGACAGGCGCAGCGGATCGCAATAGCACGCGCACTGCTGAGACGAGGCAGCGTGATGCTCTTCGACGAGGCGACGAGCGCGCTCGACCCTGACACCGAAAGGCAACTGCTGAAGAACATCCTCGACAGGCACGACAAGACGGTGATTTTCATCACTCACCGGCCTGCGGTGGTGGAATACTGCGACTACACGCTGCAAATCAGGAGAATGTGAGACAACGCACCGCGACGCAAATAAAGGTCACATCCTTGCCTTGGGGATATATTTCAGTATGTATCGCAGGAGCATCGACATGGCAAAGGCAGTGAACACATAGATGACAATGCCTGAATATATCTCGCTGCGGCGGTAGTGACCGATGATGATCTCACGGGCAAGGGGGTGCATGACGAACATCGCAGCCGAGAGAGTGCCTACCCACGATAATGGACAAAGGAGCGAGGCAGGCAGCAGGCGCACCGTGCTGACCGCGCCGATGACGACAAACGCCGGCACCCAGAGCCACCAGCCGAACCAGAAACTGCCGAACAGCACCATCGCACCAGACAGCAACAGCAGGGCGAGATAGCCGGCACGCGACAACTCACGCCCCCAGCGGCCGTAGGCAATGCCCATTGCAAAGGGCAGCACCGCACCGACGAAATTGTACCTGACATAGTTGAGGACGCCGCTACCGACATAATCCGCACCCAACTGAAACAACCAGCAGAGCACGACGGTGCCAACGAGCAACTTCTTGCCGCGCCAGCGGTTGAGCACAAGAACATAGAGGGCATACAGCTGGAGCATCAGACCGAAATACCAATACGGGCCGGGCTTTATCACCTTGTCGGGATTGGCATAAACGAAGTTCACTACCATGGCCAACTGTGCCAGCACCCTGTCCCAACTGTACACGACTGAACCGTCGCCATTCCGCAGGAAATAAACCACAACGAAAACGGCATACCCTATTATCATAAGACGGAACAGCTTGAGGTAATGATAGCGCATGAAGCGTCCTGCTGCTGGCATGGCCGGCTGCGAATTGCCGTCAGGCATATTATTGCACAAGCCATTCTCATACTTCATAACGAGTCCGTAGCCGCTCACGAAAAGGAACACCGGCACTCCGTAATGACCTAAGAAGGAGAAGAAATGTATCAGCATGTCGTGGTCGAACGACGTCAGTTTATACCAGAACTGCACGGCATTGCCGGCAGAGAACGTGTATTCGTTCTCCTTGACGGCGAAGCCGAGCCAGTGGCAGTAGTTGTGAAGCATGATGCCGAGTATGGCTATGCCACGCAGGGCATTGTTCCTTATATCCATCGTTATTCTACTTATAATTTACATTTGCCACATTCATCTCCGCACATTCCGACGGAGTTTGTCATAGTCGGTGGTGTTCTTCAATATTCTCGGGCGTGTATCGTCATACTCCCCGCTCAACACATCGAGACTGGGACGATACCACCGGGTGTGGATTCCTGCCAGGCGTAGGAGCGAATGCGGCAAGGCATCTGTCATATACCGCTTCTTCGCAGCGTCGGCAATTGCCTTCGCGACTTCCGGACGAGCATGGCGGTAACTGGCAGAGCACCAGAACCACATCGGTATGTCGAACTCCTCGCTGGCGAGCCGTCCGGTGATTTCTGTGCTGTGCATGCGCCCGAAGAAATGCACGTCGCCGCCATAGCACTCCTCGCCGTGGTCGGGGACATATATAACTATCGCATCCTCGTTCTCGAAACGCTTGAGTATCTCGTCCATTATCGAGTCGTTGTACAGCACGGCGTTGTCGTAGTCGGCCATCACCTGCCGCTCTTTCTTCGAGAAGCCCTTGCGCTGATAGTCGTCCCTGCGGAAATGCTTCTGCCTGTCCGGGCACCCGCGAGGCATATTTCACATGCTGCCCCATGAGGTGCAGGATGATTAGCCTGTGTTCCCCGCCGGCCTTTCCCAGTTTGTCATACTCCGAGAGGACACCTCCGTCGTAGTCATGCAACTGCGTGTTGCGCGTGTCGAACATGGCGCGGCTCAGCGTCTCGTTGTTAAGGAAGAAGCCTCCGCTGAAGTCATAGACAGCCTCCTTCGCCTTAGGCAGGAACTGGTTGGTTATGAAAGTTACATGATAGCCGGCGCGGCGGAACAGTTCGGGGAACAGCGGATAGTCGCACCAGTCGCCGGCATCGCCAACGGCATACATGGAGAAGAGGTGCTTGAAGACGTAGCTCGTGAGATTCCATGGCGACACGGCATCCTCCATCTTTATCAGCTCGCCGCGCCGCTCGCGCTCCACCTGCCGTGGTGTGGTCTCCTTGCCGTAGCCATACAACTGCGAGTGGTGGCGGTTGTAACTCTCGCCTATGACAAGCACGATGTTCGGCGAGGTGAAACTGCAACTGTCAACGCTCGCCTTGTCGATGCCGCCGATGAGCCGCGCAACCTGCTGCGACGCGATGCGGTTGGCATGGATGCTGAACACAAGGCGGTAAAGTGGCTGGTACATGTTCGCGCAGGTCTTCTCCGTCAGCTCGTGTTCTATGTCGCCGATGCTGCCGTATGTCATCAGCCGGTACTCCGCCCGCTTGTTGTCAAGACACGAGGAGAGGGTATACACGAACAGCGAAATCAGCGACAGCGACAATATGGGGTACAAGTAATACACAGGCCGGCGACTTGCGGCGGCACGCGCCCAGTAGTTCTCGAAACGGCACAATGCCACGTTCTTCTTTTCCTTGCAGAGAAACAGGGTCACGGCGAGTGCAAAATGCGCCGCCATGACAAGCAGCACCCAGCCCAAACGGCTGAAAACCACCGACGGCTGTATGTATGAACGCAGGAACTCGGCGGCCTCGCTGCCGGTGGTCTCGCCTGCAAGCAGCAGCATGGTGGGGGTAAGGGTGGAATCGAACTTGACAAAACAATACACATCCACCACTGCGACGGTGTATGCGATGGCGTAGAAAACGCGCCTTGCCCAACGCCGCAACCTTACGGGAAGGAGCGAAAGAATGGCGCAGAGGATATAGACATCGACGAAAAGCTCATGCCACCAGAAGTCGAACACATGCGCGCCACGGCGGTCGGGAAGCACCGCGAAAGTGCATACCGTGCCGAGAAGATACATCATGACGAAGAAAACAAGGTTCTTCCTCAGCGGTATCGTCACCGCGCCGAGCATCCTTATGATGACATGCAATATTTTCTTAACGTCAGCCATTTACACCGCAAAATTACACCATCTTTGCCTAACGGCAAAATAATTAACCATCAAATAACATTCAGCCAACATCCTTCAGGCCTGAGGTGAATGTCCTCTCATAAAGTAAATTCGGCGAATTTGCGTGGTAAAACCGCCGAATTTGCAAAGTAAACTCGCTGAATTTACAACGCAAATTCGCCGAATTTACTGGATAACCGGCACTGGTCTGCAAAGCGGAATGACAACGGCCGGCAGCATGGTGGCAACAAGACGTCAGGAGGCTATCCGCCTCGCAATCTCACGGAAAGCGAAAACGGCGTGCATGAGCAGCGTTGAGATAATGCCGTAGTGACGGCGCATCACGTCGAAACGCTCCTTAAGCGACGCGCGGTGGTTCTGTGTCGTCTGACCCTCGCGCAGGTAATGCGCCACCACCCGGTTGACATTGACCATCGGCAGGGTGTCGCGCTCCGCCTCTTTCATAATCCTTATGCACCAGTCAACGTCGGCAGAATACTTGTATTTCATGTTATAGGCTGTGCGCCCGGCAATGTCGGCGCGGGCATAGAACGCCTGATGGCACACCAGCATGCCACGGCGGAACGAACGCCATGACAGCCGCCGTGGGGCTGACAAGTGCCTGTGGCACACGAAATTGCCGGCAGCATCGTATATGTCGGTGTCGCCATACAGCACAGCCGGCAGCGGCCGCCCCTCGCTCCGCGTCCCGTCGAGCCTGGCTGCCCCGGCAATCTCCGCAAGCGTTGACGGTGACGCAAAGGTGTCGCCGGCGTTAAGGAAGAGGACGTATGTGCCGGTTGCCATGCCCAGACCTTTGTTCATGGCATCATAGATGCCGTGGTCAGGCTCTGACTTTATCACGACACTGTGGCCGTTGCACAAGCCGTCAGATTGCCGGCGGTAGTCCTCGGCGATGGCAAGAGTGCCGTCGTTGGAAGCACCGTCGACAATGATATGCTCCACGTCGGTGTATGTCTGTGCGGCAACGCTTTCGAGCGTTCTGGACAGTACTGCCGCAGCATTGTATGTTATGGTTATTATGCTGAATGTGATCATCTTGGAAACCTATATCATCGTTTTGTAAATGTCAATGTACTGCCGTGCCACCACGTCCTCGGAATACCTGTCAACGACCTCGCGCCGCAGTGCCGCGCGGTCCACATCACCGTCGAGAGCCGCCCAAACGATGCCCTCGGCAAGGCTGCGCGCATCCCTCCACCGCGCGAGATAGCCATTCTCGCGATGGCGCACTATGTCGGTCTGTCCGCTGTTGTCGAACGTCACAGGCAGGCAGCCGCAAGCGAGCGCCTCGATAAGGGTCTGCCCGAATGTCTCGTACAGCGACGATGATACGACACAACTGGCAGCGGAATACATCATCGACAACGTGTCATCGCCCTTCACATAGCCTTTATATATATAATGTACAGGGAAATCCCGCAGCACCGCCTCGTCCTTAATGCCTCCGAAAAGCAGCAGGCAAATCTCCTCCTTCGGCAGAAGGCCTTTATCCACAATATATCCCAAGGCGTTGCGAAGAAATGAGAAGCCTTTGATTTCGTTGTCTATTCGCGCCGCACCGAACATAACCACATATTTCTGCCTGATGCCAAGACGGCGGCGCGAGGCATCGCGTGGGAAAAGGCGGAAACGCGTGAGGGACAGCACGTTGGGGACAACGCGTATGTCGTGTCCGGCAAGCAGCGTGCTCTGCAGTGCCTCGCCCTGCAACCATTTGCTCACGGCAACAAAGCGTATGTCTGTCCCCGATAGTATTTCCTGCTTCTTCCGGAACACTTTCCGCGACAGATCACCCTCATGAGGGAAGCGCAGGAATGGGCAGTTGCCGCACTGCGCCGTGAAACGCCGGCACTCGTGCGCATAGTGACAGATGGCCGTGAGTTGCCACATATCGTGCATTGTCCACACCACTGGCTTGCCGCTTCTGAGGATTTTCTCGATGCCGTCGAGCGAGAGCATTCCCTGGTTGACCCAGTGCAGGTGTATTATGTCAGCCTCTCTGAACGCCCTCGTGCGGGTTATGTCCTGCCCGGCGTTGGCAATCGACACCGTGAACAGGTTTCGCCTTGAGAACATGTTTGATGCAAAAATGCGCATACGCTCCCACAGGAAGTTCCATTTCTGCCGCCATCTCCCCGGCAGCAGCTCCACGAACAGCCTGTCCGTGAGACGCTCACGCACAAGCATACGCGCCTCGACACCGTTGTTGTTGAGAGCCTCGGCAAGTCTAACGGCTGCCACCGAGGCTCCGCCGCTCGCATCGCTCGTGCTCACAATCAATACCTTCATCAGTCAATATTCCCATTTACGGGCTTTATAATACAGGAGACAAAGGTAATCCTAATTTGTTTAAAAACAAAGTAAAAACAGAATTTTGCATATTGTTTCCGCACACAACAATTGATATACCTCAAGAAAAGCATAAAAAGCAATAAATATACTGCATATAAATTGCCTGTCATTTATAATCGGCATACCTTTGCGCCACAATAAAAGGGAATGTAATGTTTAGATTAGTAGTTAAATATTTAGGTTTTTAGTTGTTGGATAAAGGTAAGTTTTTCATGATTGTAAAAGGCTGACAAAGGAGAGTCGCGAGATTGTCTTTCGTTTTTGGAAGGTTTTTTTAGTTAAACATATTTTTTACGCGCTGGAGTTCGATGAGAATTGCCGCGCGTTTTTTTTTGCCACTTATAATGCACTGGAATTTATGTGTGATGATGGGGAAAATTAAGACCCAAATCGGTCTACACCCGGAATATACGGATGCTTGTGGACTGTCAGTCCTTCTCTATCAGCACTGTGGCGAAAGCCGACAGTCCCTCCTCGCGCCCGGTGAACCCGAGACGCTCGGTTGTCGTTGCCTTGATGGAAATGTTGTCCTCGTCGGTGTCCATTATGGCGGCGAGGCATCTCTTCATTGCCGGCACATGTGGGTTAAGTTTCGGCCGTTCCGCACACACCGTTGCATCGAGGTTGCCGAAGCGGTAACCCTTGTCGGCAATGAGTTTCATCGTCTCGCGCAGCAGTATCTTGCTGTCTATGCCGTCTGTCTCTGCCGCCGTGTCAGGCCAGTGCCAGCCTATGTCGCGCATGTTGGCAGCCCCGAGCAGCGCGTCGCAGATGGCATGTATCAGCACGTCGGCGTCGCTGTGACCCTGCAATCCCATCGTGTGAGGGACTTTTATGCCGCCAAGGAACAGGTCGCGGCCCTCCACCAAGCGGTGGACATCATATCCAAAGCCAACACGTATCATAACGGTCTGAAAATCATCTGCGGTGGAACAAGTCCTTTATGCCATCCATGTCGAATGTCAGCGAGAATCGCAGCGTCTGGTCGAGGGGGTTGCTCTTTGCCGTGGCAATGACATATCCGGCATCGAGTGAGAACACGCTCATGCGGAAGCCGGCGCCCACTGTGAAGTACTTCCGGTTTCCCTTGTTCTCGCTCTCGTGGTGGTAGCCGGCGCGTACTGAGAATTTGTCATTGTAAATATATTCCGCTCCCACGCTCCACTGTATCTCCTGCATTTCCTCGCTGAATCCACCCGGCGCGTCGCTGAAGCTCTTGAATATGCCGCTTATCGACGACACGTCGTAATAATCGCGCAACACGCGGTCCTCATAGTCCGACTTCGACTCGCCGTCCTCTATCTTCGGGTATGTCGGCACGAGCAGTTTGTTCGCATCTGCTGCGATAGTGAAGCGGTTGTACTCGTCTATCGGCACCATGAGCGATGCTCCGAGGCGCAGGTTTGTCGGTATGAACTCGCTGCGGTTGTCGTCGCCGAAATTAATCTTCGACCCGATGTTGCTGATGTTCATGCCCAATCCCAGCTGGCACTCGCGCTGCCCGATGTTTATGTATTTCTGGTAATACATTGCGAGGTCTGCCGCGAATGCCGACCCCGGGGATGTGTCCTCGTTGTAGTTGTATGTCAGGTCACTGTAAATCCAGCGCACCCCTGCACCGATGGAGAACGACTCGCTGAGCATAAGCGAATAGGCGACATCGAGCGACATCTCATAAGGGTTGATTGTCATCTTGTTGTCCTGGCTCTCATCCGAGCTCATCATCACCTCGCCAAGAGAGAAATAGCGCAGTGACGCACTGACTGCAGAATAGTCGCCGATGCGGTAATATCCCGACATGTATGCCAGGTCCATGTCGCTGACGAGCTGGCGCAGCCAGGGTGTGTAGTTGAGTGCCACCCCGGCCCGGCTTATCGTGAACGGGTACTTCGCAGGGTTCCAATACTGCGAGTTCACGTCTGGGTCGGTTGCCACGCCCACGTCGCCCATTCCTGCGGAGCGTGCGTCAGGCGCGATGCTCTGCGATGTCACCGACGTGTTCACCGGGTTGAAGAAATCCTTCTTGTCCTGCGCTCTGGCAGCCACGGCGACGAGCATTGTCAGTGCCATGAAAATTATCCTTGTCCTATGATTCATCCTGTTGTGGTATTTTGTCATGCATTTACTTGTGCATCATCTATAATAACTGACTTGCGGTGTTTTTATTGTATTATGACAAGTTTCTTTGCCTTTGACACCATGTTGCCTCCGTCGGAGCCGATGCGCACGCGGTACAGATAGACACCCGTCCTGAGCCGCTCGCCTCCGTCGATGGTGAGGTCCCAGTCCTTTGTGTACGACCCTGCCGAGGTGACACCATTGTCGGTGTAGGTCCACAGGTGACGGCCGCTGATGTCGAATATGTCGATACACACATCAAGTTTGTTTCCCACATAGTCGTGGCTTATGATGAACGTCGTTGCTGTCGATGCCGGGTTTTGCGTGCAACTGACATCGAAGATGTTCGGCACGAGTCCTTTCACCACATTGAACGACAGTTCCGCCGTTGACGAGTTGTTGAGTATGTCCCAGGCGCGGAATTTCAGCCTGTGCGGTCCCTCATTCAGTTCCGGCAACGCGAAGAAAGTCTTTCCCGACGTGTACGACCCGAAATCATACTCGAAATTGTCGTTCAGGTTGAATGTCAGCGACATGTCCCCGTCCACCACAAGTTCGAGGTCGTGCCCTATGCCGTTTCCCGAAGTGTTTATCCCGTCCTTGTCGGTTATCAGCGCGACGAAATACGGCGCGGCATTCACCTTGCCGCCGTTGACGAACGACGGCGAGTTGAGATAACAGTATATCGACGGTCCGATGGAGTCGTTGCCTGCGGCCTCCGTCCCCCCGAGCAAGAACCGCTCGGTGCTGCCGTTCGCTATCTCTGTTTTCCCGTCATTTATGGCATAGATGTTCATCAGTCCCTGCCCGTCAGTGTAACTCATATCCATGGGCACGGCGAAAGAGAAGGCGAACCTTCCGTTCCTCACGCTGTCGGAGCCGTTGAACAGCACATTCTTGCGGTCATAGAAAGTGAATGCCTTTTTTAAATCAGGGTCCTGCATCTTGCATACCACCTTTACCTTACTGTCCCTCACCATAGCGGTCATCAGTCCGTTGAAAGCGGTCTGCTCCACCCCGCCGCGCTCAATGTGTCCTTCCACTCTCGCCACACTTCCCGCCTTCAGTTTCGGCAGTGTTGGGCTATTCACGCCAACACCGTTTATGCTGTCTACCACGGCCTCCAGCACGGGCAGTTTCAGAGCGAGGGCCGGGTCGCCGAGCAATGAGTACTGCAGTTTGTTGGCAGTATTGTCCCGCCCGGTGGCAATCAGTTCGTTCTTTGCCAGCCGCTGCGCCTCGCCGATTGTGTTCGGGCGGCCGTCGGTGTATCCGAGCACATATTTCATGAATGCGAGATTGATGGATCTATTTCGTGTCACGAACACCGTCCGTGTTGTTCCGTAAAACGCCACGGCGCCACCCTTTGGGTTGAATACCGATGCCTCGCCGATGTTATCCTCAACACCGTCGAACGGGGCAACGTCGCACGATGCCGTTATCCACAGCGGCAGGTTGGGCGTTTCCGTTTCCTTGAAGTCCTTCAGCCTGACCACGCCCTCGTGGCTCAGCTGCCACGCGCTCCCGTGTCCGGAGTAGTCCATGATCAACGCCCCGCGCTTCTGCTGCTGCAGTATGTCTTCCCTCGCCCCCGGGAATGTCTTTCCCGTGGAGCTGCCCTGCAACTGGTAGGCGTCCCACATCACGCGCCTGACCACCATTCCCGGCTGCTGCTTCTCCGTCTGTTTGGCCGCCGCTTCCGAGTCCTCCATGTGAATGTTGCCGTTCCCGTCGTCGCCCATGAACATCACCACGTTCTGCCATGCCCCGGCGTTGGCGTTGTTGATGTAGTTGATTGTCTTGTCCACCACAATCTTTGCCTCAATGTCGTTGCGCGCCGTGATGCGCCCGACGGCCATGTCGTGCATGTCGCTGCCGGTCAGGTCTGCCCCCTCGCCATCGTCAAGCACGCAGAAGAAGCCGTCGTCTATGTAGCAGTCGGTGTGGCTATACGAGTCCTCGCTCTCGTAGCAGAGCAGGAAATCGTCGACAGAGTAGTTCCTGAAGTCACTTATCCTCATCCTGTTGTCCCATGCGCAGTCGCCAAAGAGCAGCAAATATCGCGGCATTTCGGCATCATTGCCTGCCCTGTCGTACAGCATCTTGAGGTATCTGCGGTAGGCATTGGCATCCGGCGTGCCAGACGCGAACTCGTTGTACAGTTCGTCCGCCGGCACCACCTTGACCTTCATGCCGTCGTGTTCCTCGTGGAAAGTGGCAAGCCTCTGTGCCTGTCCGGTGATTTTCCCCGACGTTGGAACAATTACCACCATGTTTATGCCTCGGTCTGCGTGCAGGTTCTGGTTGGTTATGTTGTACACATATTCCGCCTTCGGGAATGTCGCCGAGGTGATGTCCGGCGCAGGAGCTGGGGCATCGGTGTGCAGCGAGATATAATCGAGCCGCGCCGTCATCCCGCTCCTCACGATTATGTTCACCTTGTTATTGTCCTGCAGCCCGTCCACTGTGAACTCTGCCTCCGAGACATGTGCCACGTCATACTTTTCCGGCTTTACAGAGATTTTGCCGACCGGCTTGCCGTTCACCTCAACTTCCACTGTTGTTTCCGTCCTCTGGTCACCTATTTTCTCTGCCGAGACCGCCACCTTCAGATTTCCGCTGTCCGAATTTCCTTTCCGTGCGATGATGTATTCCTTACTCTCGCCCGGGCGTATCGGTGAGTTCTCATACAGGTTGCGTCCTCCGCGGAACCATGCGAAGTTGTCTATCTCGTGCAGGCTGTTGAAATCATCGTCCTTGGGGTAGTTTTCTTTGATGAAATCCTCTGCCGGCAGCGTGAGCGGCGCTTCCTCCGACTGCGTTATGAAATAATATCCGTAGTCGGAGTAAGGATTGCGCACGCGGTCCTTGCCGTTCTTCCAGCTTACGGGACCCTGCGCGTAGAACAGCCGCCGCCCGTTTACCATGCAGGTCGGCACCTCCTTCAGGTCGTCGAGAGCCACGAGTTCCTCGCCCACGAGTTCCTCGTTCTGCAACGCTCCGCCGTATCCGTATATTTTCACATTCCCCTGACCTGAGAATCCCGCGCGCTTTATTACATCGTCGGTGAGTTGGTGTATGCCGCTCTCAGCCACCCTTATCTTTGCCCACCGTCCTGTTGCCAGCACCGAGTTCTCGGCATACCTCTCCGCCGGCGGCACGCTCTCCCTTGCTGCCACGCGCCGCTCGCCGCGTTTTGGCGCGCTCGCCGTCACGCGCAGCATGAAACTTACAAGTTTCTGATACTTGCCGTCGCGATACACTATCGGCGTGAAGCCCACGCGCAGTATGCCCCTCTTCCGTTCCGCCACCACGCGGCAGTCCACCTCGGGCATTGCCGGCGGCAGCATGTCGGTTATCTTCATGTATGCCTCGATGTCCTCACGCGACATGTCGTAGAACTCCGGATATGCGATCTCTGCGGCATACACCGAGTCGGCATAGTTGTCGCCGAGCCGCTGGCTGTAGCCGAAATAAGGAAGCACGGAGTCTATCTCAACCTCGTCGGCGGTGAGGTTGATGAAGCGCGTCTGCGCCTGTGCCGGCAGACAAGACAGCAGCAAAAGCACCGGCAGCATAGCCAGCGATGCCCAGACCGCGTGAGTCAATGTCGTTTTCCGCATGTTCATCATTCTTTTATTTTTCATTTCACGTTGAACTCGAGCACCTTCCTGTCCCCGAGGAAACCCGTGATGTGGTCGTCAGTGCTCACCGGCCCCGCCCCGGCAGGCGTGCCGGTGTAAACAATGTCGCCTGTCTTAAGGGTGAAGAACTGGCTTATGAAGCTCACTATCCGGTCAACGCCGAATATCATGTCGCCCGTAAAGCCCTCCTGCACTGTGGTCCCGTTGATTTCGAGATGAAAGTCCAGAGCCTGCACGTCACCAATGCTATCCTTGTCAATCCATGTGCCTATCGCCGCCGCGCCGTCGAAGCCCTTGCACAGTTCCCAGGGCTGCCCGGCGGCCCGCAGCCTTTCCTGCAAGTCGCGGGCGGTGAAGTCTATCCCCACCGTCACCGCGTCATAGTACCTGTGTGCGAAACGCTCCGGTATCCCCTTGCCGAGGCGGCAGATCCTGACCGCCAGTTCCGTCTCGTAGTCGACCCTCCCGAGGTGGTCAGGCACGAAAAACGGCTTCCCGTCTTTCAGCAACGCCGAGTCTGCCTTGGTGAAAATCACAGGTTCTTCAGATATATACAACGCGCCATGCAGTTCTTTATTGTGCTGCGCGTAGTTCATTCCAACTGCAAAAATCTTCATCTTGTCACTGATTTGTCATGCAACGACAGGGACAGCCATCACACCTTCCCCGTGCAAAGATATGAAAAAATCCCGGAATGCGGTATGCGCCCCGGGATTTATTTTCAAATGTGTATGTCAAATATCAGTCGGCAACGAGTGTGAAGCGTTTGAATGCCACCACCTTCAGTTCCTTGTCCTGTGCGGCAAGCCACTGTGCGACGGTGACCTTGTCGCCGTCTCCGAACTGGAACTCCTGGTCCACGAGGCAGTTCTCCTTGAGGAATTTTGCCACACGTCCCTTTGCGATGTTCTCAATCATCTGCGCAGGCAGGTTCGCAGCCTTCTCGGCAGCGGTCTTCTCGCGGATTTCCCTTGCCTTGTCAGCCTCCTCGCGCGTGAGCCATCCCTTGTTGATGTTCGACTCGATATGCTCGTCGCTGTCCACGAGGTTCGGGTTGATGCCGGCCTTCTTGATGGCAGCCACGACGGCCTTCTCCACCTGCTCCTCCTTTGTCTTCTCAACCGCCACCTTGTACTCCTCGTCGATGATGCTCTGCGGAACGCTGTCCTTGTCGAGAGCCACCGGCTTCATGGCAGCCACCTGCATTGCCACCTTGTGGCCTGCGTCGACGGCAGGCTTGTTGGTCTGTACGATCGTGCAAAGAGTGTGCTTGCCCATGTGGTCGTATGTCTCGATGTTGTCACCCTCGATTACGAGATAGCCGTCGAGTTCCATTTTCTCGCCGGTGATGCCCGAACGCTGAGCCACGGCATCGTCTGCCTTCTGCCCGTCGGGCAGCACGAGAGCCTTCACCTCGTCAAGCGTCTTGACCTTTGCTGCCACGGCAGCATCGAGGATAGCCTGTGTGAGGGCTATGAAGTCAGCGCCGTTGGCAACGAAGTCGGTCTCGCACTTGAGTGCCAGCGTCGCAGCGAAGCCGTCAACCTTCTTCACCAGCACGCAGCCGTTTGATGTCTCGCGGTCGCTACGCTTTGCGGCGATAGCCAGCCCGCGCTCGCGCAGCAGGTCCTTAGCCTTGGCGAAGTCGCCCTCTGCCTCGGTCAGTGCCTTCTTGACGTCAGCAAGGCCGGCACCGGTCATGGCGCGCAGTTTCTTTATGTCTTCTATTGAAATTGCCATTTTCTATGTTTGTTAATTGTTAAAAAATAAAGATTAAAGCCCCTTCCTTACTTCAGGGCCGTCATTGTCACTCCTCCGCAGGCTTCTCCTCGGCAGGTTTCTCCTCCGCAGGTTTATCCTCGGCAGGCTTTTCCTCGGCAGGCTTCTCCTCAGCGGCGGCCGGAGTCTCTTGCTTCTCTTCCTTGCGCGGGCGGCGCTGGCGGCGCGGCCTTGCTTCTTCAGCCTCCTCGCTCTGCTCCTTTGCGGCCTTCTCGTCGGCACGCTCCACCTTGCGCTCGGCGAGCCCCTCCGCGATGGCGTCGCAGCAAGCGGTGAGGATAACCTCTATTGAATCCTTGGCGTCGTCGTTTGCCGGTATCATGAAGTCGATGTTCTTCGGGTTGCTGTTCGTGTCAACGATGGCGAACACGGGTATGCCGAGACGCACGGCCTCGCTCACGGCGATATGCTCCTTCATCACGTCAACCACGAAGAGTGCTGACGGCAGGCGCGTGAGGTCTGCTATCGAGCCGAGGTTCTTCTCGAGTTTCGCGCGCTGTCTTGTCACCTGCAGCATCTCGCGCTTCGAGAGGTTCGAGAAAGTTCCGTCGTTGATCATCCTGTCGATGTTGGTCATCTTCTTCACGGCCTTGCGTATTGTGGGGAAGTTGGTTAGCATACCTCCCGGCCAACGCTCGATGACGTAAGGCATTCCCACCGCAGTGGCCTTCTCTGCCACGATGTCCTTGGCCTGCCTCTTTGTGGCCACGAAGAGTATTTTCTTTCCCGACTTTGCTATCTGTCGCAGTGCGTCGGCGGCCTCCTCGATCATATCCACCGTCTTGTGTAGGTCTATGATGTGAATGCCGTTGCGCTCCATGAAGATATAGGGAGCCATTGCCGGGTTCCATTTGCGCTTGAGGTGACCGAAGTGACAGCCTGCCTCAAGCAGTTGGTCAAAGTTTGTTCTTGCCATTTTTTCTTTGATTTTTTTGTTGTTTACTTTCCTTTCAATTCTTTATATCGATTAGAACCAACCACCAGGTAACCACGGCTCCGCCGTGGGTCCCGCCGGTTTGGATACTAAACATTCGTCACTGTTCCGCAGGGCACATCAGCGCTTGCTGAACTGGAAGCGGCGGCGAGCCTTCGGCTGTCCTGGCTTCTTGCGCTCGACGGCGCGGCTGTCGCGTGTGAGGAATCCCTTGTCCTTGAGAGTCTTCTTGTCGTCTGCGTTTATCTTCACGAGCGCGCGTGCGATGGCCAGGCGCATTGCCTGGCTCTGCCCTGTGAACCCGCCGCCGTCGAGGTTTGCCTTGATGTCATACTTGTCTGCCACCTCGAGGAGGTTCAGCGGCTGCCTTACCACATACTGCAGTATCGCAGATGGGAAATAGACGTCGATGTCCTTCTTGTTTATAGTGATTTTGCCTGTTCCCTCGCTGACATAAACGCGTGCCACAGAACTCTTACGGCGACCTATTGCATTTATTACTTCCATTTTTCCTTATTCTTTATTTGTACTGATTAATATCAATTGCTCTCGGCTTCTGTGCCTCGTGCGGGTGTTCCGCGCCCTCGTAAACGTAGAGGTTGTCAAGCAGCGCACGTCCGAGACGGCCCTTTGGAAGCATACCCTTCACGGCATGGCGGAGGATGCGGTCAACACCGTCCTTGCGCTTGCGCAGCTGTGCCGGGGTGTTGAAACGCTGGCCGCCGGGGTATCCGGTGTAGCGGGTGTATAACTTTTCGGTCTCCTTCTTGCCGGTGAACCTCGCCTTTTCGGCGTTGATGATGATAACGTTGTCGCCACAGTCAACGTGCGGCGTGAACGACGGCTTGTACTTTCCGCGAATCAACTTCGCCACCTTGGAGCAGAGACGTCCCACCACCTGATCGGTGGCATCGACAACGACCCACTCTTTCTTTGCTGTTTCCCTGTTAATGGAAATAGTCTTGTAACTTAAAGTGTTCATGTAATTTGAAAATATTACTTAAAACGTTTTTTATATGCCGGATATGTCGCCATCCGATCGCGCCTGGCTTCACGCACCTGGGAGCGGGCAGACTCTCCGCCTGCCAGTGAGCCGCCGATTCACAAACCGCAATGACCGTTATATATAATAAGGTGACTGCTATTTACACGGCGTCCCCGGGGGTTCACGGGCCCCTCTATAATTCTTGGGTGCAAAGGTACGTCTTTTATTCTTATTCCGGTGTGCCGGCGCGCTCTCGCCATGTCGTTTTATGTTTATTTAACATTTCGCCCGCGTTTGACCACAACCGGTCATTCGGGCTCTGACTGATTGCAGCCGGTTGCCCATACAGGTTGGTTGTTGCTTTTTTGCAGGCACGGCGGGCTACAACGGGGAAAAACGGCGGGCAAGATGCCTGCAAGCGGCTGCGAGCGGCGGGGGAACTGGTCGAAAAGACGAAATGGGAAGACCTGTGTCGCAATGACCGTTTGGGTGTTTAATGCCCTCCGGCAATGCAAATTCGGCGTGTTTGGTATGCAAATTCGGCGTATTTGGTATGCAAATTCGGCGTGTTTGCCGTCCAAATACGCCGTGTTTGCATCACGGCAAGGCACCATACAGCCCCTTTCTGGCGATGAACGACGCCACCTTCGGCGGCAGCCACTGCGTCACGTCGCGCCCCTCTGCCAGTGCGCGGCGCACCATGGTGCTGCTGATGTCGTACAGCGGGGTGTCGATGAGATGCACGCCCGGCGGCAGGGAGCGCGGGTCGATGCCGCAGCCACGGCGCGGATATATCAGGATGCTGTGGGCGGCGATGATGTCGCCGCCGTTGCGCCATTCGCCGAACACCTGCCAGTTGTCCGCGCCCATGATTAGCGCGAAGCGGTGATTGGGGTAGTCGGCGGCGAGGTGCCGCAGCGTGTTCCATGTGTATGACGGGCGCGGCAGGCGGAACTCATAGTCGCTTGCCACGAGGCGTGGCTCGTCCTCGAGCGCGAGGCGCGTCATCTCGAGGCGCAGCACGTCATCAGCCAGCACGCCGCCAGGCTTCAGTGGGTTCTGCGGCGACACCATGAACCACACCTCGTCGAGGCGCGCCCTGACGAGTATTTCCCTTGCGAGCGCCACATGTCCGTTGTGGACCGGGTTGAACGACCCGCCGAAAATGCCCACCGCTCTCACTTGCCGCATATTCAGTTGCCGTATGTCATAGACCGAGGAACCCGCTCACCACCGCCAGTGTGTCCTCCTTTGCCTTGTCCAGGTCGTCGTTCACCACCACGCGGTCGAACTTCCCGGCGAACGACAGTTCGAACTCCGCGCGCCGCAGCCGCTGCTCTATCACCTCCGGCGCGTCTGTCCCACGGTTGACGAGGCGGCGGCGCAGCGCATCAACCGACGGCGGCTGTATGAAGATGCTCAGTGCCCGGCTGCCATAAAACTGCTTTATGGCGCAGCCGCCCTTCACGTCAACGTCGAATACCACGTTCTGCCCGGCCTCCGACTGACGCTCCACCTGCGACTTGAGCGTGCCGTAGAAGCGGTCCTGGTAAACCTCCTCGTACTCGAGGAACTCGCCGGCGGCGATGCGGCGGCGGAACTCCTCCGGCGTGATGAAGAAATACTCCACCCCGTCGCGCTCCGTCCCGCGCGGCGGGCGGCTCGTGCAGGATATGCTGAAGGCGAGCGACAGCTCCGGGTGCTCGGCCATCAGCCAGTTCAATATTGTGCTCTTGCCGCTCCCGCTGGGAGCAGAGAAGATGATTAGTTTGTTTCCTTTCATGGCGCGAAGTTAATAAAATTTTTCCAAACCGTCGCGAAAATCCCGGGATATTGACGCGGCAGGGGCTGATTACTCACCATACGCCGCGCGACAAATGCCGCCGCAGCCGGACATGACGCGTTTTTTCATCGTTTTTATAACGGGTGTGGGAATTATTTTGTATATTTGCAAACGGATTAACAATAAAGGCAACACAACCATGAAAAAACTAATTATTTTGCTTGCAGCCGCCATGGTGATTGGCTGCAATGCCAACAACAAGCCTGGGGCGAAGCAAAAGAAGCAAGGCGGGACATGCAATTATGACATCTACGTGCTCGGTCAGGCCGAGGACACAATCGGCGAGGGCAACGGAGAGACGTATGCCTACGGCGTTTGCTGGAAGAACGGGGTGCTGCTGGCAGACGGCAGTATAGGCACGCCACCGGGTTACGATCATTTCTCGCCAAACGACATTGTGGCGGCGAAAGGCGGGCCTGCCTTCCTCGGCGAGGCATACAACGACGGCTATGCGCGAATTGAGTTTTTCATGTGCCACGGCGGCAAGTTCACAAGGCTGGGGGATGCCACGAAGCTGCAATCGGTGTTCTTGGTAAGCAACAGAGGAAAGCCCGTGGCGGTCGGACAAGTGCTCACCTCGAAAAACGACAATGTGTGGAAGTCCGAGGGCGTGATGTGGGACTTGGATGGAAACACCATAAGGCTTGAGATGGGGGACTTCGCGAGCCTGACAATACACGGAGTCACGGCTGCCAACGGCAACATATACGTCTGCGGGGGAGGGTATAAGGATGTCGATTACATGACCAGCGCCCCCGTGGTATGGAAGAACGGGAAACTTATCACCTATGGCCCAACTGACGCGGGGGATGCCGCGACGGACCTTCTGGCAACATCTATTGCCGTCTCGGGCGATGACATATACACGGCGATGTACTCGTCTGACGACAGCCAGGACAAGAGCGATATAAAGCTGTGGAAAAACGGCAGGCCGCTGATGGGGATAGGCAACAACGGGACAGGCGCAAACGCGAGCTGCCTGGTGGTGGACGGCAATGATGTCTATGCCTGCGGGAGTGAGGACCGCATGACCGACCCGGCGAGAAGACTTGTCATTTCCGTGCCGAGGATATGGAAGAACGGCAAGGTTATGAAAATAGGGCGCATGGAGGAAGAGGGGCATGTGAACTCAATGACCGTCGCCGGAGGCAAACTGTATGCCGCCGGGTCTTCCGGAAATAATGCGGCACTGTGGACAGACGGCATTTGCGAGCCCCTCGGGAAGAAAAACTGCAGGTGCAACGGGAGTAAAGTCATAGCCATGCCGGCAAAGAATTAAAAAGCCAAACAATAAAGGACACGCGCATGAGAAAATTAATCATTCTGATGGCAGCCTTGATAAGCGTGAGTTGCATCAGCGGAAGAAAAAGCGGCGCAAGGCAGACGGCGGACGACAAGACGCGCAAGTATGATGTCTATGCGTTCGGATGGGTTGGCGACGGAACCAGTGCCGGCGGCACGGAAGACGGCCGGGAATATAAAAGCGTTTACTGGAAGAACGGGGTGAGAACGGTCATTGCCGATGCCGTTGGAACGCCGGAGGGTTATGCGGAATTTCATGCCACGGACATGGCGTTTGTGGATGGCAGGCCTGTGTTCCTCGGCAGGGCATACGAAAACGGCAGGGACGACTTCTCATATTTCACATACGAGGACGGGAAGTTCACTGACACCGGCCTCAACGAGAACCTTAATGAGCCAAGGCTGCTTGATGCCGGTGGGGAACTTGTTGTCGTGGGATGGACCAGCGTTACGGACAAGGACGGAACAATGAACTTGCGGCCTTTGGCGTGGACAAAAGACAGAGGAACGGAGATTTACGACCTCAACGGCTTCAAATGCAATGAAATCAACGGCGCGGTGGCAGATAACGGCAACATATATGTCTGCGGCAGGGTTTACCGTGGCTCTTTCAATGACTACGACGGGTATGGCGCGGTGTGGAAGAACGGCGAAATAAGCGTCTTCCGCGCCCCGGACAACGGGAAGACGATGTTCGGCTTCACCGCAATCACTGTCTCGGGCGGCAACACCTACGCCTTGATGCATTCGCAGGATGATGTCCCACCCAGCGCGACACGGCTGACGGTGTGGAAGAATGGCAACCCTCTGATGACCATTGACACAGACGATCCCAACGCGACGGCGACCTGCATGGCAGTTGACGGAGATGACATATACGTCGGAGGAAGTGCGAACAGCACAATCCCTGACGACACCGGGAATTCCTACGGAATGCCGGCGATATGGAAAAACGGCAAGGCAATGGACATGGACCGCGCTGGCGTATTCGGCTGGATAAATTCAATCGCAGTGGCAGACGGGAAAGTTTATGCCACAGGCAATGCCGGCTTCAAAGGCGCGGTGTGGGCTGACGGGAAATGCGCGGTGCAGAAAGGGGCAAATGGAGAGAACACGGTGGTCAAGGTGTTCTGCGTTCCCGCACGCCGGTGAGCCGCTCGCCGGCTACAGCGCGTTGAGCACCTGCTCCTTTATCTGCTCCAGCTCGTCCTTCATCCTCACCACTATGTTCTGCATCTCGGCGAGGTTGCTCTTCGAGCCGGTGGTGTTTATCTCGCGCCCCATCTCCTGCGCGATGAAGCCGAGTTTCTTTCCCTGGCACTCGTCGCGCTCCATTGTCTCGCGGAAATACCGCAAGTGGTTGGCGAGCCTCTGCTTCTCCTCGCTGATGTCGAGTTTCTCGATGTAGTAGATGAGTTCCTGCTCGAGGCGGTTCTTGTCGTATTCCACGCCGGGAATGGTCTTCAGCCCCTCGACGATGCGCTGCCGTATCTTCTCCACCCGCGACTTCTCATACGGCTCTATACTGGCGAGCAGCGCGGCAATGTTGTCAATCTTCTCCCCGAACTTGCGCTGCAGCGCGGCTCCCTCCTGGCGGCGGAACCCCACGACGGCGGAGAGAGCGGCGGAGAGAGCCTCCTTCACGGCAGCCCACTCCCCGTCTTCAAGCGTTTCCACCTCGGTCTTTTCAAGCACGCCAGGCATACGCATCAGCGTTGGCAGCAGTGTTACCGGCGACAGTTCCAGCCCCACACCTGCGGCAATATCCCTCAACTGGGCCAAGTAGTTCTCCACGAGCGCCACGTTGACAGGCGTGGCATCGACACCAGCCTCCCGCTCAATCCACACGTTCAGGTCAACCTTGCCGCGCACGAGCGCCGCCGACACCATCTGCCTCATCTCTATTTCCTTCTCCCTGTAGAGCGGAGCCACGCGCATGGAGAGGTCGAGAGCCTTTGAGTTCAGCGACTTAACCTCAACGTTTATCTTCTTGTCCTTGTATGCCACGACAGCCTTGCCGTAGCCCGTCATTGACTGTATCATATATACCTTTCGAGTTAATTTTCTGCAAAAGTACTATTTTTTATCGGAAAATGCGTAATTTTGCAGAATTATTAGGACAACAACAGGATTATGTCGTGTATTTTAAGCATTGAGACAAGCACAGGCGTTTGTTCCGTGGCAATGAGCGAGAACGGTCAGTGCATATTCAAACAGGAGGACCACAGCGGGCCCAACCATGCCGTCAGCCTCGGTGCCTTCGTCGACGAGGCCCTGTCGTTCACCGACAACCACGCCATCCCGCTCGGCGCGGTGGCGGTGAGCTGCGGCCCCGGGTCATACACCGGGCTTCGCATCGGAGTGTCGATGGCGAAGGGAATATGCTACGGGAGGAACGTGCCGCTGCTCGCCGTGCCAACGCTCGAGGTTATGAGCGTGCCGGTGCTGCTCAACCACGAAATCGAGGACGACGCGCTGCTTTGCCCGATGATAGACGCACGGCGCATGGAGGTTTACTCCGCAATATACGACCGGGCGCTCAATGAGCGGCGCGAAACGCGCGCAGACATAGTGGACGCCGGCACCTACCGCGAGTACCTCGACCACCACCCGGTGTACTTCTTCGGCAACGGGGCGGCGAAGTGCATGGAGACTATAAACCATCCGAACGCGAGGCTAATCGACGGAATAGACCCGCTGGCGAAGTACATGTTCCCCATCGCGGAGAGAAAATGGGTGAGCGAAGAGTTTGAGGACGTGGCTTACTTTGTGCCTTACTACCTGAAGGACTTCGTGGCGAAGACACCCAAGAAACTGCTGTGAGCCAGGCAGGAAGCGAGAGCCAGGCAGGCAACCTACATACGGACAACAAGAAATAAATGAATTATATATGAACATCGAAGGACTTGACTATAACACGCAACGCGAGAAACTCGTGATGCCTGAATACGGGCGCGAGGTGCAGAAGATGGTGGACCACGCCATGACCCTGCCAACCAAGCAGGAACGCCAGCGATGCGCCAAAGCAATAATAAAGGTGATGGGGCAGATGGCGCCGAAAAACCGCGAGAGCATAGACCACGAGCGGAAACTGTGGGACCACCTCGCCATAATGAGCAACTTCAAGCTCGACATCGACTATCCGTTCGACGTGTCGTCGGCACTAAAGATTGCCACCAGGCCAGAGCCGATGGACTACCCGATGCAGCAAATCCCAGTGAGACACTACGGCAAGATGCTGTTCGAGCTGTTCGGGAAACTAAAGAACATGCCCGAGGGAAGGGAACGCGACGAACTGACGAGCCTCACGGCAAACCAGATGAAACGCAACCTCATACAGTGGAGCCACGGGGCAGTCGACGACGAGAAGATCGCGAGCGACCTGGCGCGCTTCACCGACGGCGTGATACAACTCGACCTATCCACGTTCAAGTTCGACGACCGCTACCCCATGAAGCAATCCACACAGGGACAGCAGAACAAGAGAAGAAGGAGGAAGTAAGGAATAACACCATCTGCCATGCAATCATTCATCATAGAAGGAGGACACACGCTCAGCGGAACAATCGTGCCACAGGGCGCCAAGAATGAGGCCCTGCAGGTGATCTGCGCCTCGCTGCTGACGGAGGAGAACGTGCGCATCAGCAACACGCCAGACATCCTCGACGTCAACAACCTTATACAACTGCTGCGCGACATCGGCGTGGAGGTGAACAAGGCGGGGGATGGCGAATATGTGTTCAACTCCCGCAACATCAGCCCCGAAACGCTCGGCAGCGATGCCTTCGTGCGGAAATGCGCCGCGCTGAGGGGGTCGGTGATGATGATGGGACCGCTGCTGGCACGCTTCGGGAAGGCCGTCGTGGCAGAACCGGGAGGCGACAAGATTGGGCGGCGGAGGCTCGACACCCACTTCCTCGGCTTCAGGAAACTCGGCGCGCGCATGGAGTTCAACGGCGACGAGAACGCGTTTGAGATAAAGGCAATGCCCAACGGCGGCAAGAGGCAAAACTCGCTGCGAGGCACATACATGCTGCTCGACGAGGCAAGCGTCACGGGAACGGCAAACATCATAATGGCCGCCGTGCTGGCAGAAGGCACGACGACAATCTACAACGCGGCGTGCGAGCCATACATACAGCAACTTTGCAGGATGCTCAGCGCCATGGGGGCGAGCATCTCCGGCATAGGCAGCAACCTGCTGACAATAGACGGCGTGGAGAGGCTCCACGGCACGTCGCACAGGATACTGCCGGACATGATCGAGGTGGGCTCGTTCATCGGCATGGCGGCGATGATCGGCGACGGCATACGCATCAAAGACGTGTCCGCGCAAAACCTCGGTATAATCCCGGAGGCCTTCCGCCGGCTCGGGGTGAGCATCGTCACCAGCGGCGACGACCTCGTCATCCCGCGCCAGGCACACTATGTGGTGGACTCGTTCATCGACGGCTCGATAATGACACTCGCCGACGCGCCATGGCCCGGGCTCACGCCAGACCTCATCTCTGTGCTGCTCGTGGTGGCAACGCAGGCGCGCGGCTCGGTGCTGATACACCAGAAGATGTTCGAGAGCCGCCTGTTCTTCGTCGACAAGCTGATTGACATGGGAGCGCAGATCATCCTCTGCGACCCGCACCGCGCAGTAGTGGTGGGGCACGACCACCGCAAGCAACTGCGCGCCGGACGCATGACGAGCCCCGACATACGCGCCGGCATAGCGCTGCTCATCGCCGCGCTGACGGCAAGGGGGACGAGCAGGATTGACAACATCGGGCAGATTGACCGGGGCTACGAGAACATCGAGGCACGCCTCAACGCCCTCGGGGCGCGCATAACAAGGGTTGACAACTGAGGGATGATACGCGAGGAAGACGTTTACAGGATAGGCCGGACCGGAAAGACGCACGGCGTGCGGGGCGAGGTGACGATGACGTTCAGCGACGACGTGTTCGACCGCGTTGACGCGGAATACCTGATACTCAGCATCGAGGGCATACTCGTGCCGTTCTTCCTCGAGGAATACCGCTTCCGGTCTGACGAGACGGCGATAGTGAAGTTCTGCGGCATCGACACGCAGGAGCAGGCACGCCAGCTGACGAACTGCGAGGTGTTCTTCCCCATGGCACTCTCAGACAGCGGCAGCGGGAAACTCAACATGAACGGATTGGCCGGGTTCGAAATCAGGGACTGCATATATAATAAGGTCGCGGGGACGGTCTGCGGCATCGACACAACAACAGAAAACGCTCTTTTCGAGGTGAGGACCGGCGATGGCGGCAAAATACTGATACCCGCAACGCCGGAACTGATAAGGGAGATTGACACCGACGGCAGGACGATAACTATGGATCTGCCGGAGGGGCTGCTCGATTTATAGAAACATACAGACATCAAGGAAATGGGAAAAAAGAAACAAATTGCGATATTAGGCTCGACGGGGAGCATCGGCACACAGGCGCTGCAGGTAATCGGGGAGCATCCCGGGATGTACGAGGTGTACTGCCTCACGGCGAACAACCGCGTGAGGGAACTCGCCGAGCAGGCCCGTCGCTTCCACCCGGCAGCAGTGGTGATTGCCAACGAGGCAAGGCTTGACGAGCTGCGCACGCTGCTCGCCGACATGCCCGACGTGAAGGTGTATGCCGGGGCACGCGCCATCGACGAAATCGTGGAGGCCGGCCCGATAGACATGGTGCTCACGGCGATGGTGGGCTTTGCCGGGCTTTCGCCGACGATACGCGCCATAAAGGCAAGGAAGAAGATTTGCCTTGCCAACAAGGAGACGCTCGTCGTGGCAGGCGAACTGATAACGAGGCTCGCCATGGAGAACCACACCCCGATACTGCCCGTTGACAGCGAGCACTCGGCGATATTCCAGAGCATCGTGGGAGAGGGCGACAACGCCATCGAGAAAATCCTGCTCACCGCATCGGGAGGACCGTTCCGGCTGATGACGGAGGAGCAGATCGCGCGCGTGACGAAGGCCGACGCGCTGAAGCACCCGACGTGGGACATGGGGGCGAAGATAACGATAGACTCCGCGACGATGATGAACAAGGGCTTCGAGGTGATCGAGGCCAAATGGCTCTTCGGCGTGGAGGCAGACAGAATACAGGTGCTCGTGCATCCGCAGTCCATAGTCCACAGCGCGGTGCAGTTCTGCGACGGCTCGGTAAAGGCGCAGCTCGGCGTGCCGGACATGCGCCTGCCGATACAGTACGCTTTCTCGTTCCCCGAACGGCTGACGCTCACCGGAAAACGCCTCGACCTGTTCCGCCAGCCACTGGAGTTCTTCGAGCCGGACCTCGGCAAGTTCCGCTGCCTCGCACTCGCATTCGAGGCAATAGCCCGGGGGGGCAACATGCCGTGCATCATGAACGCCGCCAACGAGATTGCCAACCGCGCCTTCCTTGAGGACCGCTGCACGTTCCCGCAGATTGCAGCGACGATAGAGCGCACCATGCAGAGCGCAACGTTCGCCGCAAACCCCGACTACGACACATACATCGAGACAGACCGCGAGGCAAGGCGCATCGCGGCGGAAACGCTTGACAAATAAAACCGTAAAAACATATTATTGACAAATGGAAGTTTTCTTGATAAGACTGCTGCAGTTCACGCTGGCAATATCACTATTAGTGCTGCTCCACGAGGGAGGGCACTTCCTGTTTTCAAAACTATTCGGGGTGAGGGTGGAGAAATTCTACCTGTTCTTCGACCCCTGGTTCCACCTCTTCGAGTTCAAGCCGAGGAAATCCGACACGACATACGGCGTGGGATGGCTGCCATTAGGAGGCTACTGCAAGATTTCGGGAATGATAGACGAGAGTTTCGACACCGAGCAGATGAAGGCACCGCCGCAGCCGTGGGAATTCCGGACTAAGCCCGCATGGCAGCGCCTGCTCATCATGCTGGGCGGCGTCCTGGTCAACTTCGTCCTCGCACTGTTCATCTACTCCATGGTGCTCTTTGCCTGGGGCGACTCCTACTTCGACACGAAGGACTTCTCGATGGGATGGAAATTCAACACCGAGGCGAAGAAACTTGGCTTCCAGGACCACGACATCCTCGTGGGCTGCGATGGCAAGCCGTTCGGCAAGTTCAACGTTGACGTTTACCGCGACATCGCCGACGCGAAGACGGTACAGGTGATGAGGAACGTCACCGACGCGTCGGGGAGAGTGGTGGCAAGCAAGAAAATCGACATCGCCATGCCCGGCGACATGAGCCTCCTGGAAATGCTGAAGAGCGAACCCGTGTTCGCACGCCCGTTCGTACCGGCAGAGATTGACAGCGTGATGCCCGGCTCGCCGGCAGAGAAGGTGGGGATAAGGAAGGGCGACCGCCTGCTCGCAATCAACGGCAAGGCGATTGACTCGTGGAACGAGTTCAACTTCGAGCGCGGCATCCTAACCGACATGCTCGCCAGCGCCGACTCGCACGCCGACTCGATGAAGGTGCGCACCGTGACGGTGAGCGTGGCGCGCGGAAAGGCTGGCGGCGACACGCTGAACACCACGCTGACCATGACGCCCGAACTGCTGCTCGGCGTGGGACAGACGAGCATCGCCACATACTACAAGCCCGTGAACGTGGAGTACGGACTGCTCGAGAGCATACCGGCAGGAATTGCCTACGGATGGAACACCCTGGCAGGATACGTCGGCGACATGCGCTACGTTTTCTCCGCCGAGGGAGCCAAGTCGCTCGGTGGCTTCGGCGCCATCGGCAGCCTCTTCCCGCCGACGTGGGACTGGCACTCGTTCTGGATGATGACGGCATTCCTGTCAATCATCCTCGCCTTCATGAACATACTCCCCATCCCGGCACTCGACGGCGGACACGTCCTCTTCCTTCTCTACGAGATGATTACGCGCCGCAAGCCGTCGGAGAAATTCCTCATATATGCCGAGTATGCCGGCTTCGGACTGCTCATACTGCTCATGGTGGTAGCCAACCTCAACGACATCCTGCGCTGGTTGGGATATATGTGAGCGTGACTGCGGTCATAACGACATCCACTTGACCGTTGACCGCCGCGCAAACTCGCCGTGTTTACTCACCAAATACGCCGTGTTTGCTCACCAAATACGCCGTGTTTGCTCACCAAACACGGCGTATTTGGATTGCAATCAGGCATGAAACAGACACAAGGCAATGCCTGAACGCGCAGAAAAGGCAATGCAATCTGGCACAAACACAAAATAAACAACTTTTTTTAACGTTGCGTATTCGTAAAAAATCAATCCGTTTGTGTACCTTTGCAAAGCATTTAATGCATGTACGCATACAGTCGCACTTTGCAAATCTTTACCACAACGTTATTCTGTTTTTTATGAAACACCTGTTTTGTTGCTTTTCATCACACTGCTTCCATCGCCATCCCTGTCACAGGGCAGGATAAGTTATAGTTACGATGCGGGCGGATACCGCGTGAGACGCGAAATAATCATGCCATCCGCCCCAAGAGAAGCGAAGGAAAGCGTTTCCGGCCTCGGGGAGCAAGTGTTCTCTGAAAAAATTGAAGAGCATTCGGAAATGCTTTGTTGTTAAAAGGGAATTTTGTTTCAAAAAGGAATTATTATGAAGACTTTGTCGATAATTACAGTTGGTGGCCGACACATTAAGCGGCTGTGCGTTTACTTTATTATTATGTTACTCCTACAATCTTGCAGTTCGCTGATTTTGTTACAATTGGATAACAACAAATTTAGTTATGATGTTCCTTTATCTGATGGCAGCATGGTTAAGATAGGGTGTATATACGCTCCCCTTGCCCATAGTCACTATCTTACCTTTGATCTAAAAGGCAAGTATGTGCTGAATTACGATTCATTAAAACTGAAATTCGCAGACGAAAACATAATAAGGTTTACTGGTAGTTACCACGATCCAGAAAGCAAAAAACATAAATACAATGGTTTACTTGTTGAGAATGACAATATTAGAATAGCAATAAACTATGAACAAAAAAATAAAAATAAAGAAATAAAAGAACCTAAGTGCGTGTTTTTATTGCCATCAGACTTTATAATGAAAGATGACAAAAGAGTTCTCACTGATTCTTTTAGATTTGTGTTGTTTAAGCCCGACAAAACATGTCATAGAGTGGTACAAAAGAAACAATAAGCGACGCTTATATAATTATGGTGAAAAGGAATAAAAAACATCATTGTCGTTGACTCTGTTATTGGCGCAGAGTCAACCAGCAAGAAGGCACAGATGGAAACAATACGGCAAAAACTTTTGCCAATACAAAGTTTTGGAGTAACTTTGCAGCGTAAGAAACATCAAACAACAAACATCCACGGAAATGAGAAAAACAATACTTATGGCATTCGCGGCACTGGCATTTGCAGCAGGCAACGCGTATGCGCAGAGCATGACCGGAACCATCGCGCCAAAGCCGGGCTACACATGCGACTTCGAGAACGCGGAGAAAGCAGACTTCAATGAAAAGGAGATCGTGATAAACGGCAAGAGGTGGCTGTTCCGCAACGCTCGCATAACAGACTCCGCAATACACGGAATACCGCAGGGAAACCGCGCGGCAGAACTCCTCGCAGGGTCGGTTGACGGCAAACAGGCCTGCATCGAGCTGCTCGACACGGTGCATGGCGCAGGCATCTCGTTCTGCTTCAGCCACTCGGGAATGGACCGCACTATAGAACGCAGCAACGAGGCATGGTTCATCGACGTGACCGCAGACGACGGAAATACATGGGCCACAATGCCGCTGACATTCGACACGAATGACTTCCCCGGCATGCTGAACTTCGCGCCGCCGTTCGAAGGCGCGCCGTTCCGCTTCCGCATACGCTACACCGACAAGTACGGACACGGCGAAGGCTGGCGAGTGCTCATTGACAACATATACATAGTGGCAGGCGAGCGCGGGGACAACACCTGGTACATACAGCCAGGGCGAATCCCCAACGGATACGAGACATCCCAAGACAGCATCACCTTCACGCCGGTGATGAGCGGGTCGTCATTCTTCTTCGGGCCGCCAGACTATGACTATGCAGACACATACGTGCAAATGCAGGTCGACAACCGCACGCCGGAGAAGTTCTACACCATGCCAATGGACATGACAATGACCGTAAGGGATCTCGCGGAGGGAGAACACAACATGAGCATCAAGTTCATGCGGCATGACGACGACATGCCTTGGGACGGCCCACTCGAGACAAACGTAAAGTTCAACGTGCGCCCCGTCAGCGGCACGATAATGGGAGTGAAGGCGCTGCGCAACGCCGAGGTTGGGAAATTCTACGACCTCGTGCCTGACGGCAGTGATACGATATACGTCAACTGGCCGCTCAAGACGCGCGCGCAGAAATGGCTCTTCGACGACAAAGCAGGCATACTCGTGGACGACCCCAACTACCTCGGCTACCAGGGCGAATTCCCGGAAACCGACATGGCGGTGAAGAAAATGCGCGGGCAACTGCTCATGATGGACAACAACCTCGTGTTCCGCCTCGACGCGAAGCCTGAGATTGAAGCTGTCGGCAACTCTAAATTCCATTTCCGCAATTATATATGCGACGACCTCAGCCTGCTCACGTCCAACTACGAACGCTACGCCGGATTCCCACTTTCGCTGAAGGGCGTCAGCCTAACCAAGTCTTTCCAGGAGATAGACAAGCAGCCCAACGCGCGCATCGAGATAAAGGACAAGGACGGAAACTGCTTCTTGCTCCAGAACATCTATCCCGAATACTTCCAGGCTTCGCAGTTTATCACCGGCGGGCAGACATTCATCATCTACGGAATGCTGGGCAAGGCGTTCATCGACGGCAAGCCATGCTTCTTCCCGCTCAAAGTGACCGACGACGACACGCCACCGGCCTCTATAGACAACACCAATGCCGACAACTCCCAGCTGTCAGCAAGGCACGAGGGCGGCACACTCATACTGTCAGCAGGCAGGAACTGCGAGGTGGTCATATCAGACATCGCCGGGAGAACCGTGGCACGCATGTCACTCGCAGCCGGCACGCCTGCTGCGCTCCCGTTCGCACGCGGCCTCTTCGTGGCAACCGCCACATACGAAGACGGAACGACATCGTCGGTTAAGTTTGTGAACTGACAATACCAAAACGCAGATAAACCCAAATGCTCTAAGTTTGCAATATGAATTGCAAACTTAGAGATTTGGGATAAAGGTTAGATACTTGTTTCAGACGGTATCTAACCTTTATTTCGTTATGAAAAGACTTTGGCGGGAAACCCGCTATCCCCTCTCAATGCTCTCGACCAACTGCCTGAAGATATGGTTGCGGCATATCGTGCTGCGGTTGCCGGTTATTATCAGTTGTTCCCTCGCCCTCGTCAGCACCACGTTCAACTTGCGGTCGATGGTGGCGCCGTCCTCATCGAAGCAGTTGGCGGTGAGGAAATCAAGTTGGTATGGGTTCTGTACCGTGAACGAGAAGATTATTATGTCGCGCTGCGAGCCCTGGTAACGCTCCACGGTATCTATCGAAATGTCGCGCAGCGGTGCGATGCCGAGTTTCTCCGTCTCGCGGCGTATCACGGCAATCTGGTTGCGGTATGGCACTATCACGCCCACGGTGTGCTGCGCGCTGAATTCTCCCCGGCGCTCCTCGTATATCTTTTTCAGTTGCCGCGCCACGATCACCGCCTCGCTCACGTTCACCTTGTCAGACTGCCCAGGCTCGCGGCAGTCGTCCGACGGGATGAACACCACGCGCCGCCGAGGGTCCGACGGCTCGAGCTGGTGCTGCAACGGCACCGGCATCACATTCTCGCGCGCATAGAACATGCTGCAAGGGAAGCGTGCGATGTCGGGGTGCATTCGTCCCTGGCGGCTCAGCACGCCGGTGAAACGCTCACGCCCCGCACGCCTCTCAATGCGCAGCAAGCGCTCGAAAAGACTGTTTCGGCAGTCGTCAAGGCAGATACCTCGCAAACTCTCTTCCACCACCCTGCTGTCTGCCGCGCTCTGCTGCACCACCGCCGGCAGTTGCTTGTGGTCGCCAATGAGCACGAAGCGGCCTATCGCCATAGTGCCGTCGCCATCGTGTTGCGCGAGAATTCCGATGATGTCAGGCTCGAGTATCTGGCTCGCCTCGTCTGTCACGGCAAGCGAGAAACGCTTCAGCGAGAACAGTTCCTCGTGTGATGAGATTGTGGTCGTCGTGCCGACAAGAACCCTTGTCCCGGCAAGCAGGCGCCTAATTCCGTCAAGCGTGGCATCGCCGCCCACGGCATTTGCCAAGAGGCGGTCTCGGAAACGGCGGTCGCAGCGGTGCGGCGAGCCGATGCGCAGATAGCCGATGCCGGCATCGGCAAGCATGGCGCATATCTCGTCGACCGCCCGGTTGGTGTATGCCATCAGCAGCAGCGACGTGTCGCTGCCCGCCGCCAGCTCGCTCTCAACGATGCTGCGCAGCGTCCGCGAGGTCTTGCCCGTCCCCGGCGGCCCAATGATGAGGAAATAGTCTTTCGACGACAGCGCGCGGCGCGTGATGTCATCACCGTCAGCCACATCATCGCCCTGCGGTTCCCTTTGCGCCAGCATCAGTTCGCGGAACGCCTCCGGCGCGGATATGAAGTTGTGCAGGGCATGTATCTTGCTCGCCTGCGACAGGTCGCCCGGCGAATGTTCAATGGCATACACTGCCTCCGAGCGCGGCACGAGCAACGCCGGGTTCTGCTGCCCGTTGCTCAGAGCCACCGTCACGCTGCCAGTCGTCATCTCCGTCAGGCATCCCCGGTGCAGAATGCTTCGCCGCACGTCCGGCACGCCTTTGTATTCATACAGATAGACAGCGTCGCCGACGCGGAAGTTAGGCAGGAAATCGTCGCCCTGCCCCGGCACGTCAAGCGTTATCAAGTCGAAGCCACGGTATGGCTCGCTCTTCTCCTTTGCCGTAATCCTCAGTCCGGTGTAGATGTTTCCGGTCTCGCGTTTCTCTGCCAAAGGCATGTTCCACAGGTCTGCCGCCGAGGAGCCGAAGCCCTCCTGCAATCCCAGCCGTGCCACCCTCTGCTCACGGAAGAGGAACGTCATCATGCGGCAGAAATAGTCGCGCTCGAGCGTGGAAAGGTCATGCAGCGGGTCAAGCAGGGCGCGCAGTTGCGGCAGTTGGTAGCGCGTGTACAGCGTGTCGTCGCATCCGTTCTCGTTCAGCATCTCCGGTGTCAGCATCGGCAGGATTGCCCCGAAGCCACTGTCTGCCGCAACCATGTCGAGCGCCACCATGCGGTTGCGCATCTTTATCGCCTCGCGGAACAGTCCCTGGTAGAAGTTCATCGCCACCAGTCCCTCGTCCGGCGGATACTTGGAGTACAGCAGGTGCATGTTTATACGGTTGTTGCCAAGGTCGAAATTATACCTCAGCACACCATAGTAAAGCAGCATCTGCACATAGTTTTCCTCGAGTTGCACGCCGTGCCTGCCTCTCTGGCGCGTCTCGATGTTCCAGTTCTTGCCCGACTTCTGTTCCACCAGCACCGTCATGTCGGTGCTCATAAGGTCGATGCGCCCCGAGATGCCGAGCCGCTCGCACACGAACGACGGCTCGAGCAATGCCTTGCCGTTGTCAAGCGGAGCCACCTTGTCGTTGCGCAGCACATCGATAGCCTTTGCTATGTTCGCCGCCTGTCGCCGCGCGTCGCCGATGAACTTCTCCGCATCGAAGCCGTTGCAGGTGGCAAATGCCAGTGCCTTGTCGCGGAAGTTGTGCCGTATGGTGTCGCCGATGGTGGTCTCCGGCGCGTTTATGGTGTCGTCGAGCACCGCGCTGGCAAGGTTTCCGAGCAATATCGGCTGAGTGTTCGGCGGCGCGCCGAGCCGCTTTACGATGTAGTTTAGCGGACTGCGCCCATAGTGCTTGAAGCACGATGCGATGGTGCTTATGTCTATCAGGAAGTCGGGTTCCACGACAACCAGCGAAGGTTGCAGGTAGTGCAATCCGCCTTTGTCTGCATGAGACGAGCGGCTGTCAATCAGGTTCAGTTGCATTCCGGTGTGAAGTATCGGACGAAGGTAGCGCAGGTGTTCCGCCGAGATGTCTACCATGATGCCCGAAGTGCCGCCAATGCCGTCGGCAGTTGCCGTGAAAGACGTGTCGGCAATGCTGTCAACGATGCACCTGACGTATGGGTAGCGTTCGCGCCTCGCCTCATCCTCGCGCTCGTGTTTCTCAAGCGTCGTCCGTGGCAGCATACTTGTTACCGATGCCGGGACGCGGCATGAGAACACCGCCGATATGAAGACGCACAGCGAGCGCACGTCATAAAGCAACTGCCGTGGCGCAACCGTCCCGCCCTTGTTGCTCCTTCTCCGCATCGCCTGGATGTCCATCACATCGCCAACAGCCATCTTGTGCAGCCTGCACAGGTAGCCCACCTGCGAGAAGAGGTTGCCGTAGGCCTGCCCGGTGTCTGCAACCCCGGCCGCACATGCCATGACAAGCGTCTCGTGGGCGTGCCTCAGCAGTTTCGGACACAGTTTGCGGTACTCGTCTTCGCTTTCCGCCTTGTTCACGGCATTGGCTATCTGCGCCGCCCTGTCAAACAGTTCTTCCGGAGACATCGTTTTCTCTCTCAACAAGATCCTTGGCTTTTCATTGTCCCCCGATTCTCCCGAAATACTCCGCAATCTCGTCCCATGTCTTGAACGTGGGACTGCCCAGCGGCACCACCGTGCCCATGAAAGCGTGGCCTGAGGCCGCACCGTGCGGCGTGATGAGGAAATCCCCCAGCAGCAGTTGCGGCCTGTCGGTGAACACGATATGGTTGTATGCCGGCACGCCGACGTTTTCCTTCAGCCACGACTGCACTTCCGCACACGGGGCGGCATCGTAGTTGGGCGACGGCGCGACGAAGAAAACCTCGTATGTCTCCGACAGAAGGCGGAAAGTCTTGCGCGCAGACGACACCTGATTGCCATACTTGTCGCGCAGCGCGTCGACGCAAACATACACCACCTGCCGCTCGCGCCGTTCCTGCCGGTCGTCAATCCATCGTATCACGGGAAGGACACTGCCGGAAAACACTTTGTCGTTCATGCGGTGCGCACCGTGGAACCACAGCGCGTTGCGGTAGCGTCCGGAGAACAGAGGGAAGGTATGCACCAGCGGGTCCTTGTCGCCGAACAGTCCCCACACGCGCCGCTGCTCCTCCTCCGACGTGTCGGCGAAGCACCCCTCCTGCACGCTGCGGTATTCCCTCACCATCGCCTTTGTGACCATGAACTCCCCCACCCCGTCCTTCCGGGGATTGAGGAACTGCTGCCTGCCCGTCATGCCGTGCGCCCCCATCGTGCTGGCTATTTCAAACGCCGGGTTTATCAGTATGCGGTCGAAGCCGTGCAGCTGCTCGGCATACATGCCTCCCATCGACGTTCCCACGATGAGGTCGGGACACTCGCGCGCCGCCATCTCACGCAGCATCGCCAGGCCCTCGTGCGGGTCCACCGGTATGTCCTCCGCCACAACGGTCGCCGAGGGAAGCATCTCACGCATCCGCGTCACCGACCCACTCGCCGCCGACGAGGCAAACCCATGCACATACATTATCTTCTTCCCGCGCATCACGTCGGGATATTGCTTCTGATACTTGTTTTCCATTTACTTACTATAACGTTTCATAATTCTGCCTGTTGCCATACTCTCTCTCCGGCGCATACAGACTGCTTTGCCGCGTCACGCCAATGAGCAATGTCACCGTTCCATTATCATCCGTCCCCAACCGCCTTTCCTTGCCACGTTTTTTCTCCACATCCGTGTGTCATGGCAAAGTTACAAATAAATTATGGTAAACCACCTGCTTTTAGAAGGAATATTTTCGCGCGGAAGTCATGTTGTTGATTATCCAAACGCGCGCCTTGTTGTCCTGCATACGCTGGCTGGTCATCATTCTTAACCTGTTTGATGCGAGTGAGTGTGCCACCCCGTATGCTTCAGTCTTGCAAACACGGCGAATTTGGTCGGCAAACACGGCGAGATTGGGCGGCAAATTCGGCGTGATTGGGCGGCAAACTCGGCGTGATTGCTCTCCGGAAGACGGCCGGTGGCGAAACGGTAAGGGACTGGCGGCACAAATGCAAAGCATCAGTGGCGAGCGGAAAAAGGTGGAAACATTTTGCAGTGTCGCAACTATTTCTTATTTTTGCCTATGGTTATGACATGGAAAAAATGAACGAGGACGCGAGACTTAGGGTGGAGCGCGAATACCGGCGCGTCACGGGGGAACTGCAGCAGGCCGCCGCAAGGATGCGCGGCACCGCCGGGCGCGATGCCGTGCTGGCACACACGCGGGACGCGCTCGCCACGACCATAGAACGGCTTATCGGCGAGTATGGCACGCAGGCGGAGCAGACCATCGGCTCGACGGTGTGGGACCAGCTCGTAATAGCGTTCTTCGGCGAGACAAACGCGGGGAAAAGCACAATAATCGAGACGATGCGCATACTGACGAAAGAAAAGACACGCGAGCAGATGCGCGAGCAGACAGGCACGGCACAGGACGGCATAATCGTAGGCGACGGCAGCACGGACTTCACGAAAGTGTACCGCGAATACCACCTGGAAATCAACGGCAAGCCGTTCACGCTGATTGACGTGCCGGGGATAGAGGGCAGGGAGGAGGACTACTCCGGCGAGATAAAGCGCGCGCTCGACAAGGCGCACTGCATCTTCTACGTGCAGGGACACAACAAGCAGCCGGACACCGCCACGGCGGAGAAGATAAAGCGATACCTGAAGGACTGGGTGAGCGTGTACTCGATATACAACATACGGGGCGGAAGCGGCAACTACGACGAGCCCGGGGAGCGGGAGACGATTATGACGGAGAGGACGGTCAGGACTGAAGCACTGATAGAAAAGACATTCCGCGACATACTCGGCGAACGCTACAAGGGCAACGTGTCGCTGCAGGGGCTGGTCGCAATGTGCTCGGTGGCGGAGTTCGCCGGGACGCGCAGTGACCTGCTGCGCACGCAGCGGAAAATGATGTCGCTGTTCGGCGACGGGGAGACGATGCTGCGCTTCAGCCGCATGTCATCGCTCACCGCACTGATCGACGACATGGCGGACCGCTTCGTTGACGAGATAGTGGAGGCAAACAAGCAGAAGATGGTCGCGCTGGCGAGGAAGGCCTACCACGGGATTTCGGACGAGCTGCAGCGGCAGCAGGAGGCTACGAGGCGCACACGGCTGCTGCTGCACACACTGCAGGGCGACATAAGGAGCGTGGCGGCAAAGACACAGACGGCGATAGAGCGCGACATAAAGCAGGTGAACGACAACGAGTACAACGCGCTGAAGGAAAGGGTTTGCACCGCGATAGACAACAGGATGCTGAACGACGAGCAGCGGAAATTCGCCATCGAGCAGCAGGAGGCTCTCGTGCCGCAGCGCATAGAGAAGGGCATAAACGAGGCCGTGGCACGCAACATCGGGGAGATGAACGACTACATAACCCTGCGGAAAAAGCAGATAGACTATATCCCGCTTGCCGGTTACCTCGACATAGAGAACCCGCAGAAACGCCTCGGGGCGTTCTTCGTCAGCACGAAACGCATCGAGAAGGCTCTCAACCCGGACATCGGCGACGTTGGCAGCTTCGCCGTATCGGTGGCGGGCGGGGCGTCCATCGGCAGCTTCTTCACATTCATAGCCCCCGGAGTGGCCACGGCGGCGGGGGCGGTGCTGGGCGGACTGTCGCACATAGCGCGAAAGACGATTTTCGGAGACGGGCGCAGGAGCAAGGCGAAACGGGTGGCGCGCCGGCAGATTGACACGGCACGCATAAACAGCAAGGTAAGGCTGCGGGAACTGACAAAGGCCATCAACGACCAGATTGCCACTGACTGCCGGCAAATGGCGGAGACAATCGAGGAGGAAACGCACAACCTGAAGGCCGTCGAGGACATAATCGCCGGGACCAAGGGGAGCATAGCAACATTCATAGAGGAAATAAAATCAAGGAAATATGGCACGATATGAAAACAGCACGGAACGCCTGCGGCAACTGCAGGGGATCGTGAGGCAGGGACAGGAACTGGGACTCGAGCTCGGCGACGTGGAGGAGAAGGTGGGCTCGGCGATAGAGAACGCCAAGGCAGGGAAGACGCGCATCGTGATGCTCGGCTCGGTGAGCGACGGCAAGACGAGCGCCGTGGCAGGGATGACGGGGACGCTGCAAGACTCGATGAAGATTGACGTGGCGGAGTCGTCGGACGAACTGACAGTGTATCACACCGACGCGCTCGGCCGCAACTATGAAATCGTGGACACCCCGGGACTGTTCGGCACGAAGGAGAAGGAGACCGACGGACGGAGGGTGCGCTGCTCGGAGATAACGCGGAAATACATATCAGAGGCGGAGGCGGTGATATATGTATGCGATGCCGTGCTGCCGCTGAAGGACTCCCACAAGGATATACTGCGCCTGGTGCTGCGCGACTTCGGCAAACTGCCTGCCACTATATTCGTCATCAACAAGATGGACGAGGCAGGGACAGACATGACCGACGACGAGGACTACAAGGAACATGCCGCCGTGAAGCGCGCCACGATGGAAGAGAGGCTCGCCGGCACTCTCGCACTGAGCGAAGAGGAACGCAGCGCGCTGCGCATAGTGTGCATCGCCGCCGACCCCAAAGGACGAGGCATGGAACACTGGCTGCGGCACATGGACGACTACGAGCGGCGGTCGCACATCGCGCTGCTGCGGCAGGAGGTGGAACGCCTGACGGGAACCGCCGATGCCTCGGAACTGGCAAGGGAGGCCAGCATGGCGGTGGTGCGCGACGTACTGGCCGGCATCGGCGAAAGCATAGATGCCGTGAACAGACGGATGGCGCCGCCGCTGATGCAGTGCCGCGAGGAGATTGCCGACATGAGGAGCGACTGTTCGATACTACGCCAGGAACTGAACAGCAGCCGGGGGACTATGACCGAACGACTGAACGACCTGAAGCAGAGCGTGATGAGCGAGATAAGGCACGCCGAGACCGCCGACCAGCTGGTGCAGGTGGTGGAGGAACACATCGGGATGGAACACGGCAAGGTGACGTGCTACATGCTGAACAGGAACATAAGCCAGATAATGTCGGAGTGCGCCGAGGCGAACAACACCTCGCTGGAACGCAAGGAGATAGAGTTCGAGAGCCGCTTCACGGCGCAGAACGACATTTTGGGGAACAGCCTGCGCGAGTCGCAGAAACTGCTGCGCGACGTGAAGTCGAAGCTCGATGTCGTGAGCCATGCCTACAGCTTGTTCTCGCAGACGTTCAGGCGCACGGTGGGAAGGGCGGCAAAGTTCGAGACAAAGGCCGGGCGGTGGATAGGCAACGCCAGCGTGGCCGTCGGCGTGGCGATGGAACTGTACGACTGGTATGAGGCGAGGCAGCGCAACGAGAAGGTCGCGGAGATGAAACAGACGCTGCGCGAGAGTGTCAACGAGATATTCTCCGGGATATTCAGGACGTTCGACAGCGACGAGCGATACTATGCCACCTTCGCACCGGCGTATCCTGAAATGCTGCGCATGATCAACTCGCGCGAGGAGGAGCTGCGCGTGATGCAGCGGCAGAGCGACAGCCTCAGCGACTACCGCGAACGCCTGCGGCAGTGGATAGAGTGCGACATTGAGGATGCGGAAGTAGTGTGATATAGGCAGGAGGAAATCGCATTTCGCCTGCGGGCGTGGATGCCGGCAATCCATGCCGGCATCCACGCCCGCCGTCTTCTTTCAGCGCACAGGCGTTTTCGCCGTAGCCACAGTTGATATGCTGAACGAGAATGACAACTCGCCGGATACTTCCATGCAGCGGTGCTGACGCCCGCCTGCCGTTCCGCGACCTTCGTCTTTGGCACATACGCAGGCATTGAAGCCATCAATGAACAGCCTGGAGTGCCCAGGCATCGCCGGCTCGCCGGTCATGGCGGAATCCTCTTGCGGGGCGTTTGGGTCGCCGCATTGCATTGCAGAGACGAAAAACGGCATGCCGTAGCTTGGCGTCACGTCGATGCTTAGACCGCCGCCGGCCTGCACGCAGTGCCACGACTCACACTCCCCGCTGCCGTTGTAACGCCAGTCGGTCATGACGAAAGGCAACTGCATCACCATGCCGAAGCGCGGCAGCGGCGGAACGTTCTTCCTCGTGTCGGCTGGCACCATCTGCTCCGTCACTTCGAGGCTGCGCCCGTCATAGCGGTATGTCATCCTCATCTTGGTGTTTGTCTCGGGAATCCCGTAATAGGCTGTCACCACCATGCCACCGTGTGCGCGCTCTTTCCTCGCCGAGATGTCTGCAAGTATTATCTTTGGCGTGCGCCACACACCGCACTGGCGGTGAACGCCGGCAATGCTGTCATCGCCGGCGACGGCGCACCAGAAGTTCGGCATAAGGCATCCGCCCTCGCCTATTATGGCCTTACCGCTGACGACCCACGCTGTCAGGAAGCCCGATATTCTCGAGAATACCAGCCGGCTGTCGTCGGTCTTCAATATGATTTCGGTGAACGTCCTTTCCTTGCTTACCCTGACGTGACTTGGCGGACGGCAAGCGACGGCAGTGTTTGCACTGGCGAAATTCGCCGCCATAAGGAACAGTACGGCCAATGAGGCCTTTGCGATGTCAGTTCTCATAAACACACTGTTTGCATTACGTTCCACAAAAATAGTGTTTTTGCGCGTAAGTTACAAATGAATTTGGGCTAAAGTTGCCGCAAGCCACACATAACCAAGACGCACGGAAGGCTGTATGCCCGGTGCACACAGCCTTCCGCGTATATTCAGCAAGTGATGCCATCACCACAGTTTCACTGCCTTTCCCCCGATGCGGAGTATCAGCGGCTGCGCGGCATTAGACGACGGGACGAAGAGGCTCGTGCCTCCCGCCGTGCCAGCCGACAGGCACGAGCCTGCCACAGTATATACCGCATAGCGGTCTCCTGCGCGAGTGCCATCGACCATGTATCCTCCGTCAACGCGCGAAACGCGCACTCCGTTCACGGCGCCGGCAGTCCCGATGCCGTTCGTCAAATCATCTGTTATAATGGTGAAACGCCTCCATCCTGCCGCGCCAGCATAGAGAGTCGCCGTGCCCTCCGGCACATGCAGCACGGCGGTCTCGATGTTCTCTATGTCATTGAACGCATCATCGTCTATTGACTGCGGCTGCGTTGCGTAGGCATACACGTTCTGGAGTGCGACGCAGTGGGAGAAAGCCCCGGTTGCCAAGGTGCATCCAGACGGTATGTGAATTTCCTCCAATAGCAGGTCGTTGAGGAAGGCGTTGGCGCCGATGGACTTCAGGCTTGCGATGTATGGCAGTTTCAGCAGCGACATGTCGCGCTCGAAAGCGTTCTCGCCGATTGTCTCCAGCGCCGGTGTCACGCCCTCTTTCCATGCGAACTGCGACAGCAGCATGTTGTATGCCATGCCGAGCGGCTCGATTGCCTTCAGCGAGGCAGGCAGGAATATCTTCTTGAACGCCGGGCTGAAGGCTATTGCCAGCCGCCCGATGGTCTCGACGCCGTCCTTCACCGTGAGTTCCTCGCCAGTCGCTATCGGCTGGAAGAGCAGTGTCTTCATGTCGGCAGAATACAAAGCCCCGCCATCTGAGGCAACCAGCATGTTGTCTGCCGGCACGTTAACGGCAGTGAGGTTGAAATTGGCCGCGAACGCGCCGGGGCGCACCGTCTGCGTGGTTTGCAGCAAGGTGTATTCCGGTGTCTGCCGTCCCGAGGGATAGGCAACAAGCTCGGTCTTCTCCTTATTATATACGACACCGTCAACGTCGCAGAATTTCTTGTTCCCGGCATCCACCGTTATGTCAGTCAGCCGCGTGCAGTATAGGAACGGCAGTTCGCCTATCGTCTCCACGTTCTTCCCTATCGTCACCTTTGTCATTTCGTTCGCACCCTCGAACGCACGCGCGTCAATGGCGATTATGTCATCGCCCACGACTGCCTCGCCCACGGCGAGCCACTTAACGAGATGCCCGTTCTCCACAACCGGCAAGTGGTCGTTGCCACTGGATCCGTTCTCCGAGCATACAAGAGAGATCTCCACGTCGGCGTCAAGGCTTTCGATAACATATTCGTCTGCCGTCATACCCACAACGAGCTCGTTGTTTACAAGCCAGCTGTCAACATGACATCCCTCCTTCGGATGGGCCGTGAACACCATCCGTGAGCCTGTCTCCACCGCCGTGCCGCTGGTTATTTCCACTCCGTTGGCAGTAGCCGTGAGAGTTCCGAAATCGTTGAGCGATTCGAACCTGACGACGTTCGTGCCGGCGTTGCGTTCGAAATCCACACGAATATCCATCATGTCGTATGCCTCGCATGTGTATGTCGTCTTGCCATACATTCCCTCAATCTTCTCGAGCGACGAGGTGTTGTCAGCCGCTGTCACCTCGCGGTACCAGTCGGTGACGCGGAAGCCATCGAACGGTGTTGCCGTGAACGTCAGCATTGTCCCCGGGGCGACCTCCTCTGCGGTCTTCACTTCCTTTCCATCCTGCGTGGTGCATGTCAGCGTTCCGTATTCTGGCTGCATGCTCTTGAAGAACACCGCATACCCCTCTGGAATTTTCTCGAACGTCACCTCTGCGTTCACCGCCTCATGCATCGCCTCGACGGTGTATATCTGCCCGTTGGTTCCTTCTGTCGGCAGTTCCTCGGTCAGCGCCGTGCCGTTAACGGTCCATCTCGCAATCTTGTAGCCGTAGAGCGGCACGGCCTTTATTTTCAGCATAGCCCCCTCGTTGAGCATGTCCCCGCTATTCACCGTCACAGCCCCCGTGGTCCATGCCTCAATGGTGCCGTAGCCCTCCGGTGTTCCCGAGAATGTCACCTCGTATTTCTCCGTCGGTGATGGGTCTCCGATGACTATGTTGCATTTCCTGAACTCCTTTGCGAGCTTGTCCTTCACCGCCTGGTTCGCAACGTATATCGTCGTTTGTTCCTTGTCCGGGAGGCTGTGGCCGAATGTCTCGAAATCCGTGCTTAGGTGTATGTCTATGACACTCAGCGCAGACACTCCGGAGAAGGTCATGAAACTGTCATCCGTCACCCGCACCAGTCGCGGCACATATAGCCCGGAGAGCGACGAGCAGCCCACGAATGCGTTGCTCCCTATCACGGTCACTCCGGGCAGCGTCACCTTCCCGAGCGACGTGTTGTTATAGAAAGCATCCTCGCCCACCGCATGGCACGCGTCGGCATCGAGCGATATTTCCGTTCCTCCGCCGGCGAAAGCCACGAGCGCCGCGTCAGCCTTGCGCAGCAGCGCATTCGATATAGTCTGGAAATTCTGACCTCCGTCGGGCATGGTCAGTTCCGTAGCCGCCTTGCAACTCTTGAATGGGTTCTTGACAATGTTCTCGAGCGTGTTGCCCAGTTTTATCGCTGTCGCGGCATCGCAATTTGCGAACGCGTTCTTGCCTATCGTCACTATGGCAGGCAGGTCTATCCCCATGAGAGCCGAGCAGCCGCTGAACGCCTCCTCGCCGACCTCCCTCAGTTTGGGAGCCTCTATGTGCCTGATGCCCGTGCAGCCCCGGAAGGCGCTGTCGCCAATCTTTGTCACGTTGTTAAGGTTCACGCCTGTGATGGCAGTGTTGCTCACCGGGTCGGTCATGCCCCAGCCCTCGTCGTCTGGCTCTCCCTCCTCGTAGAAGCAGTTGGGCGCAATCTCCGTCACGTTGTCCGGGATGGTGATTTCCCCCTCGGCGCCGTCCCACGATTTCAGCACGCCGTCCACGATAGTCTGGGCATTTGCCATGTTACACGACAGCAACACAGAGCATAACATAAAAAAAAGTTTCCTCATCTTGTGTGTCTTTTGTTGTTAATGAAATAAAGATTTTCCTTGTAAATATTCTAATTGCGTGCAAATGTAATAATATATTCCTGATGCTGCAAACATTTCATCATGAAAAAGAGCGACGCATGACAGCAAGCGCAAGCGGGCATGACCACGTGCCGATGGTCATGCCCGCCATACGAACATGTTTCGGGGGGCATTCTCAGTATTCCCTTTTCTCCCTTGCAGGATAGCCCACTGCAGCCACCTGCCGCTCAACTTCGCTGTGGTCGTGTTTCCCACGGACGTATGCCAGTCCTTTGGTGAGGTCAACCTCCACTCTTTCCACACCGGCTATTCCGGCTATTGTCTTCTCGACGTTTTCCTTGCAGTGGTTGCACGTCATCTCGCTTACGGAATATACCGTCACGTCACTGTCTTGCGCATCGCGCTCCGCAGAATTATCACCGTGATGGTGTGCCAGCGTGTGTGAATGCCACAGGCGCGAGGCGAATGCGTTGACGAGCAGGATTAGGAATATTGCTATCCACACCCAGTCCACCGCGCTGAGGCAGTGGGCGCAGTTCTCGCCACCGGCAATCATGCTGCCCACCGCGAACCAATCCTGCGGCAGCAGATAGTCGATGCCAAGCCCGAATGCCACAGCGCCAATCACTATTGCCAATATATAAAGCCACAGCGTGCGTTTGCCGAACACCTTGCCGATGACGAGAATCGAGGCACTGTTCACCGCCGGTCCCGCCATGAGCAGCACGAGTGCGGCGCCTGGTGTCAGCCCCTTGGCCATGAGCGACACGGCAATCGGTATGCTGCCTGTGGCGCAGACATACATGGGGATTGCCACGGCGAGGACAATGATCATGTTGAGCAGTTTGTAGTCGCGCAGTACGGCGAGCCACTCGTTAGGCACCGCAACGGTGATGAGCGCGGCGATGAGCAGTCCTATGACGAGCCACTTGCCCACGTCCTGCAGCATCTCTACGAAAGCATAGCGCATCGATGATGCGAATCGCCGCATAAATCCTCCCCCGGCATGTTCCCCGTCACATTCTCCGTGGCAGCAGTCATCATCATCATCGTCACATTGGTCATTGCCACAGTCGCAATGGTCGTGGACACCGCTCTTTGCAGCCTCTGCCGATTTCGCCTCGTCCTCTCGCGCAAATCGGTTGACGAGCCACCCGCCGAGCATTGCCGTGAAGAGCGCCGCGACGGGGCGTACTATGGCGAACGGAAGTCCCATCAGCGAGTATGTGGCGGCGATGGAGTCAACGCCCGTCTGCGGCGTCGCGATCAGGAAACTGGCGCATGCCCCATGCGACGCGCCCTCACGGCGCAGCCCCACACTCGCGGGGATTACGCCGCACGAGCACAGCGGCAGCGGAATGCCGAGTGCGGCAGCCTTCACGACACTTCTCATTTTTCGCGGCGCGAGATGCTTGCGGTAGATGTTTTTAGGCACGAAAGCGCGCAGGAGCCCGGCGAAGAAGAAGCCCAGCAAGAGGTAGGGCGCCATCTCGGCGAGCATCACGACAAGCGCGTCCCAATAGTCTGCAATGAATTTTAACATATACATTTCCTTTCCTTTATTTTATGCGGCGTATGAATACGCCACCTTGTTTGTTGAAGTTATCGCCGGCAAAGGTATTTACATAATAGTGCAACCAGGTTGCAAAGTCGGAGAAAGTTGCATTTAACCCCAATGCGGTCATTACAACACATATTTTTCAATCTCATCTTGGCAACCGACTGCAATCAGTTCGGGCTCTAATGACCGATTTGGGTTTAAGAGTCGAACATGCCGTCCCCGCATTATTTCCATGTTTTTATTTGGCGGTGTGAAAACAAATAACTAATTTTGCACGCAAAATTACATTACTAACTTGTAAAATCTATTAATACAATTATGACAAAAGCAGAACTGGCAATGAATGCCAACCCCGTGGTGGCATTCCTGCAGAAGCCTACGGAAGAATTCACGAAGGCAGACATCATCCGCTTCATCGAGGCCAATGAAGTGAAGATGGTCAATTTCATGTATCCTGCGGACGACGGCAAGTTGAAGACCCTCAACTTTGTCATCACGAACAGGGATTACCTTGAGACCATACTGACATGCGGTGAGCGTGTCGACGGCTCGAGCCTGTTCTCATTCATTGAGGCGGGAAGCAGTGACCTGTATGTGCTGCCGCGTTTCAGCACGGCGTTCCTCGACCCGTTCGCTGAAATCCCGACGCTCTGCATGTTGTGCAGTTACTTCGACAAAGACGGCAATCCACTCGCATCTTCTCCCGAGAACACGCTGCGCAAGGCGTGCCGCGCATTCCGCGAGACAACGGGAATGGAGTTCTATGCGATGGGCGAGCTCGAATACTACGTCATCGACGAAGACCCGGAGGTGTTCCCGGCAATCGACCAGCACGGATACCACGAGTCTGCCCCGTATGCCAAGATGAACGACTTCCGCCAGCAGTGCATGCTCTATGTGGCACAGACCGGAGGGGAGATAAAATACGGGCACTCGGAAGTGGGCAACTTCACAGAGGACGGCCTGCTCTACGAACAGAACGAGATTGAGTTCCTGCCGGTGTACGCCGAGAAAGCCGCCGACCAACTCATGCTGGCGAAATGGGCTATCAGGAACCTGGCATACGAGATGGGGCTCAACGTGACGTTTGCCCCGAAGATCACCGTGGGCAAGGCAGGAAGCGGGCTGCACATACACATGCGCATGGTGAAGGACGGCAAGAACCAGATGCTCGATGGCGGGAAACTGAGCACCGCAGCGCGCAAGGCCATCGCCGGAATGATGGACCTGGCAGAGAGCATCACCGCCTTTGGCAACAAGAACCCAACGTCATATTTCCGCCTCGTGCCGCATCAGGAAGCGCCGACAAACGTTTGCTGGGGCGACCGCAACCGCAGCGTGCTCGTCAGAGTGCCGCTCGGGTGGACAGCAGGCATCGACCTCTGCCACGCAGCAAACCCGCAGGAGCCGGAGGCCATCGCCGACACATCGGCAAAGCAGACGGTGGAGATGCGCTCACCGGACGGCAGCGCCGACCTGTACCAACTCATCGCCGGCCTCTGCGTGGCATGCCGCCATGGCTTCGAGATGGACAACGCGCTCGAAGTGGCAGACAGCACATACGTCAACGTCAACATACACGATGCAGCAAACGCCGACAAACTCAAGAAACTGGCTCAACTGCCTGACAGCTGCTGCGCATCCGCCGACTGTCTCGAGCGTCAGCGCTCGGTGTATGAGGAGAAGGGCGTGTTCAGCAAGGCCATGATCGACGGCATCATCAAGCAACTCCGCTCATTCAATGACCGCACACTCCGTCACGACATCGAGAAGAACCACGATGCCACGAAGAGACTCGTGCAGAATTATTTCCACTGCGGATAAGCCTGCACCGGCAAAATAGATATTCAGGAGTTAAGGAGTTGCGGAGTCAAGGAGACAACCTCGGCCGCACAACCCCTTAACTCCTGATATTTTAAAAACTGCGGTATTAAACAATGAAGGATAAAGCGGCATAGTTGCCGCCCGAGTTCCTTAACATCTCTTATTTCTTTAAAACCACGTAATTATGAAGCGTACCACATCATTATTATTTTGCATCCTCACACTGACAGCCACAGCCGTCATCGCCATTGCCCACGACGACAATGACCCTGTGACAATTCAAAAGATAAGACACGGAATGGCAGACCCCATCAATGTCACTGCCAAGCCAACAAGCATAATTGCCGATGCACACCGCATGGCACGAATGAAAAAGGCCGCTGAAAACGGACTGACGGCAGATTTCAGCATCAGGGGCGGAGAAGTGCAGGACACGGTATGGGCAGAAAACTTTGACAATGGCTCCGACGGATGGACGTTGCAAAACGGACCAGAGGGCTACGTGGCATGGAAACTCGCAGGAATGACAACACCGCCATACGAGGGCGACGTGCAGTCGCTGACGCTTGACGCGCCATACCAGACATGGAAACGCGAAAAGGCACACGCCACAAGCCAGGCGGTCGCCGTGCCGGCAAATGCCACGCTCCACGCGCTGATATACGGAGGTAAGGTGTATAACGACTATGCCACGCTCACGATAAGCATATCCACAGACGACTTCGCCACCGAGACGGAGCTGTGGAAAAGCACAGCGATTACAGAAAACGGCTCGAAATGGCACGCCGTTGACCTCGACCTCGCCGCCTTTGCCGGAAAAACAGCAAAGATAAGGTTCGCATACGGCGCGGGGACGAAGGACGACATGGACGTTGGAGGATATATGTATGAATATGGCATCGACGGCATCGCACTGACCGGAGTGGCCGGTATAGCGCATATCGACGTGCAGACAGGCGAGGAAATACATTTCACCGACATGTCAACGGGCAATCCGACATCGTGGGAGTGGACTTTCCCCGGTGGTGTCCCAGAGACTTCAACAGAACAGAACCCGGTGGTGTATTACACCAAGGGCGGGCAATACGACGTCACGCTGAAAGTGGCCGATGCCGAGGGGGAAGACGTGAAGACAATCGAGGGCTTCGTCAGGGTTACGGGGAAGAAGCCAGTGCCGTCGTTCCGCTGCCCGGCATCGTTCCGCGACGCGGTGTCGCACCTGAAAATGGTAGCACCGCTCGTGCCAGTGCAATACCACGACACGTCAACCGGCTTCCCCACGTCGTGGACGTGGCTGCTGACAAACGGGCCGACATCTGACACCGACGAGTACAAGCACGAACAGGACCCGTGGATTGCATACAATTTCCTCGGCAAGCAATATGCCATTCTCGTGGCCGACAATGACGAGCCGGACGACGAGGATGAGCCTTCGGACCTGATGTCAAAGGCTGCCACAGACAGCGTGCTGCCGAAATATGACGGGCTGATATGCAACCTGCTCGACACCGACAGCCCAACAAACTACGACATGGCTGGCGACGGCAAATTCCCGGGGGCGTGCAAGATGGCCGGCAGCAACCTGCAAGGCTTTGCCGAGAAATTCTCGAAGCCGTCACGGCCGATACTCGTGTATGGCGCATACGTCTATGCGACGGAGGCCGCCGCAGAGGAGACATACGACCAGGTCATGCCCGTGAAGTTCAGCCTGACGCGCAGCGACAACGGCGTGCCGGGCGAGGTGATTGACTTCGACTCGTGGACGATACCGGAGATTGGATATGCCATACGGAACAACAACGGCATGATTACGGTGGAGTTCAGCAAACCACACATAATCGACGAGGAGTTCTTCATAACGGTGACAGACCTGCCGGAAAAGAGCGAGACGCTGCAACTGACATTCGCAATGGCTCCGATGCGCGACAAGGACAACACCGCACTCATGCTGAAAGACGGGGAGTGGCGGCCCATGACGGGATATTTCGAGGAAGCACCGGGTGGACAGACTTCGTTCTACGCATTCCCGAGCATCGCACACAGCGTGATAACGCCGCTGCCGGTGGGAAAGGACACGGTGGAGGTGACACGCGAGGGGGGAACGACGCGGCAGGAACTGTTCTCGTATCTCGGTTACAAGTTCGAGGGAAGCGATGCCGGCTGGTGCAGCGTGACGAACATGCCCAACGGACTGACACTCGACACACTCGACATAAGATGCGACCCTCTGCCCGAAGGCATGGAAAAGCGCGAGGCAACACTGACATTCACTGACAGCGTGACGACCATCCCGCTGGTCGTGGTTCAGCGGGCGGACAACGTGTCGGCAGTGACGAAACCGGAAACCGCACCGGTTGTGGTGTCGCGGCGTTACTACACAACTGACGGCAGGGAAATGGGCAACGGCAGACCAGCACACGGAGTAAACATCGTGCGCGAAGTGCTGTCAGACGGAAAGGAACGCACCACGAAAGTGATAAAGGACAAATGAACCCATGCCCACGTCGAGACAACGCTCATACAACATGTCGTGCATCCACAGCAAGGACACGAAACCGGAAATGGTCGTGCGCAAGTGGCTGTGGAGGCATGGCTACCGCTACAGGCTGAACCACCCTGGACTGCCCGGGAAGCCCGACATCGTGATGAGGAAATACCGCACCTGCATATTCGTGAACGGTTGTTTCTGGCATGGGCACGAGGGTTGCAGGTTTTTCAGGATGCCCAGAACAAACACAGAGTTTTGGGAGAAAAAGATTCGGCGCAACAAGGAGCGCGACAAGGAGACATGCCGCAAGCTCGCATCGATGGGCTGGCACAGCATCACCGTGTGGGAGTGTGAGCTGAAAACGTCACGGCGCGGGAGAACGTTGGAGTCACTGGCGTTCACACTAAACAAGATTTTCCTGAAAGACCGTCAGGAAACGCGGTACGGAATGCCGGAAGAAGACGGTCTGATGATGGCGGCCGAGGAACAGGTGCAGGGATATAACAAGGCAAAGGAGTGTAAGCAATGACCCGCTGCATGTTGGCTGACAACCACATGCCATGCGGCAGGCATCTTTCCGCACGGCAATTACGGCGTGATTGAAAAGCAAATTCGGCGTGATTGAAAAGCAAATGGGGGTGTGTCAAAATTGGCACACCCTCTTTTAACATATCACAAAGCCCGAACTTTCACAAGCACGGGCTTTGCCAT